>JAESGW010000440.1_pt1 | contig 42410 bp, 60 predicted proteins | sample 9269791 | NCBI WGS metagenome assembly JAESGW01 (sample SAMN16773120, study PRJNA677053) | algae metagenome | isolation source: Aphanocapsa lilacina HA4352-LM1 and co-occurring heterotrophs from near cave... | place: USA: Maniniholo cave, near Haena, Kauai, HI | collected 2009-07-28
GTGTTCTATCCCTTGATATTCCAGAGGGTGATTCCTTGATAAATCGGGATTCACCGGGAACGGTTGGGAGATAGTGGGAAGGGAATTCTGTAGGAAGTTTAGCAGGGCGAAAAAATTGGGCCGCCGAAAAATTGGCGAAAGCGAGGCGGCCCAGGCGGGCGTCAGCGTCGGTTCGGGACCGACCGGCCCTCGGGGAAGAAGTCACCCTGCCGGGTGAGGAGGTCCGCGGCCTTGGCGCGGCGGACCAGGCGCCGGATGTGGCGCACGGACTTCTTGAACGTCGTGGCCAGCTCGTCGTAGTTGCGGCCGTTGAAGGCGGCCAGGATCTCCTGGTCGCGCTGGCTGAGGCGCAGGCTCATGCACTGGGCCAGGTAGAAGTTCCGGCCGCCGTACTCGTCGGTCAGCCGCAGCGCGGCAGCGGCGCCCAAGGAGCGAGCAGCGTCGGGCGCCAGGCCGTACTCAGCGGCCACCTGGGCCACGATGTCGGCCCAGTCCTGCACCAGCTCGGGCAGGCGCTCGGCGGGCGGCAGGTGCTCATTCATAGGCCGTACCCGTCCGCTGGCACCACAGCTTGAGGTGCTCGATCACCTTGCCAGCGACCGGCTTGGGCAACAGCTCCGGAGCGCTGTAGCCGGTCTTGTCCGGGTGGTAGCTCGCCGACTGGCGCTCGGTGAAAGACCGCAGCGCGGCGTCCGAGCCGTCCTCCACGTGACCGTCCCGGTGAAGGCAGGACCACAGGTGACGGATTAGACGGGACTGCGGCGTGCCCTGCAGGCGGCGCTGGCCAGCACCCTGGCGCGCGCCGGCCGCGGGCTTGGTGTCCGCCCAGCCCGTAGCGCGCAGGTGCGCCAGAACCTTTGCCCGGCCGCGGGCGTCCAGATCCTTCGCGGACTGCACGCCGGCCACCTCACGCAGCATCAGCCGATAGGCCGAGTCGTCGCCTGGCTGGATCAGCCGCAGCTGCGTCGCGCCCATGTGGATCTTCGCCAGTTCGATGTTGCGGCCGGTGGTCGGTCGCGAGCGGCGGGCGGTGGTCATGACTGTCGCTCCGGATTCAGCAGGTTGATGGTCACGACGCGACCGTCGCGCACCACCAGTTCCAGGTTCTTCTCGTGGACCTTGATCCGACCGCAGTGGACCTGGGCAACCAGGTGGTGGCGGTGGCCCAGGATCTCGCGCTTGGCCTGCTCCACATCGAGCAGCAGGACACGCTCCAGATACCGGACGAAGGCGTGATCGGTAACGAGGCTCGGGGAAGGCGTCTTCGGCATCAGCGCGTACCCACCGCCAGGGCGCTGGCCAGCCACGCAAGCTGGTCCGGGCGCAGCCATTCGAGCCGGGTGTGGAACTGGCGCCGAGCCAACTGGGCGGCTTCCTCCCAGGTGCGGCCGCTGGCTTCCAGGACGGCCTGCAGCGGAGCCGCCGCGGCGCGCGCGCTGGCTCCGACTGAGGCGCCGACGACGGCGCTTTTCGCGGTGGCCACGCGCTCACGCTTCAGACGCACGCGGCCCAGCTCAGCGATCACGGCGTTGCGGCCCGACGTGTCTGCCTTGCCGCTGGAGCGCACGCCCGCCACCCGTTCGACCAGGTCGCGGTACGGCACGTCCTCGACGCCGAGTGCGCGCTGAGCGATGTGGATGCGGGCCAGTTGCTGGTTCCGCGGTGAGCGCCGTGCGGCCATCACAGATGCTCCAGGCTCTTTTGCTGGGAAGTGACGCCGGCATGGACCTCGGCCCCCTTACCCGCGATCCAGCCCGCCAGCCGGTCGCTCGCCGAGGCCTTGCCGCTCTTGCCGACTTCCTTGCCCTCGGTCTTTTCGGTTTTCCCCAGGCGCAAGGTGATTGCGTGACGAATGGCTTCCTCACGCCCGGCCGGCAGATCGGCCTGCGGGAACATCGCGCGGATCGCGTAGATCCACCCGGCCGCGAATTCCTCACCGCGACGCTCGCGGTTCGCACGCTTCCGCACCCGCGCCAGGTGCTTGCTCTTGTCGCTGGCCAGCTGGCGGCGCAGCACGGTGAAGGCATAGGCCGCCACCTCCGCGTCGGCATTCGCGCCGAAGAACCTGATCACCGTCTTGAAGCCGCGATCCACGACCAAGGTGCACCGATAGCCGTCAGCCACCATGCCGGCGAGGGTCAGCATCGAGCGCGGCACCATCCCGCCGCGGAAGCCGGTGACGGCCTCCGCGTCGCGGATCTCCGCTGCGGTGGCATCGGCTTCGGTAAGGCCGTACTTGTCCATCAGCGCGCGCGCTTGGCGCAGCGCGGTAGCCGCCTCCGTCGGATTCGAGGAGCCGGCCAGGCGCAGGCACGCGAGGATCTTGCGCAGGGCCTGATCGCGGCTCATGAGCGACCTGCCTGGGGCGCCGCTCCCGCGGCTTCCAGCATGGCGGCATAGCACAGCCGCTGTGTGGCACCGACCAGCTGCTCGGCAAAGTCGTCGGCATCGCCGGTCCAGTGCTGCCCAGCCTCGCGGAACACGACCTGCACAGCGGCGTCGATCATCGCCTTTGTCGGCTCCCTCGACACAAGGGCCAAGTCATCAGGTGGACTGCCGAGCGCTGTCTCCAGGCGGCGCACGCACTGCACGATGTCGTCGGGCAGCTCCCCGGCCCGAGCTGCCGGACCGAAGTGGCGGAAAATGAAGGCGACCAGGTCGCGCACGTCCTGGACGATCATCAGTCCACCTTGCTCAGCTTGAGTGCCCTGATCAGCACGGTGTAGACGCGACGTAGCTCGCCGGCCATCAACGCGAAGCGCGCATCCAGCTCGGCCCGCAGATCGTCGTGCTCTGTGTTCTCCAGCTTGTCGACCGCGCCGTCCAGGAACTTGACCCTGCGCAGCGCCAGGTCTTCGCCCAGGGAGAAGGACACCGCGTCATCCAGGACGAGCGCCAGGCGCGTCACCTGCTTGCCCGACTGCAGGTGGGTGTCCACCTCATCGCTCTGCAGCTCAAGGTTCTGGCAGCGCACGATGGCGCCACCCTCCATCGCATCGCGCAGCTCACACGCATCGCCCAGCGACAGGCCCTTCGGCATCGGCTCGCCAGCGACCCAGCCGGTCAGCACCGACCGTACTGCCAGCTCGGGGTTCAGCGGTATGGCTGGGAAGCTGCCCATTGCGCGGCGGATCTCGCCAGCCACCGTCTCGGCATTCTTCCGCGAGCTGGTGTTGACCACCATCAGGCCCAGGTCCAGATCGAGCATCACGTCGGTCCGCGTCGCCTTCACGAACGCCTTGGGCAGCAGTTCGTGCATCAGGTCTTCCTTGATGCGGCGGCGGGTCTTGCCGCCGGGCACTCGGCCCTCTTTGGCTTCCAGCTCCTGCAGCTTCTTCTGCAGTTCGGTGTTGACCACGGAACCCGGCAGCAGGCGATCCTCGCCCCCGACTGTCAGCCAGATCGCATTGCCGACGCGGTGGGACAGCACGTCGGAGCCGAGGCCGAACGGCGACACGAAGCCGCGGGAGGCCATCTCCAGGGGGCCGACCGACCGAAGCTCGGCCTCGGGCAACAGCTCGTCGAGCTGGGAGAAGTCCAAGGTGGTCGGGAAGCGAAACGTAGTGGCGTTGCGAAAGAACATGGCGATCCCTCGGGAGTGGTTAACGACCGCGACGCTCTGCCTGCAGCGTCAGGTCGTCAGTCGGGTAGTTGACGCGGATGCCTCGGTTTCCCGCGGCAAGCCACGCCAGGTGCTTGGAGAGCGCGCGCAGCGCCTGGGTCTCGTCTTCGGCTTCCGGCACGCCCGGCACCAGCAGCACGCCCTTTGCATAGCCGTGGCGCGATGTGACGCTGATGGCCTTTCGCAGCTTCTGCTCGCCGCCGCGCGCGATCTCGATGGCGCCGGTCGGAACACGGCGCCCGAATTCGATCTGACCGCTGGCCCAGCAGTACGCGATCACGACTGCTGCTCCTTGTCGACGAAGCGCACCAGGCGCTTCGAACCGTCGACCTTGACCAGGCGCCACGGGAAGGCGTCGCCGCGCAGCTCGATGTAGCGCGCAGCGCGCTGAGCCGTGGCCACTGCATGCGCCTTCTCCGCCTCGTCCATGATCCCGCTGACCTCTGCATGGTTGAGGTCGTAGCAGTCGAACCCTTCCGGGTGCTGGATGCGCCGGGCGTAGCATTCGATGTCGGACCGCACCGCATCGTCAGCGATGCACATCGCGGCGTTGAGCACGCTGGCGCTGTGCTCCTTCATCGGCATGCCGGTCGGGGCGTGGATCGCCTGGCTGCGGGCACTCACAGCTGCACCTCTTCGATCTTGCTCTCGTGCGGGATAACGGCGAACTCTTCCTTCTGCTTGAAGGTGACGCCTTTGATCGAATCGCCGATCTCGGCGCGGCTGGCCAGCAGGGCGTCCTTGTCGACCTCTTCCTTCTTGCGGATGAACTTCGTCAGCGATTTGGCCTTGAGCAGCGCGATGACGTCCTCGACCTTCTGCAGCGAGACCGACCAGGGCGTCAGGCGCCACTTCACCTGGCCGGTGGCGAAGTCGTGGAACTTGACCTTGTTGTCCTGCGTGAGCGCGGCGCGATTGGCTTCGCACCACAGGTGCAGGCCCTTGGTCAGTTCGCTGATACGTTCGCCCAGGGGCTTGGCGTCGGCATCGTGCTTGGCCTTGATCAGGGCGATCTCGTCATTCATCGCCGTCTCGATGCGTAGCCGTTCGCGCTGCTGGCGGCCTAGTTCGGCAATGGCTTCGTTGACTTCGTCGCGGCTCTGCGGAACCCAGTGCTCGACGGCGGCAACCTTGGATCGGGTGGACTTCTTGGACATGGGAGGTACTCCTAACGGTCGTATGGTTCGTTGCGGAATCCCCGGTTGCCGCCGGGGGTGTAGCCAGGTGCTCGCGGGAAAAGCTGTTCGCGGAGTCGCTCAATCTCCGCTTCGGGAAGGCCGACGATGGCCGCCACCTCCGGCGCACTGCAGCGCGCGCCGAGCAAGTAGCGCACGCGCTCCAACCGGTTCATCTGCTCCCACGGCACAGCGAGCAGATGGCGCCTGTAGTTCGGGAGGTCGCCGACCGTGGACATGGATCATTCCGGCCGCCCGCTGATCCGCAGCGCGCGATGCGCGGCGCCCTGCGAGACGATCAGGGCCTTGATGAACTCGTGGTCCAGGCGTGCGTCGCAGGCGTCGCCGATCAGATCCTCCAGGCCGGTGCACAGGTCGACCAGCCGCTGCACGAGGTCGCGCTCGTCCTGGGCGGGCTCCACCGGCTTGAACTTGGACGCCTGCGCTGCAGGGATGCTCACGTGCGCGTGTGTTGCACCAGGTTCGGCGGTGGCCGTCACCTTGGTGGTCTGCCACTCGCCCGCGGTCGGAGCTGCTGCAGCTGTCGTCGCGACGGCCGCGGTGGGCTTCGGCTGGGACTTGTCGCCGCGGCTGTTACGGCCCCGACCGCGGTGCTCCAGGTTGAGCGAGTAGCGAAGCACGCCCTCCGGGTTGTGGTGGCGGATCACTTCGCCCGCCTCGACACGCTGCCGGATGATCGTCGACAGACCGCGCCGGATGGCTGACAGCTCGCTCGCATTGACGGTGCCGACGTACCCGCGCGCGATGTCGTCCAGCGAGATCGGTGCATCGGCCGCACGCAGCGCGGTGCGGATGACCTCGGCGAAGCCCTCGGTGCTGACGGTCACGACGCACTCTCCGTCACGCGCACCTGCTGCGTGGGCGAGAAGGTGGAGATCACCTGCAGCACGACGCGGGGCTGCCGATCGCGCGCCACCAGCTGCTCGGCGCGCTCCTTGGCGGCCTCCATGCTGGTGATCGCTTCGGCGCCGCGCGCGATGTGCGCGGGCACGACGATGTAGGTTTCCTGGGCGCTCATTCGGATGGTTCCTCGGTGATGGACGGCGGGATCAATCCCAGCTGTCCGTACAGGTCCGGCAGAGCCACGTGGCGCATCGCCGCGGCCTGCCGGAGTGATGTGTGCGCCCGCTGCACGAGAAACACGCAGGCGTCGTTGAGTTCGCTGGCGGTGGCGGCGAAGTGGTAGCCCAGCGCCGGGTGGGCGCAGATCGGATGGCCGTCGGTGCGCAGCTTGACGATGATGTCGCGCAGCTTTCGCTCGTCCGCGCTGCTCACGCGCCCGGTGATGACGAACACCAGGTCGCGGGCGGTGACGCCGTTGACGGCACCGCGGCGGCGCTGCAGCTCGGCCAGCACCGCGTCCGGCGTCAGCTCTCGCGGCAGCAGTGCCAGCTGCATCAGTGCCGGACCTCCGACCGTGGCGTGTACGTAGCGGCCCTGGGCGTGGATACCCAGGTGCCGGGCGGCGCCAGGCTGGCCGCATCCGCACGCATCGCTCGAGCGCACGTCTTGCAATCGCTGGCCAGCGCGTGGCCACGCACGACGGGGCCGCCGTAGAACACCCGTCCGCAGAGGGACTGGCCGTCGACGAAGTAGTGCGCCTTGCGTTCGCGCAGCGGATGCGCCCAGCCGCGGTCCATCAGGCGCCCTCCTCGCTGGTGCCTTGGGCTTCTTCCATACGCAGCAGCCGTTCCAGCTCGGCGAGGCCGAGGGCCACGCCGACCGTCACGACCTGGATGCGGTACGCCAGGCTGTCAGGCTCTTCCAGCTCCAGCTCCATCCCGGCCTCGCGGGAGATGTCCTCCCATGCCGCAGCGCCAATCAGGCTGAGCAGCGCCTTCACCTGCAGGCCGCCGTAGGCGCGGTCGACCACGCAGACGTCCTCGTTGTAGACGGCCGGCAGCAGGTAGAACGCGGCGGCCGCGGCCAGCTCCTCGTGGCTGTGCTGGTCGTCGTGGTCAGGGGTGTAGCCCTTTTCCTCGCGCTGGCGAGAACGCTCACCCGTGACGAGGGCGAGCGCTCGCAGGGCAGCGCGCGCGGCGGGCGTGTCGATGGCCTGCTCACTCATCGCCGTCGTCCTCCCGCAGCTGGTCGATCAGGCGGCTGATCTGTGCGCGCGTGCAGGCGCACAGCGTCCCGTCGAGATCCGCTCCGTCCTTCCATTCGATGCCGGCGCGCGCGAACAGATCCCGGTGCATCACCGTGACCTTGTTGACCGGCAGCTCTTGCTCGCGCAAGAGCGTGCGGGCGTACAGGCGCTGGTGCGGGGTGGACGGGCTATTGGCCGTGCTCGCGACCGGCTTGGTGACGGAGGCGATCACGGCAGCACCTCGTTGGTGATGTCGATCAGCTGGCCCATCGTCATGTCATCGACCGAGAGGCCGCGGTCGCGGATGGCTTGGACCACATGGCACTGGCCTTGGATGCCCGCCTGCTCAATACGCCGCATGGCAGCGGCAGCGATCACCAGGTCGGCAGTGATCCGGAAGATCGAATCCGGGGCGGGCGTGAATACGAGCGGTGCACTGCCGCTCACAGCGAAGTTCGCGGCCATCAGATCCTCCCCACCAGCTCGGCGTTGATGCGCGGCAGGCCCAGCTCGACCGCCTGGTTCATGCACTTCACGATCAGGTTCTGCACGATCAGCGGGTACAGATGGCTCTCTGCCTGGTTGGTGCCAGGTCGAGTGCGGGTCAGCCGGGCCCGAATGGCATCGAATGCGTCAGGGTCGAACACGGCCGCCGGGTCCAGGCCTACGCGCTTGAACTTGAAAGTCAGGTACTCCTCCAAGTTGCCGTTGAGCGACTTGAGGACTGCGATCTCGCAGCGGTTGATGAACTCGCGCGCGTCCCAGTTGCGCTGCAGGTCGAGCTTGTTCCGCAGTTCAAGCTGACCAATCAGGATGACGCCGATGACCTTCTGGAAGCCGTCCTCGATCTCCCAAAAGCGCTTGAGGTACTTGATCACCGCAGTGGTGATGTCGTGCGCTTCCTCGATCATGATCACGTGCTGGTAGCCTGCTCGCGCGCTGTTCGTCAGCAGCCGCGTGACCTGGCGGGCTTTCGCGTCCAGGGACGTTTTCGGCGCCTCGTTGGAGAGCTGCGCGATCACCGCCTCGCAGATGTGTTCGGCCGTCAGCTTGGTGCGATCCACCACGCTGGGCTGGATGACGATCAGCGGCTCGTTATCGCGGCGCAGGCGGTCCAGTAGGTCGCGGCGCAGCGTGGACTTGCCACTGCCCGACTCGCCGCAGATCGCAATCAGGCCTTGGTGCTTTGCCGCCTGGTACATGGTCTCGCGGATGTAGCGCTGGTCCTTGCTGAGATAGACGTCGTTGGGGCTTTGGACGTCGTGCAGGAACGGATGGCGGGTGATCTGGAAATGTTCGCGGGCGCGGGCGGACAGCATTTCGGGCTCCAGGTTGAAAAAGGGTTCGTCGTCATCGGCCGGCGTGGTGGACATGCCGATGCCGGCTCGCCAGCGGGGAAAGTTGTAGTTGGCCAACGGGGCTCGGCTAAGCGGCGGACCGTCGTCGGGGACATCGCCAGCCGGCTTCCAGGCGTCGGCAATCTCCTCCTCGGTAAAGCCACGCGCGTGCATGAACGCAGCGGCGCAGTCGACGATGTTTTTCGCCGACATGGTGCGAGGCCAGATGCGATGGATCAGCAGCACATTGAGCGTGCTGATGGCAATCGGCTCGCCCTTGCGCTTGCCCTCGTCGAAGGTGATCGCCTCGCACACTTCCCGCTGCGGGATCTTCTTGGCGACCAGCATGTGGTGGAGCCTGTAGGGCACCGCCTGGCCGGAGGTGGTCGGTCGTCCCATCACAGCTCCTCGTACTGCGGAGCGCGGGTCTGTGCGACCAGGCGAACCAGGGAGACGGCACGAACCTCGCGCAGTGCGCCGACGTTCTCCTGTGCGCCATTGGTGGCCACGCAGACGGCCCAGCGCACAGCGCCGTCCTGCGGGATGCCTTCGTGCTTGGCGAGGGCGAACACGGACTCGTTGTCGTCGAGCATGAACAGCTCGTCCGGCAGGACGTGCTGGACCTGGCGGATGTGCGGGCGTTGGGCGTGGATGCCGGCGGCGCGGCCGTGGGTGGTGCTGGATTGCTGGTGCATGGGCATGGTGGCTCTCCTCCTGGGCTGAGGGGTTGGGCGGGTTACAACGTTGTGGGAAGCGGTTCCCGCGAGACCACGGGTTCGCTCGCGGGGACGGTGGCGGTGGAGCCGAGCACGGCCAGCTCAAGCGCGCGGCGCTGCTGGACGTCGAGGTCGGTCCGCTCACGTAGAGACAGAGGCTCGACCTGTTCGAGGAAGGTGACCGGCACGTCCGGGTGCACCGTCATCAGCGTGCCGACCGGCAGATAGCCGGCTTCCTCGCGGCGCACGCGGCAGTGGAGGACGGACACCAGGACGCGGACGCCGAAACCGGGGCCGGACGGCGTGTTGACGAGGCAGACGCATTCCTGCAGCTCAACGGTGTGGACGATGAGCAGCTCGCCGCACTTGGCGTTGAAGGCGGTGGTGGTCGGGATGTGTGGCGTGGTGGCTTTCATGGCGGGGCTCACTGGACGGCGTAGAGGCGCGGCCGGTCGGCCTGCGCGGTTTCGGGATTGGTCAGGCGCTGCAGCAGCGCGTCGAACTCGGTTTCGGGCACGCCGTCCGGGAACCACTCCCGGACCTTCGCGGCTTCGTCGGCCTCGACAGCGCGTCCCAGCCGGGCGCGCAGCTCGAACAGCGCCTCGACGTGCGAGAGCGGTTTCAGTTCGGTCTGCACCGGGTTCGGCAGGTGTAGCTCAGTGCCGCGGCGTTGCATGTGCGCCGGCACTTCTGCTGCCTTCTGCTCCAGGTCGATGAAGGGATCGATCTCGCCATCGAAGGCCAGGCGGCCCTTGGCGCGTGCGTTCGCAGCGTCCAGAGCGTCGCGCTCGCCGAATGCCAGCTCGTTGACGTCCTTGCGCGCGGTGTCGGCGACGGTGTCGGCGTGCGAGGCGAAGCTCTCGCCCCACACCGGATCGCTGAACGCGAAGCCGGCCACGTCCTTGGCGATGGGCGTGCACTCGATGTAGCGCGTACCGCCGGACTCGTCCTGGCCGACGACGAAGATGTTGGGCACGCGGTACGGGTTGCTCGTGATCGTCAGCTGATCGCCGACGCGCACGTTGGGCACGTCGACGACGGAGTAGACCGCCGGCTCGTGGCCCTTGCAGGCGAAGCTGATGGTCAGGTTCCCCTTGACCACGCGGGTCTGCGGCTTGGCGAACAGCAGTTCGCGGCAGATCTCGATGGGCGGCGCCAGGCGCAGTTGATCCTGGCGGATCGTCTGCCACAGGCCCCAGCGCGTATGCCCGTGCCGCGAGTGGTTCGCGGCGCCGTTGAAGGCCTTCTGCCAGGTATCGGCGTGAGCGTTGAGCTGCTCCACGCACTCGATGCGCACGAAGGGCAAGCGGCCCTCGAACTTGCGCTCCCAGATGTTGTGCGAGCTTTCGACCTGGCCCTTGGCGCGAGGGTTGCCTGGGATGTGCGGCCAGTGGCGCACCATCAGCTGCGTGAGCAGGTTCTGGATACCGTGCGCCATGTTGGCCGAGCCGGCGTCCCACACCAGCATCATCGGCACACCGTGCATGCCTTCGGTTTTCTGGCCGAAGGCCGCCATCAGGAACTCGAACAGCGTTTCCTGGTCTTCGCCCGCCGTCTCGTAGTAGCGGCCGAAGATGCCGCCGGTGTAGTGGTCGGTGACCACGTAGCGAAGCACGCGCTCGTTGAGGATCTTCGCCAGGTCGCGCGGCTTGCGCTCGTTGAACTTGCGCTGGTCCAGCACGCCGACCTTGCCGTTGCGCAGGCGGTAGAGCACGCACAGCGAGGCGTCCAGCTGCCAGACATGGTTCGGGTGCAGCGACCGCATGTTCACGTGTGGGTCCGCCGCGGCCACCATGTCCGGGTGGCAGCTGTGCACCTTCATCAGCCGCAGCATGGTGCTGGGCGCGACCCGCGTCCGTAGCCGGTCGTTGGCCACGGCAATGTCGATGGCATCGGCCACCGGCAACAGCAGCTTGCCGTTCTGGCGGCGCGTGCTGGCCATGATGGCGGCGACTGCGATCACCTCGTCCCGGCTGACCTCGCTGTCGCCCTTGTCAGTGCGCACCTTGCGGTCGCTGGTCCAGCCGACCTTGCGCAGGCGGTTGTAGAGCGTCTGCTTGGACACGTTGAGGAACGCGGCGGCCTCGGTGATCACCGAGCCCTGCGAGCCGTGGCCGGCGCGCGCGAGCCGTGCCGCTACGGCTCGCAGGTAGTCGATTTCAGCCAGAGCGCCGCTCACGTCGGTCAGACCCCTGCGATCTCGGCCAGGTTGGTCACGAGCGTCTGGATCGCCGTGATATGCCCGGTGATCTGATCGTCCAGGTCCGCATCCAGCGTCTCGCCGCTTTCCTCTACGACCTCGTTGAGATCGAGCAATGCCTGGCGCAGCGTGTCGCCGCTGGACAGGTGCGCCAGCGCCAGCTCGTTGATCTCGGCGATTCGGTCCTCGACCTTCTTCCGCAGCGGCGCCTTGCCCTGGCTGCGGTTCTTCGACGCCAGGTCGTTGAGCTTCTTGTCCTTACGCTGGAGGATGGCTTCGTGAGACTCGCGGTCTTCCGCGCGCGCCTTCTTTTCCTCGCGCAGCGCGGCGCGCAGCTCGCGCACCGACATGCGGTCGATCTCGTCCAGGGTCTTGCCGGCGATGCTGCCGCCGCTGGCCAGCGCTTCCAGCTCCTCGTCGTCCTCGGCGAGCAGCTCCATCAGCTTGGAGCTGGTCAGGCGCGCGCCAATCAGCTTGCGGCCCTCGCTGCTCTCGAACTTAACGACTGCGGCCATGCACTTCTGAGCGAACCGCGGGGCGACGCCGATGGATTCGACGGCCTCCTGGAAGCGGCCGTGACCCTCGTGCTCCTTGATGACCAGGCAGATGCGGCCCAGCTCGAACAGCTGCGTGCCGAGGCCGGCCATGATGCCGCGGCCTGCAGAAACATAGGCGTCGAAGTTGTACGGGATGCCGATGCCGTATTGCTCGGTGATCGCATCCATCTCCGCCGTGTATTGGACGAGGGCCTGCTGTTCCTGGTGGAACTCCGCTGGCGAGGTGGTCGACAGATCAGGCGCTTTCGCCTCTGCGGCGGACTGTTTGCTGCGTGCCATTTACTTGGGCTCCCTGGTGAAGCGGTTGGTGATGTCGTTGACGCGGGCGTTGATGTCGCTGAGACCGCGTTGGAATGCGAGGGCGATCTGCACGGGCTTTGGCCCGAGGCGCCACTTGCCGTTAGCGAGCTGCTCGGCGAAGCCGGCGTGTTGCAGATTCCAGAGGTCGCGCGTGGCCAGCGCCGGCTTGATTCCAAGCGCGTTGGCGAATTGGGTGGGCGTGAGGCCCTCCAGCTCGTGGCCCGACAAAATCAGCAGCGCCTTGAGCGCGCGCTCCTGAGCAGTGTTGTGGTAGTCGTGCTTGCGGTCAGCCATGAATGGCTTCCTCCACCGGCAAGGTCACCAATGCACCGGTGACGGTCAGGCCGGGCCGTGCGTTCGTCGCGGCACACAGCTCCTCCATCATCCGCAGCGCGTCTTCGCGCCAGCTCTCGGCGTCGCCGAGAGCGAAGGAAAGTTCGCGGCGAAGGCGTTCGTTCTCGTCCGCCAGGCGCGCCGCCTGTTCGCAGAGTTGTTCGAATGCCGCCTGGTCGAAGCGACGCAGCAGCGCGGCGATTTGGACGGTCTTAGCCACGGAGGTGCACCTGCTGCAGCTGCGAGGCCTGGACGTCGAACGCGGCGATGGACTGCAGGTGAGCCGACAGCTGCTGCGCGAAGTCGCGGCAGATCCGGCGCACGGTGTTCTCTAGCGCCTCGGGCGATTCGATCAGCTCCTGTGGCGAGATCACCGACTGCACGCTCATGCCGGGCTCGAACGGATTGAGCGGGTTCGCGGCGATCTTGATCTCGACGCTGGAGAGGTTCGCGTACAGCTGCGTGCGCTGCGCGACAGACAAAGGCGTGCTCATCAGAGGTCTAGCTCCGGTTGCTGGTGGCGGTGGACTTGGGCGTGTTCGTAGGCGAGACGTTCGATGGCCGAGAGCAGCGCGGCCTTGGTGTCGTCGGCCGATTGCTTGCCTTCGCTGAAAGCCAGGAGCGCGCCTACCGCGCCGTGGCATACGGCCTGGGTTTCCTGGATGTCTGCGGTGCCGACAAGGCGGCCGGTCGGGAAGTCGATGACCAGCTTCCCCGCCGAGGCGGACAGGTAGCTGGTGACGAAGTGGCAGCCGCAGGCGTGCTCGAAGCCCGCGATCATGTTTGCGGGCATGGCGCCGTTGCTCAGCCACTTGTAGAGCGTCCACTTGCTGGCGAGCCCAAGCAGGTCCGCGATGTTGTCGACGGACCGGTTGTGCTTCTCACGAGCGAAGTCGATGGAGCCCTCAAGGGCGGCCAGCAAGCTGGTGGGGCGGAAGGTCTTCCAATTACGCCGCGGCATTGGAACCTCGCGACGAGACGTGGCCGGTGGCCTTCCAAAAATCGAGGGCCCCTGCCATTGCCGGGCAGTCAGGCCGGGGCATAAGCTGTCCCTGCACTGTTAGGCCACCTTCCGCTTGGCGGTTTTCCCGTCCTTCCGGTACCAGTCGGGGAACACCTCAAACAGCGGCTTCCCGAGGATGCTGGCGATCTCCTGCTCGATGCGGCGGGAGCGGCCCATCCGGTGGATGACGTGGCTGACAATGGCGCGGGAAGTCAGCGGCATGCCGAGGCGTCGGACGATGTCGACCTGGCGGACGTCCCTTTCGCGGAGATTTTCGACAATGGATTCTGGCGTCATCGGTGGGAGAGAAAAGTTGCTTGATGTATTGTTGAGTGAGTATGTGGATACTCAAGTATCCCTGTCAAGGGGGTACGGCCGTGGTTGTTGAGGCGGCCGTGGGTGGCCGCTTCGCCGCCGAGCGCAAGCGCCTGGGCTTGGGGGTGCAGGAGGCTGCGACCCGCTGCGGGGTCACCCGGAACGCGATCTCGAAGATCGAGCGGGAGGGCGGCGCCATGCCCAGTGGGGCCGTTTTGCAGGCGTTCGCCGAGGCTGGCGCGGACGTGCACTACGTCCTAACCGGGGAGCGCCGGGTTGGCCTGATCGACGGGACGACCTATGGGATGTGCGAGGTCGCAGTGGTCAGCGCGTATGCCGCGCTACGCCCTGGCGTGGCGGTTCCCACCGCAGTGCGGTCGGGCCCAGTTGTCCAGGTCTACAACCGGGTGATGCTGAGCCCTCGGGCGTCGACGGATCTGCCTGGCGCGGTGCGCGAGATGGCCGAGCTGATGATCGCCTCGCTCAACGATCCGCTCGACCCCGCGCACCTGGAGCGCAACCTGTTCCGGCAACCCGTCGATCCCCAGGCCTCTGGCGTGAATGTGTCCGGGAATCACAACCGGGTGGCCGGTAGGGACTATGTTCGGATCGGCGGTGGCAACGAGGGCAGCGGGCAGGACTGAGGCAAAAGCGCCGACGTCGGCGCATTTGAGGAAGCGCCGACGGTCGGCGCATTTGGCTAGGAGCACACATGACCACACCAACCACCCATGACGTACTGCGCGCACTTGCGACGCTGGGCGGCAGCGAGACCTCTCTGATGATGCTCAAGGGGCAGCTGGTTGCTGACGGATTTAGCGAGCCGGGGATCAGCAACGCAATCGAAGACGCCCGCAGCGCGGGCATCATCAAGATGGACTGGCGCGGCACCATCGCGAGGTCCTGATTGGCACGAGCCCTGCTTGCTCAACACCCACGTGGTCTCGCGCTATGGAGAAGGCATGACTAAGTACTACACGGCTAGGATCACGGTGAGTCAGGAACTGACGCTCGCCGTTGCGGCTGAGAGCAGCGAAGACGCCCGTAGACGGGCGCGAGAACAAGCGGAGGCGCAGGTGCCTGGAGGTACCGTGGCGTCGATAGACCTGACGCTGGATGGAGAGATCGCAATCGCGGCTGGCGTCCGGGTACGGCACGCTGTGTTCGGCGAGGGCGAGATCACGGAGGTCGAGCGGTCCGGCGGCACCTCTGGCCGGCTATCGTTCATAGCTTCCGTTCGGTGGGATAGCGGAAAGACCGTCCAGCTCGCGCTGCCGCTGCCGAAGGACAAACTGGAGATTCTCGGATCATGAAGCCCGTGTTCGTAGCTATTGCGTTTGCCGTCGCCCCGCTCATTGCTCAGGCGCAGTCGGCCCTGGACGTTAAGGGCGTTGCTCTTGGCGCCACTCGGGCTCACGTTGAGGCCGGTTTGACCCATCCAACGTGCGAGCCAGGCGATCCCGCGGAAGGGCCAGTCACTACCTGGTGCCGAAACTCATTTGCGGTCGGCGGCGACTTCAACACGTCGCCGGACAGCTTTGCAGGCCAGCCTGCCTCAATCGTCTACCACCTGGTCGGCGACAAGGTGGGGGAAATTACAGTTGCCGGGCTGCGTGCCGATAACTACACGGCAGTCCTGGATGCGCTCACCGCCAAGTACGGTGCGCCCAAAATCACGCACCCGTCCGTCAAGACGCGCGGTGGCGCGACGTTCGAGAACACGGTGGCCACCTGGACGCGGGGCACGGACGAGATCGTCTATGACCGATACGGTCGGACGATGGAGGTCTCTTGGCTGCGCTTCACCTCCGGGGCTTTCTCCCAGGAACAGAAGCGCTGGCAGGCAGCCCGCGCCAGCAGGGCCGCGTCCGATATGTAACGCGGTGCTCTCTCAGCGCGTGCGACTCGTCCACCTGATCATCACCTCACTGAACGGTGCCAGGGGGCGCTATATGGAGATCGCACATGCTTGATGGAAGTGGCGGAGAAGGAAACCGTGTTGCGCAGCGCGACTACTACGAGATCGAGCGGCTGGAGCAACGCCTGGAGATCCAAGGCCTTGTGCCCTGCGATGCGTGCGAGCTGCGGCTCGTGCGATTCGTGGGCGAGCACTGCAAGGTGTGCCGGCACGAGCGTGCGATGCAGAAGTGGCGCGCAGAGGCGGTCCAGTTCGTGATGGTGTGGGGCGGCATGACCGCGCTGATCGCCAAGCTCGGGCACTGGCTGTTCAACGTGATGAGCATGACCTCGCTGATGGTGTCCGCAGGCATCGCCGTGATCGCCTACCACTTCCTCCAGCGCGCGCTCTTTGACCTGGAGTTCTGGCTGCAACACCGCCGGTAATGTTGTAGTCTCGCCGCCTGGCTCGCTCGACCAGGCGGCCCATCAACCACCGCGTCTGTTATGACGCGCGTCAATAGTCGCCAAGGCGACCCAGCCGCGAGCATCGCGGCATGGACACTCAACTCTCCCTCCGCGAACGTCTCCGCCGCCTGGCAGCCGTCATCCGCCAATCGCTGCGCGAGCGCGGCGCATTGCGCGCCTGGCCCCTGCTCGCCGTGTTCGTCATCACCTTCGTGGTGGTGGTGTTCCTCAACCCGCTGAAGGCGGGCCTGGCCATGTGGGGCATCAGCAAGCTCGCCCTGGGCGCCTACGTCGGCTATTGGGCGGACCGCCTGGGCTTCACGCCAGAGGATCGCCCGCACGCGGTCGAGGGCATCGCCCGCGGCACGGCGTGGAAGCGGCGCGCGCTGATCATGGCGGCGGCCATCCTGGCGGCGGCGTTCATCCCGTGAACCGGCCCGTGCGTAGCTCAGCGTGGGGCCTCGCTGCAGGCGTGCTTGCCGTGGTGCTCATGCTCCTGGCGTCGGTGGCCTTCCCGGCAGAAGCGCAGGCCATCCCCGAATCGTCGGCGCTCTATCGCCTGCAGCTGGAGCGCGAAACCGCGCGCCAGTTCGGCCTCGATGCGCCGGTGGCGCGCATCGCCGCACAGATCCACCAGGAGAGCGGATGGCGCCCGACCGCGCAGAGTCCGTTTGCCCAGGGCCTTGCGCAGTTCACGCCCGCGACGGCGAAGTGGTTGCCGCAGGTTTGTCCCGAAGTCGGTCCGCCCGATCCGTGGGACAGCAGCTGGAGCCTGCGCGCCATCACCTGCTACGACGCCTGGCTGCATCGCCGCGTGCGTGCCCAGCCCGCCGGACGCGCGCTCGATGAGTGTTCGCGCTGGGCCTACACGCTGCGCGCCTACAACGGCGGCGAAGGCTGGTTGAACCGCGAGCGGGCAAAAGCCGCCGCGGCCGGCGCCAACGCCAACGACTGGCGCCAGGTGGAGAAGTACCGCGTGCGCGCGGACTGGGCCCACAAGGAAAACATCGGCTATCCGCGCCGCATCCTGCTGGTGCTGGAGCCGCGCTACCTGCGTGCCGGCTGGCCCGGAAAGGCGGCATGCGGATGAAGCTCTTCGACCGGGCAATGGCGGGCCTGGGTGTCACGCGACTGTCGCGAGTGCTGGTGGCACTGGGCGTGGTGGCGGTTCTCGCAGCAGCAGCCGGCGTCTTCGCCGGCATCCGTTGGGAGCGTGGCACCCAGGCTATCGCCACCGTTGACGAACGCGACCGCCAGCTCGCAGCGCTGCAGCAGGCGGCAGTAGATCTGCGCGATCGCGGCGTGGAGAACACGGCGGCCTACCGCGCGGCGGCTGACCGGATGGGTGGCATCGCCGCGCAACTGGAGCGAGACCGTGTCGAGAACAAGCAGTTCGTTGACCAGCAGCGCAGCGCGCTCGCTGACCTCCTGGCGAAGCGTCCTGATCTGCGCGACGTTGATGTTGGCGTTGACGTCATGCAGCACTGGAACCGAAGCAACCAAGGCCCCCGAGCCCGCTCCGGCACCGCCCCCGCCGGGCCTGCAGGCAAACCAGCGAACGCCGTGCCCGGAGCTTCCGCTCCTGCAGTCGTCCGCCCTCCCGGCGCTGCTGTCCAACCACGACCAGGTGACGGGGCTGTATCACGACTGCAAGGCACAGAACGCGAGCCTGCTGCAGGCCGCGGACGAGTGGGAGCAGACGGCGTGGGCCTGGTACTGCCGCGAGCTGCTGCGGATCGGCGCACCGCCGCATGGCTGCCCGCCGATGCGGAAGGGACCGGACCCGCCCGCGCGATGACGAACAGGTAACGAACACATGCCAGATGCAGCAGATCGGTCCGGCCACGTGCTGGACCGAGCGATGGAGAGGTACGAGCGCGAGCACTCACACCGGCACCAGGCCGGTGTCGCGCATCCAGTGGTGGCCGAGCGGGACTGCCGCACATGCGGCGAGCCCATCGACCCGCGCCGACTGGCAGTGATGCCGACGGCGCAGTTGTGCACGGGCTGCAAGGCCATCGGAGAAACAGGGGGAGCACGTGGGTGAGATTAGTTGGGAAGCACTACGAACGATGGCGGCGGTGGTCTCCGCGGTTTGCGCGCTGATCGCGGCCGGCGTCAGCCTGGCGGTATGGCGGAAGGCGCGGTCCAGCGATCTCGGCAAGAAGATCGAGGATGGCGACAAGTCGGTGCGCCAGTACGCCGAGAAGGTCTCGGAGGAATTCCGTGAGGCGCTGGAACAGGTGCAGGAAGGTCTGGCCAGGGTCGAGACCCTGCAGGAGACCGAGGCCAAGCACATGGTGCGGCACAACGACCTGAGTCGGATTCACGACAAGATCAACCGGGTGGCGGAGGACTCTGCCGCCACGCGAGAGGCTGTGCGGGGCGTCAACGAGCAGCTGCGCATCATCCAGCAGCACCTGCTCAAGGGAGGTGGCCGATGAACCTGGTTGAAGCACAGGCCCAGCATCGCCGCGGTCGCATGCTCACCATCCTGGCAGAGAGCAACGCGCAGGGCTGCAACGCGCCGCTGTTGCGCACGATGGTGCGCGGCTTCGGCTACAAGGTCGACAGCGACACCGCCGAGATCGACCTGGCATGGCTGGAGCGTCATGGCCTGATCGAGCGCCGCAAGGTGGCGGGCGTGGACATGGTCGCGATCACCGGCCGCGGCCGCGACGTTGCCAGCCGCGACCTGGACATGCCCGGCATCGAGATCCTGGAGGACTGACCGTGGGACGCACCCTGCGATTCTCCAAGCTCGCCGTCGGCATCCACCTGGCGTTGGCCAGCATGCGCGGAGGTGCGTGATGGGACGCCGCTCCCGCTTCGACACCATGCCGAAGGCACTGCTCGACCAGGTCAACGCGCTGATCCGCCAGGGTCGCACCATCGGCGAGATCCGCGAGCACATGGCCACGCTTGGGGAAGACATCCCCAATGGCACCGCGGGCCGCTACGTGCAGAAGGTGCGCAACCAGATGGCGCGCTACCGCGAAGCGCAGGAGATCGCCGGTCAGTGGGTGTCGCAGCTGGGCGAGAACCCGCAGGGCGATGTCGGTGCACTGCTCGCCGAGATGCTCAAGACGGTCGCCTTCCAGACCATCTCCACGATGGGCGGAGACGGCGACGACGATGACGAAGATGCCAAGGCGGCCGCCAAGCCGATGGACATCATGCTGCTGGCCAAGGCGATCAAGGATCTCGAAGACACGGCCAAGCGCAACCTGGAGCGCCGCGAGAAGATCGAGCGCACGGTGCTCGAACGCCAAGCCAAGGCCACGGAGGCGACCGCCAAGCAGCTGGGCCTGTCCGAGGAGGGCTGGGAGCGCATCCGCGCCAAGTTCCTGGGCATCCCGGTGCCGGAGAGCGTATGACCCCGCAGGAGCGCGACGAGGCCCTGGAGCTGGTCAACGAGCTGCAGAAGGAACGCTCGGGCCAACGCCTGGACGAGATCGGCATGAGCGCAGAGCGCGTGCCCTTCATCCTGTTGCCGTACCAGGTGCGCTGGCACCAGGACCAGTCCGTCGTGCGGATCTGCGACAAGGGCCGCCGCATTGGCTTCTCGTGGGGCGCCTGGGCGGCAGAGGCAGCGCTGGAGGCTGCACGCGCGAGTGGCGGCATGGATCAGTTCTACATGGGCTACAACCAGGGCATGGCCGCCGAGTTCATCGGCGACTGCGCCACGTTCGCGCGCTGGTTCAACATCATCAGCTCGGACATCGAGGTCGGCCTGCAGGAGGTCGTGATCGACAACGAGAAGCACGACATCGTGGCCTACAAGATCAAGCTGGCCAGTGGCCACAAGATCGAGGCGCTCTCGTCGATGCCGCACAACTGGCGTGGTCGCCAGGGCCACGCTCGGATCGACGAGGCCGGCCACCACAAGAAGTTGCGCGAGGTGGTCGACGCGGCGATGGCGTATCGGATCTGGGGTGGCCGGATCTCCATCGGCGGAACGCACAACGGCGAAGAGAGCGACTTCAACGAGCTGGTGAGCGACACGGTCTCCGGCAAGCTGACCTGGTCGCACCACCGCGTGCGCTTCTCCGACGCCGTGCGCGAGGGTTTGTACAAGCGCATCTGTCTGGTCACCCGCAAGGACTGGACCGAGGAGGCCGAGGCCGCCTTCATCGCCGAGACGCGCTCGGCGTATCCGAGTGCAGAGTCCGCCAACGAAGAGTTGGAGTGCATTCCCAAGCGCGGCACCGGCGCCTACTTCAGCCGGCTGCTCCTGGAAAAGTGCGCCATCCCGAACTGCAAGGTCGTGAGCTATTCCAAGCCGGCGGAGTTCGTCACCAACGCCAAGCGCCTGGAGATCACGCAGACCTGGATCGACGAAGTACTCGCGCCGCTGGTGCGCGAGATCCCGCCCATGTTCCGCACCGTCGCCGGCCAGGACTTCGGCCGCAGCGGCGACCTGTCCGTCTTCACCGTTGGCCAGAAGCTGGCGGCGCTGGGATGGTGGACGCCGCTGCGCGTGGAACTGCGCAACATCCCCTTCGACTGCCAGAAGCTCATCGTGACGTGGCTGTTGCTCAACCTGCCGCTGCTGCATCACGCCAAGTTCGACGCGCGCGGCAACGGCCAGTCCCATGCGGAGGCCGCCCTGCAGCTGCTCGGCGCCCAGCGCGTGGAGTGCGTGATGATGAGCGGCGCCTGGTACGACACGCACTTCCCTCGCTACCACCAGGCCTATGAGGACGGCGAGATCTCGACCTTCGGCGACGAGGACTGGATCGCCGACCACCGCAGCGTGGTGCTGGTCAATGGCACGCCGCGGATGAGCGATGCGCGCACCAAGGGCTCTGACGGCCACGACCGTCACGGCGACGCTGCAGTCTCGGGCGTGCTGATGTGGGCGGCGGCGCGCGAAGAGGTGGCGCCCTCGGCCGGCACGACCGTCGAGGCCAACCCTGGTCTGTATCGCAGCTCGCGAGGTCCGAGCGGTGCCTCGGCGCCACTTTTCGCCGACCGCAGGAATGGCGCTGTGAGCCGCTTGCGGGACCGGGGTCGCGGTCACTGAAGCACGCAGCCCCCCCGACCCCTTTCATGAAACGCCAGGAAACGACGAAATGCCTCTCCTCGACCGCGCCCTAGCCCTCGTCGGGCTCCAAACCGCCCCGAAGCCCGAAACCGAGACCAAGGTGACGGTGATGAGGGAGGCCGCCGGCACCAGCGTGGACCCGGACGATTCGGAGTGGCGCCGCCTGACCGGACGCTCGGACAAGGATCTCAATTCGCTGACCCACGAGCGGATGATGAAGCTGTCCCAGCACCTGTGGGAAAGCAACCCGCTGGCCAACCGGCTCATCGAGCTGCCGCTGGCATATCTGCTCGGCAAGGGCGTGCGCCTGGTGGTCGGTGACGAGGAGAACCAGAAGGTGCTGGACCGCCATTGGCGCGACAGCATCAACGCCTGGGCAATCAAGCTGGTCAAGCGCGTGCGCGAGCTGAGCATGTTCGGTGACCAGTGCTGGCCGGTTTTCGTGGGAAGCAACGGCTTTGTGCGCGTGGGCTACCTGGACCCGAAGCGCATCGCCACGGTGGTGATGGACCCGGACAACGCCGAGCAGCCCATCGGCATCGTCACCAGGCGCGACAGCCACGGCAACACGCTGCGCTTCCGCGTGATCATCAACGGGCCCGAGAGTGCGTTCTCACAGCGCACGCAGGAGATCCGCCAGACGTTCGACTCCGGGCAGTGCTTCTACTTCCGGGTCAACGACCTGTGCAACGGCACGCGCGGCCGCGGCGACCTGACGCCGCTGATCGACTGGCTGGATGCCTATGACGAGTTCCTGTTCGGCGAGCTGGACCGCGCCGACTTCATGCGCGCCTTCGTGTGGGACGTGACCTTGACCGGCGCCGACCAGGCCACCGTCGACGAGCGCGCCAAGAAGATCCAGGCGCCGGCACCGGGCGGCGTGCGCGTGCACAACGAAAACGAAGCCTGGAGCGCCATCACGCCGGACCTGCAGGCCGGCGATGGCAGCGTGGCCGCACGTCTGTTCCGCAACCATGTCCTGGGCGGCAACACGATGCCCGAGCACTGGTACGGCGGTGGCGGTGACGTGAACCGCTCGACTGCCGGCAGCATGGCCGAGCCGACTGAGAAGGCCTACGAGATGCGCCAGACCTTCGTCGGGCACATGCTCCTGGAGGTAGCCACGTTCGTCCTGCGCGCGAGCTGGAAGGTACTGGATTCGGACCAGGAGCTGACGGACGAGCAGCAGGAGGTCATCGACACGCTCAAGGTCGAATGGCCCGAGATGACCGCGAAGGACACCTCCCGCTACGCCACCGCCCTGCAGCAGATCACCACGGCCGGCGCCCAGGCCATCGAGGAAGGGCTGCTCACCCGCAAGACGGTGGTGACGCTGTTGTCGATCTTCTCGCGCCAGCTGGGCGTGGAGTTCGACGTCGAGCAGGAGCTGAAAGACGCCGAGACCGAACTGGCCGACCGCAAGGCCAAGGATGGCTACACCGAACCCGGCGACGCGCTGGACGACGACCAGGACGACGAGGACCAGGGCGCGCTGCCGCCCGCGCCTGGTGATCGCGTCGACCAGGCCTGAGTCCTGTGAGTCAGCCGTTCGACGACGAGGTCAAGCGCCAGGCCAAACGCCTGCCGGCGATCCGTGCCGACACGCAGCGCGAGATCCTGCGCCAGCTGCAGATCGCGCAGCGCACCGTGCTTGCCGAGCTTGCCAGCGCCAACGAGGCGTCCATCGGCCGGTTGACCCGGCAGAAGGCCGCCATCGCGGCCGCCATCGAACGCTTCAGTCGCCAGGCGTCCGCCTCTGCAGACGCCGGCCTGCGGCATGCCTGGTCTGCCGGCATCGACCTCGTGGGCAAGCCGGCCGATGCTGCCGGTCTGCAGCTTGGGCCGCGCCTGGTCATTGACGACCGCCAGTTGCGCGCGATGCGCACCTTCACGACCAACCGCATCAAGGACGTCACGGTGCGCACGGTGGATCGCATCAACGGTTCACTCGCCCAGGTGATCATCGGCACCAAGCCGATGTCCACGGCGATCACGGAGATCCAGGAACACCTGGGCGGCGCGGCTCGCCGCCGCGCGATGACCATCGCGTATCACGAGGTGGGCCAGGCCTACGCCACCGCCAGCTACGAATCGATGGTGGCGGCCGAGAAGCTGGGCGTGAAGCTGGCCAAGCGATGGGTGAAATCGGGAAAGATGCACCCGCGGCCATCGCACGTGCAGGCGCACAACCAGATGCGTCGCGTGAGCGAGCCGTTCGAGATCCTCGACAAGAAGACCGGCGAGCTGGAGAAGATCCGCTATCCCCGCGATCCGCAGGCTTCGCCAGGCAACACGATCAACTGCGGTTGCCTGATGGTGCCGGTGCTCGACGGCAGCACGTTCGGTGCGAGCGTGGTGTCGATTCCAGACGATCCGAAGCGCGCGATCGGCAAGGTCTCACGCGCCGAGCGCGATGCCGATTCGCGTGCAAAGGTCGCACGCACCAACGACCGCCTGGCGCGCTTCCTGGATCTGCCCGCGGACACACCTGGCATCACCATCATCACCTCGTCGACCGCGAAGCCCATCGTGCCCAAATGAGATACCATCCCGGCGTGGACGGATAAGCGTCCACACGCCCACCAGGCCGAGACCCCCGCCTTCGTCGCGGGGGTTTCTCGTTTCTGACGCGCGTCAAAAGTCTCCAGGCAGCGCTGCGCCCGACGATGGGCGTCACAGCACTCCGCCATCCCATCGCCTGGAGCGAACCGTGAGCAAAGAGAAGAAAGCGACCGTCGAGGTCAACCCGGCCGACTACGGCATCGACGAGGAGACCGCCAAGCGCGGCGCCGCCGTCGCCAAGTGCAAGCCGTCCCAGGTGATCGGCTACCGCGAGTACGGCACCAAGGCCACGGTCGTGGTCCACACCGACACCGGTGTGGAAAAAGTCGAGGGCGACGTGCCCGCCACGAAGGCGCAGGGCAAGTGAAGCGCGCGCCCGACAGCGGCATCATCGGCGAGGCCGCGCTGCGCGAAGCGGCCACGACGGAAATGCAGCAGCTCATCGAGCTGGTGCGTGCGTCGATCCGCACCGCCGCGCGTCTGCGTGAGGGCGAGTGGGTGGACATCCACGCCATCTACCCCGACCGCGTGGTCGTCCGCCGCGACGGGCGCTACTTCGGCTACCCGTACACCGTCGGCGAGGACAACCAGGTCGCCATCGGTGTGGCCGAGGAAGTGGTGGTCGAGCACAAGCCGGTCAAGACGCCGGCCGCCACCACCGTGCCGCTGCGCGAGGGCTGGTTCGTCGAAGCGGTCAAGGGCGAAGGCGAGGACAAGCCCTCCCGCTTCGTGGTCCGCATCATCCGCGCGGGTCTTTCCAAGAACGGCGTGAACTACCCGCCGAAGGTGCTGCGCGAAGCGGCGCCGCTGTTCGCCGGCAAGCAGGTGTTCGTCAAGCCCGACGATGAGCACATCAGGGGCGGCGGCAAGGACTTCGACCGCCTCGTCGGTCGGCTGGTCGAGCCGCGCTTCGTGGAAGCCACGGGCGAGATCCAGGCGGTCATGGAAGTGCTCGACAGCTCCCATGTCGCTCCCAAGCTCCGCGAAGCCGTCGAGCGCGGCATGACCGACCTGTTCGGTCTGTCCATCGACGCCAGCGGTCCCAGCAAGTCCACCGGCAAATTCCGCGAGGCCACCGCCATCACCAAGGTGGCCAGCGTGGATCTCATCATCGAGCCCGGCGCCGGCGGGCAAGTCATCCGTTTTGCAGAGGCCTACCAGGAGCCCGACATGTTGCGCGAGCAGATGCTCAATACCATCAAGACCCACGACGCAGCTCGTGCCGCTTCCCTGGCCAATGCCAGTGACGAGGACGTGCTGTCCGCTTACCGCGAGGCTGTCGCGGCATCCCACCAGCCGGCCGCTACCGGCATCACGCAAGAGCAGCTGCAGGCGCACACTCGCCTGGTGGAAGCCCGTGCCGATGCCCGCGCCAAGGTGCAGGCCAGCAAGCTGCCGCAGCCGGCGAAAGACCGCCTGCTGACCCGCTTCGCCGAAGCGGCCGGCGCCGAGGACATCACCGCCGAGAAAGTCGACGCGGCGATCAAAGCCGAAGAGGACTACGGCAACACCTTCCGCGAGTCCGCGCCGATCCAGGGCCTGGGCTCGCGCATCGAGCCGGGCGAAGCGCGCCACGTAGCCATCGGCAAGATGCTGGACGGCCTGTTCGCCGGCACCGGCTCCGTGCACTCCTTCCGCGAGGCGTACATCGAAATCACCGGCGACATCAACGTCACCGGCCTGATGCGCAACTGCGACCTCGGCCGCTTCGCTGAGTCGGTGGGTGTGTACCGCGAAGCGGTCAGCGCCGCGACCTTCAGCGATGTGCTGGGCGACTCGATCACCCGCCGCATGCTGGAGCTGTATCGCAGCAACCCGCTGTACGCCGACTGGCGTGACCTGGTCGACGTGGTGCCGGTGCGCGACTTCCGCACCCAGGAGCGCGGTCGCGTGGGCGGCTACGGCAACCTGCCGGCGGTGGCCGAGAACGGCCCCTACGATCCGCTGACCACGCCGGGTGACGAGAAGGCCACCTACGCGCTGTCCAAGCGCGGCGGCACCGAGACGATCTCGCTGGAAGCCATCGCCAACGACGACGTGGGCGCGCTGCGCCGTATCCCGCAGCTGCTGTCCACCGCCGCCGGCCGCACGCTGTACGAGTTCGTCCTGGGCTTCCTGGGCACCAACCCGGTGATCTACGACACGGTGGCGCTGTTCCATGCCACGCACGCCAACCTGGGCACGGCCGCGCTCGATGCGACGTCCTTCGCCGCCGCTCGCCTGCGCCTGCAGAAGCAGGCCGAGCTGTCGAGCAGCAAGCGCCTGGGTCTGCTGCTGCGTCACCTGTACATCCCGGCGGATCTCGAACAGGCCGCTTACGACCTGTTCGTGCGCAACACCAACAACGACGAGACCTTCGTGCAGAGCCAGAAGCCGAAGGTGCACGTGGTGCCGCACTGGACCGACGCCAACAACTGGTACGCCACCGCCGACCGCAGCCAGATCCCGCTCATCGAGCTGGGCTTCTACAACGGCCAGGAAGAGCCCGAGCTGTTCGTGCAGGACAACCCGACCCAGGGTTCGCTCTTCAGCAACGACCAGATCAAGTACAAGATCCGCCACATCTACAGTGGCGCGGTCATGGACTTCCGCGGCTTCGACGGCTCGGTCGTGGCCTGACGGTTCGCCGTGTCGCTGACTACCTTCCAGGGGTTGGTCGATGACCTGGTCCGAGACAAGGACCAGGTCATTTCTTCTTCCACCCGCGACGAAGCCATCGCCCAGGCGGTCATCCGCTACAGCGATGACCGGCCGCGCGCGGTGGTGATCGACGTCCAGGGCAACGGTACGCGCCGCCTGCCGCTGCCGGCTGGCTGGGAAACGGGGTACTCGCAGCTGCAAGGCGTGGAGTGGCCGGTCGATCAGTACCCGGCGGCCGAGCTGAGCATGGCCGAGGTGCGCATGCGCCAGGCGCCGGACAACCTGTACATCGAGCTGCCGGTGGAGCCCGGCGTCGACGAGGCGATCCGCCTCACCTACACCCAGCGTCACGCCGTCGACGTGGCCACGGACACGATCCCGGATCGGGATCGCCTTGCGGTAGCCAGCTGGGCGGCAGCGCTTCTCTGCGGCCAGCTGCAGGCGTACTACGCGACCGAGGCGGCACCGACGATCCAGGCCGACTCCGCCGATCACCAGGGCAAGTCCGAGCGGTACCGCACCCGCATGCGCGATCTGACGACGCAGTACTTCAAGGAACTGGGGATTCCGGAGAAGCGCCCGTCCGTGGCCAGCACCGTCGTGCACATGCGCGGTACCGACTCCAATGGCAACCCGCGGCTGTTCCACAACCGCCGGTACAAGGGCAAGTGATGGAGATCCGCCTCGACGTCCGCGAGGTCGAAGCACTGCGCGTGCTCTGGCAGCGTGCGCCGCAGATCGTCGGCGAGGAGCTGTATCGGGCCGCGGTGGAGTCGGACCTGTACTTCAAGGGTGAACTGCAGCAGCAGCTGCCACGCGGCGCTGGTGGCCTGTCCGGCGGCGCTGGCCTGGTCGGCTCGATCTTCACCGAGGAGCAGCTGCTAGCGGACAACGTCATCGGCATCACCGCCTCGGCGCTGCCGCATGCCGAGTACGTCGAGGTCGGCACGCGCCCGCACTTCCCGCCGCTGCAGCCGTTGGAGGACTGGGTGCAGGCGAAGCTCGGCATCACCGAGGACAGCGAGCGTCGCAGCGTCGCCTTCCTGATCGCGCGGAAGATCTCGCGCGTCGGCACCAAGGGCGACGGCACCTGGGCGCGCGTGGCTGAAGCTGGCGAGCCTGAGGTGATGCGGCGTTACGCCGAGGGCGTGGACCGTGTCCTGGATCGCCTGGGAGCGCCGGCATGAGCATCGCCGTGCGCACCGCCATCCGCGACCTGATGCTGACAGTGCCGGAGATCGGCGTCGTCCACCTGCACGAGCGGTACGCGGCAGACCTGGCCAAGCTCAAGCAGCTCTACGGCTATGACGGTCATGTCCGCGGCTGGTTCATCCGTCGCACTGCCGTGCGCGAGACCGGCATCGCGCTGCCGCGCTACCTGGAAGTGAACCGCTGGCAGATCCGCGGCGTGCTGTCTCTCAACGATGAGACGTCCACTGAGTTGGTGATGGACAGCCTGATCGAGGGTGTGCGCGACGTCATCCGCGACAACCCGAGCCTCAACAACACCGTCACCAAGACCGGCCTGCTGCAGCCCAACGCCGAGCGCGGCCTGCAGCTGGAGGACTTCGGCCCGGTGATGTTCGGCGGCGTGCTGTGCCACGGCGCGCGCCTTTCCCTGACCACTACCACCGAGAAGAGCCAATGAGCACCGTCGTCAAGAACAAGGACGGCAAGGTCATCAAGACCGAGCCCGACACGCAGTACCACCCCAATGGCACCGGTGCGCGCGACAGCCAGGGCAACCTGCTGGATCGCCCGGCGGCCGCTCCTCAGTCGGCCGAGAAGGCCGCTCCCGCCAAGTCGGAGGCCAAGTAAATGTCGCTGCTCAACGAGAACGTAGTCACCCTGGTCAAGCTGGAGACCGTCTACGGTGTGGACGCAGCGCCCACCGGCGCCGACGCGGTCATGACCAGTCGCGTGCAGCTCACGCCGATGGAGTCGCAGACCGTGTCGCGCGACCTGGACAAGCCCAGCTCCGGCTCGGACCTGGAGATCACGGTTGGCGTGCACGCCATGATCGAGTTCCGCGTCGAGCTGGTCGGCAGCGGCTCCCTCGGCGTGGCGCCGGCATTCGGCAAGCTGCTCAAGGCCTGCCGCTGCGGCGAGACCATCGTGGCCACCACGTCGGTCGCCTACCGACCGCTGCGCTCGTCTACCACGTCGGCGACCATCGCCTTCTACCTGGACGGCAACCTGCACAAGCTGGTCGGCGCCCGCGGCACCTTCCGCCTGGAGATCGATAGCCAGAACATCCCATACCTGGTGTTCACCTTCACCGGCCTGTACGTGGATCCGTCTGCCGCGGCCAACCCGGCGGCGCTGACCGGCTGGGATGCCTTCAAGATCCCGCAGCCGGTCAACTTCGCCAACACCCCGACGCCGACGCTGCATGGCTACACCGCCGTGTACACCGCGTTCCGCTTCGACGCCGGCAACCAGGTCTCGGTCTTCAACAACCCCGGCGAGCGCGAGGTCAAGATCGTCAGCCACGCCGCGACGGGCAGCATCACCATGCTGGCGCCGGCCATCGGCACGAAAGACTTCTTCGCAGCAGCGAAGAACAACGTGCTGGGGACCATGCAGATCGAGCACGGCACGGTCGACGAGGAGAAGTGGTTCCTGGACTGCGCCGAGGACACCGTCCAGGTCATCCGCCCGCGCTACGGCGACAACGAAGGCCGCGCCACCCTGGAAGCCGACCTCAACTTCGTGCCGACGGCTGCGGGCGGCGACGAATGGGAGCTGCGGTTCGCCGCGGCCTAACGAATAACCACGACGAGCGAAGTAGGACCCGGCGGCGGGAGCGCCCGCCGCCGGGGGCTCGGCAAGAGACTCACCGCAGAGAGCGCTGAAGGCCACGCGGGGCGCTCCGCCAAGGCCACTGATTGACCCGCCCGAGCGCCAGGGCGGGTCGCCTACCACCGAGAGCCCAGCATGTCCGCAAAGACCAGTCGCAACACCACCGTCGGCGCCTTCGTCCTGAACAACGAAGCCGTCTATCCCTGGACCATCTACGTCTACGTGCCGACCACCAACGGCGGCAAGCAGAAGGTCAAGTTCAAGGCCGAGTTCAAGCACCTGACGGCCGAGCGCCGCCTGCAGGTCCTGGAAGACTTCAAGGCGAACCTGCAGGCGCGCACCGTCGTGGGCGACACGCCGCAGACCGAGGACGCCGTCGACGCGCACAAGGAGATCACCAGCTTCGAGGAGCTGCTGCTGGGCGAGGTGCTGCTCGGCTTCTCCGGCATCGTCGATCCGAACAAGCAGGACGTGCCGTTCAACGACGACACCAAGGCCGCCCTGATCAGCAACTCCTGGGCACGCGATGCGCTGCTCTACGGCTACCAGCAGAGCCTGGTGGGCCGGAGCGACCTGGGAAACTGACCGAGATCGGGCGCGCATGGGGCGAGCAGCGGCAGCCGCCATCGTTCAAGAGCACGGAGGACAGCCTCCGTGCGATGGGCGCACCCGAGCCGGTGATCGATCGCGCACGGCGCGAGTGGGAAGCGCAGCTCCCGGACCAGCCGCTGGTGGAGGTGTTTCCCGAGAACCTGGACGCCTTCCGCGTGCTGATCGCATGCGAGGGCCAGTGGGAATTGCCAGGAGCGTTCGGCGGCCGCCTGGCACTTCCCTTCACGGAAGTACGTGCCGCCATCGAGCTGCTGCAGGTGGCAGATCCCAAGGACTGCTTCCAGCGCATGTTGGTCCTGATCAAGTACGCCGCGGCTGCGCTGCGCGAGCGCATCCCGAAGTCCACGAAGCGGTAGCCCGATGAACGAAGACAAGCGCCTGGCCATCATCATCGACGCGAACGGCCAGGCGGCCATCGGCGCGTTCGACGCGACCACGGGCGCGATGGGTCGCATGACCAACGCGGCGGATATCGTGGGCAAGAAGTCGCGCGAGGCCGGCGCGGGCGTCGAGGAGGCCGGCAAGAAGGCCGCGCGCAGCGGCGATGAGATCGAGGCCTCCGCCAAGCGCTGGAATCGCGCGGGCCAGATCATCGGCGCGGCCATCGCGGCCGTCGCCGTCGGTGCCACCGCCCTGGTGGCCAAGGCCATCAACAGCGCCGACCGTCTGGACGAACTGTCGCAGCGCGTGTCGTTGAGCACCGAGACGCTGTCCGCGTGGGGCTACACCGCCGTGCGCAGCGGCAGCAACCTGGACACGCTGACCGGCGCGGTCGAGAAGTTCAGCAAGAACGTCGCCGCCGCCGTCGATGGCGACAGCAAGATGGGCAAGCTGTTCGACGCCCTGGGCATCGACGTCATCGACGAGACCACCGGCAAGCTGCGCAGCATCGAGCAGCTGCTGCCGCAGGTGGCGGACAAGTTCAAGCGGCTGAAGGACCCGACGCTGGAAACGGCGCTGGCCATGCAGCTGTTCGGCCGCTCCGGCGGCGAGCTGATGGAGTTCCTCAACCGCGGCAGCGACGGCATCGATGCGCTGACCGCACGCGCCCGCGAGCTGGGCATCGTGATCGACGGCGAGACCGCCGCGGCGGCCGCAGGCTTCAACGACCAGGTCGACGACATGCAGGCCGCGATGACGGGCCTGGCCACGAAGGTGGCGGCCGAGCTGCTGCCGGCGATGACGGAGATCACGGCCGAGTTCACCGACTTCGCCAGCAACGGCGACAACGTCACCAAGGTGGCCAGTGGCATCGCCAACATCATGGAAGTGGTGGGCGGCGTGTTCGAGTTCGTCACGCCGTACTTCGTCGCGGCCGATGAGGCCATCGAAGGCACGACGTGGGCATTCCAGGGCCTGTACGAGGCCGCCAATGGCGTGATCAACCTCAACTGGGACCAGGTCAAGCGCGGCCTGGATCTGTCCCAGCAGGGCGTCCGCAAGGGCGGCATGGCGTCGACCTACGGCTTGGGCGCCAACCTCTACGGCACCGACGGCGATGCGACTGCAGCGCGGCCGAAGGTGCAGATCATCGACCCGGCCGAGCTGATCGCCGACGACAAGCGCCGCGTTGCCGCGATCAAAGCCCAGCGGGAGGAATCCAAGCGCCTGATGGCGCTGCTGGGCGACGAAGACGGCGACATGGCCAAGGCCCAGCGCAAGGCCTCGGCCGAGGCGCGCAAGCACGAGGCCGAGCTGAAGCGCCAGCAGGAGACGCTCAAGCGCTACACGGACCAGGCTGCGCTGGCGGCGGCGGAGCTGGAAGGCCCGCTGTCGGCCGCCACCGAGAAGCACCGCCAGCGCGTGGCGGAGCTGGACGCCGACCTCGCGAAGCACAACATCACGCAGGAGGCATACAACGGCCTCGTGGCGGCGTCGACTGCAGAGCTGGCCAAGCAAACCACGGCACTGGAGAAGAAGTCACGGGCCCCGGAGATCCTGCTGCAGCAGCTGCGTCAGGAGAACGATCTGCTGGGCCTGGTCGGCCGCCAGCGCGAGATCGTGATCCGGCAGCTGCAGGCCGAAGAAGACATGCGGCGGGCCATCGCCGAGGCCATCGAGGGCGGCACGAAGTTCACCCAGGCAGAGACGAAGGCGCTCATCGACAAGGCGCGTGCGCACGCCGAGATGTCGCTGGTCATCGAGGAGTCCGCCGCCCAGGCCGAAGAGTGGGCCTCGGTGTGGGTGCGTGGCGTGGAGTCCGCCGCCGATGCGTTCACCGACTTCATCATGAGCGGCCTGCGCGACTTCAAGTCGCTGGGTAGCTCGCTGAAGAGCATCGCCAAGCAGATCGTCGGCGACCTGGTGCGCACGTTCCTGCAGCAGAAGATTGTCATCCCGATCCAGACCCAGATCACCAACAGCATGAACGGCCAAGGCGGCGGGAACATCTTCCAGTCGATCCTGGGCATGTTCTCCGGCAACGGCTTCTCCGGCGGTGGCCAGGGCAACTGGCTGTCGAGCATCGGCAACCTGTTCGGTGGCGGTGGCCAGGGCGGCAACTGGCTTTCGTCGATCGGCAGCTTGTTCGGGGGTGGCAGCGCGGCGAGCGCTGCAAGCTCTGCAGGCGGCACCTGGGGTGGCCTGGCCGGCATGGCGAACGCATCCCAGGGCATTGGTGGCGCTTCCGGCGCAGCTGCAGGCGGCGCCAGCAGCATGGCCTCGGCTGTACCCATCATCGGCTGGATCATCGCCGGCATGATGAAGAACGCCGAGCTGTTCGATCAGGGCTGGGACATCGCCAACGGCGAATCGTGGGCCGGCAAGATCGCAACGCTGGGCGCGGTGGGCAATGCCGACAAGCTGTTCCGCTCGTTGGGGTTCAGCGACAAGGTCTCCTCGATCCTCTCCGGCTCCTCGATCCACGCCAAGCTGTTCGGCCGCAAGAAGCCGCAGATCACTGGCCAGGGCATCGAGGGCAGCTACGGCTTCGGCGGCTTCGATGGCCGCACCTTCGCCGACATCAAGCAGAAAGGCGGCCTGTTCCGCAGCTCGAAGTACTGGACCGAATACGGCACCCTGGACAACGACGTCGACAAGGCGTTCGAAGGCGCCATCCGTGCGGTCAAGGGCGGCGCCACGTCGCTGGCCAACCAGCTGGGCATCGACGTCAGCAAGCAGCTGGCGGCCGTGCGCGTGAACATCGGCAAGATCAAGCTCGATGCGGACCCGGCCAAGGCCCAGCAGCAGATCGAGGCCGAGATCGCCAAGATGGTCGAGAACCTCTCGGCGCAGGCGGTGCGTGCCTTGGGCTTCGGCAAGCTGCTGGACAACACCAACTCGGCCACGGACATCATGGACGCGCTCTCGGCCAGCATCACGCTGGTCACCGGAAGCGCGGAAGGCTTGGGCCGCGCACTGCAGGACTGGGAGACCGAGAACGTCACCCGCGCCGTGGAGTACTTCAAAAAGCTGGCCGCCGACAACGGCACCAGCCTGGGCACCGAGATCGAGCGCGTCACCGGCTTGCTGGGCAACTACGCCAGCCTGATGTCCGACGTCGACACGCAGCTGATGACCAATGGGCTCAACAGCTACCAGCAGGCGCAGCTCGACATCGAGCTGACGTACCGCCAGCAGATCAAGGCCGCCAACGACTATGCCAAGGCCCTGGGCCTGTCGGGCGCGCGCGCCGAGGACCTGGCCAAGATCGAGCAGCTACGTGCCATCGGCATGGCCAACCTGCAGAAGCAGATCGACGAGCAGAAGAACTCGCTGCTGGGCGACCTGGCGCTGAGCGACTACTCGCCGATGACCGACGCCGAGAAGCTCGACGAGGCCATGAAGCAGCTGCGCGAAGCGGTCCAGGCCGGCGACCTGGACAAGGCGTCGCAGCTGTCGCAGTCCGCGCTCGGCCTGGGCCGCAACCTGTACGCCAGCGGCAACGACTACAACGCGCTGTACGACCAGGTCACCGGCCTGATCGAGAGCATCGCACTGCCGCAGCTGGACATGGACGACGGCACGACGATGGGTGACCTGGCAGACGCGCTGCTGGCGCTGCCGGACCAGTTTGCTACAGCTCTTTTCGAGCTGCTGTACAACCCGGTCGGCCCGACGCGGCCCACGGGCGGCAACTCGACGCCGATCTCCACCGGCACGAACAACACCGGCGTCGAGACTCGCCTGGACGAGACCAACAATCTGCTGCGTGATCTCATCCAGCGCTGGGGCGGCGGTGGTGGAGTCAACTCGAACCACCTGTACGAGATGCTCCGCTGATGGCGAAGGTGCTGCTCCTCGAGATCGGCGCCGGTGCGCTGCCTGCAGCGACGCCCGTCGTCGTGCCGACAGGCGACTGGTTCCCCAAGCCCTACGAGGCGCCACCGGCCGCCGCGCCGGCCATGTTCGTCTTGACGCCCGTCCTCGGCGGCGTTCGCCTCACCTGGAATGCCAGCGCTGAGCCGCGCGCCACTTACGAGGTCGAGCGCGCGCCGGATGATGCCGGCCTGCCTGGCGTGGCCAAGGTGGTCTACACCGGCGCCGACACCACCTTCAACAGCAACGAGTCCGCGCGCACACACTGGCGCGTGCGCGCGAAGGTGCGCGGCAAGCCGGGTGCCTGGACGGCGTGGTCGGCGCAGTCGCCTGACGACCCGTTGAACTACGTGGGCGGCAACGGTGTGAACCTGCTGCCCGACAGCTACTCGACGCTCGAATCGACCACGATCCCGGCAACGACGCGACCGCTCGGCGGCACCTTCACCCGCGACGCCGCCAACAAGCGCATCGTCGCTTCCCAGGTGTTCAGCGGCGCGGCCAACTCCGCGTGCTACCTCGGCAACGCCCTGGGCAACATCAAGCTGACGCCGGGCAAGCAGTACATCGTCTCTGCGTGGTGCAGCAGCGCCCAGGCGGGCAACACCTTCAAGTTCTTCCTGGAGACCCAGGGCGCCACCTACTACTACAGCCCCGAGCTGGTCATGCCGGGCGGCGGCGCGTTCACCCGCGTGTCCGCGATCCTGGACCTGCGTGCCAACACCCAGGTCGATGCGTGGCTGGGATACATCAAGCAGCAGTCCGAGAACATGTGGCTTGACGGCCTGATGGTCGAGGAGGCCATTGGCTACAAGAACGAACCCTCGGCCTACGCACGCGGCCAGACTGCCAGCGTTGCCATCAGCGCCTTCGCAGCAGCTGCCCTTGCGCAGGACACGGCCGATGGGAAGATCGACACGTTCGTCCAGCCCACAGCGCCGACTATCGGCAGTGGCGTTGGGCAGGCCAAGCTGGGCGACCTGTGGTTCAACGACGCCGACGGCAACAAGCAGTACCGCTGCAATGGCTCCTCGTGGGTGCTCGTGCAGGACACGGCCATCGGCCTGGCCATCCTCAACGCGGCCGGCGCCCAGGCGACTGCAGACGGTAAGGTCCGCACCTGGTTTCTGCCCAGCTCGACCCCGCCAACGGCCAGCGCCGTCGGCGACCTGTGGTACGTCACGGACCAGGCGACGCTTAAGCGTTGGTCTGGCAGCGCGTGGGTGCTGGTGGCTGACAACGCGGCCGAGACGCTCAATGACTACGTCGCCAACGCCAAGTTCGAGCAGGCCATGTCCTACTGGACCCTGCAGGCGGGCTGGCGCTCGGCCACCAATGCCGGCGATGCGTTCAGCGGCACGACCGCACTCTGCGCTGACGGCGCCATCAGCTCTGGCGTGGACAGCCGCGCCTTCTGCGACAAGCTCTTCTCGGTGGCGGAGAACGAAGTCTTCATCGTCAGCGCGATGGTCAAGCAGCTGGCGCCGAACGGCTCTTTCGGTATCGGCATGCTGTTCTACGACGCTGCAGGTGGCCTGGTCACCGTGCGCGAGGAGGAGAAGAACGCGGCCGCTTGGGGCCTGGCCTTCAACGTGTACAAGAAGCTCGCCACCCGCATCGTCGTGCCGGCGGGCGTGGTACAGGCTCGCTACACCACCGTGCGCTACGGCCACACCACGGGCTACTGGCTGGTGGACAACGTCGCCGTCACGAAGATGCCGACGAACCTGGACGACGTGGCCGATTCGCCGACCTACGCGAAGCCGCGCGCGGTCACGCTCAACAACGGGGTGCCGCTGGGCTTGTCCGGCGGCCAGAACCTCGTGCCGAACTTCAACCTGGTCAAGAACCTGTCGGCTCGGGCGACCAACGCCTTCTTCACCAGCGACCAGTTCATCTGTGACGGCTGGTTTGCGACCGACAACTTCACCTACGTCTATCCGTATAAGGAAGTCGGCGGTACCACCAATGTGCTGCTGCAGCGCTTCCGAAGCGATGCGACGCTGGCGGCCAGCCAGCCCTATACGGCGCAGTCGGTCCACAGCGAGACGTTCGAGGTGCAGGCCGGGCGCGAGTACGACCTCTATGCCGCTTGGAGCAACGGTCGAACGGTGGTACCGCCTGCCGGCTTCGATGGGTTGATCCGCTACCTGGTGCAGTTCTACGACGGCAACAAGGGTCCGATCAGCCCGGACTATTTCGACGCCAGCCTGACCTCGCCGGGCACGTTCGACTACCACAAGCGCATCACCGCGCCGGGCAATGCCAAGTACGCCGTCTTCTACATCCAGATCTACGTGCGGAACACCACGGCCTCCGCGATCGCGCCGGCCGGCCAGCTCTGGGCGGACGTGCGGACGCACCAGGTCGGGCTGTATCAGACCGCCAACCTGGACAACGAAGTCACGCACGGCGCCCTGTATGGTCGGGTGTCCAACAATGACCTGATCGACAACGCTGGCGTGCGCCGCATCGGCCTGCGACTCTCCGCCAGCGGTCACCGCCTGGGCTCGCAGCGCAACACCGTCCGCTCGCAAACCTCCACCTACGGCAGCGTCCGCAGCACCACAGCGCTCAGTGCCACGAGTGCGGGCGTGGTGAACGTCAATGCGCACACCGTCCGCTACGGCTCTTTCAACGTGAGCTACAACGCGGTGAGCAGCGCGGTCACCGGCCTGACGCAAGGCACGACCTACGTCATCTACTGCTACGACGGCGATTACACCGGCGGCACCAAGACCTATTACGCCGGCACCAATCCCGACGCCATCATGCAGCTGGGCGATGACGTGATCGTCATTGGACAGATCACCATCCCTACCAGCGGCAGCTCCTCGGGCGGCGGCGGCGGTACCGGCACGAACCCAGGCGACTGGTGCGTGGCCGAAGATTCCTTCTTGCCCGACGGCACCCTTGCGGGCGAGATCCCGGTCGGGGCACTGCTCCCTTGCTACAACAGCAGGCCGGAGAGCCCGAACATCGTGCACCTGCGCGTGCAGGCCAACCGCATCGGCGAGAGCGAATGCCTGCGCATGGTCACCGCCACCGGCGCCGCAATCGTGGCCAGCGTCACCACGCCGATGACCCTGCGCGACGGCTCCTGCGTGTTGCTGCCGGAAATGCTGGGCCGTGAGGCCCTGGTCTACCGCCACGACGGCACCTTCACTTGGGAGGCGGTGGTGGACCTGCAGCCGGCCGGCGTGCGCCGCGTCGCCAAGATCAGCGTCAGCGACCAGTGCTACTTCGCTGGCGAGACCACGAAAGCCTTTATCGCCACGCACAACGTGCAGCAAATGAAACCCTGACGGAGACCCACATGGAACGCATCGAGCTACCCAACCGCCCGGCCACCATGCCCGAGAACAGCGCCCTGTTCGAGTTTGAACACGAAGGCGTGCTGGCTCGCGTGATCCTGGGCATGAAGGCCGACATGGTGGACGGGCATATCGTGATGAGCGCCCAGGCGTTCGAGATGTCCGCTGACGGCCAGTTCATGCCTGCGCCGAACGGCTATCCCAGCCGCACCGCCAGCACCACCCACACCATTAACACCAGCGGCCTGATCGCCAAGACGGCAACGCTCGCGCCGGCCTGGATCAAGGATGTAGGTCACGCCGGCAACGAGGTAAACCTGGAGAACCTGCCCGAGGGTGCCATTGCAGCCGATGAACTGCCGGCCGCTGGCCAGCCTGGTGATCGCGTGTACGTCGATCCGTTCCTGTACGTGTGGGACGAAGGCATCGCCATCTCCACGGCCAAGGAAAAGGTCAAGGAGCTGTGCGCCATCGTCACCGCCTCCGCGCCGCTTTCCGGCCGTGCGTTCTCCCTGACCTGAGGTCGCCGCATGAGCCTTGCCATTGTCCTCGCCGTGATCGCCCTGACCGCCGTCGCCTATCTCGCGCGCCAAGTGCGCCAGCTCAGGCGCGCCATGAGAGACCAACCAGCACCGCCGGCTCCGCCGGCAGCGCTCGACCAGGTGGAGAAGCGCCTGGAGCTGCTGGAACGGTCCGACCGGCGCCGCGAACTTTCCGACCTGTTGCGCTGACTGGAGCATCCCATGATCGATTACCCCACCTTCCTTGCCCTTGCCGAGGCCGAAGACATCCGCGTCCTGAACCTGCTGGCACAGGGTCAGAAGCTGCAGTTCAACGTGCTCGAAGAGGCTGAAGCCATGCAGGCGCGCATTGATCGCCTGGACAGCGCCGGTTTCGTGGTGCGTGATTCCCGTCACCGCGAGCGCCGCTCTGATGGTCTGTGGATCATCTTCGAGGCCTTGATCGAGCCCACCGCCTCGATCTACCTGGCCAAGGCCGCCAGCGAGCGCGTGCGGCTGAGCCGCGACCCTCTGCCGGTCGAGTGATGGCACGCGCTTTCGCCCGCTTCGCTGATGCGCCAATTGGGCCGTTCCTGGCGGTCCGTGACGGTGGCCAGTCGGTCGTCACGACCGCCAATGCGCTCGACGGTGCGCGCACCGCGCGCAGCACTGTTGGCTATGCCAACGGCATCCGGGGTGCGGAGTTCGCCTTCTGGGGCGAGGCCGTGTTGAACGGCGGAATCGGTGTGGTGCTGGCGGGCGCCGCACTGAATGCGGCGATCTGGAATGTCGGCGTCGCATGGGTGCTGCACAACGGCACCATCGTCGAAGGCGGTACGGTCGTGCAGGGCGGCCTGCCGGCTGTGGCGAAGGGTGAGATCGTCGGCGTGCGCGTAGCCCTTGATGGCGGAGCACCCACCATCGCGTTCTACAAAGGCGGCACGCTGGTGCACGCTCGCGCGCTCGCTGCGGGCACCTGGCACTTTGGTGTCTCCGTCGGTGCGCCTGTCGCTGGCCAGCTCGTCGCGGTCGTGAACGCTGGGCAATGGCAAGCCGCGACGCCTGGCGCCTCGGCTTCATGGCCTGTAGCCGAGGTCGCCCAGGTGAGCGCGAAGCTCTCGGACTGGGACTTCTTGTCTGCAGGCACCGATGCACCTGCCCACGACCGCTACGAAGGTCTGATGCTCGAAGGCCTGACGACGGTTGCTGAGATCGGCTTTTGGCCCTGGGCTGGCGATCCGCCAGTTCGCAGTGGACGCGCGTCATGCAGGATCGTCGATCCGGAGGGCATCCTCGACGACATCGCCATGCAGGATCTGCGCGGAACGCCCGTGGCGGTGCGCCTGGCGGACCAGGGTGGCACGGTAGCGGCCGCGGGTACGGTGGGGCGCTACGTCATCGACAGCATCGAGATCCAGGGTGACGCGACCAAGCAGATCGTCCTAGACGATCCGCACGACGACCTCGACGAGCCGATCACCCGTGGCGTTTTCCTCGGCAACTTGCCTGCGCTGGCCTACACGCCGCAGCCCGTCGTGATCGGCGCGGTGGCCAGCGTGCCCGGCTTGGTCGGCAACAGCGACGGCACGGTGATGTTCTTGTCCGACGCACCGCTGGCAGAAGTTTCGGCGGTCATGGATCGCGGCGACATCATGGAGGCCGGTACGTACAGCCTCGCGCCTGGAGCGCAGCAACTGACGATGACCAGCCCTCCGGTCGGTCCGGTGGTGTGCGATGTGTCCAGCATCGGCGCGGGAATGCAGCCGGCGACCCTGCATCAGTTTCTGCACGCCGCTTTCGGGCGGATCAACAAGACGTCCTGGTCGGAAGCCGACGCCGCGGCTATCGACGCGGCCACGGGCTATGCCGGCGTGGGCTATTACTGCCAGCGGCTGGAGACGGTGCGCGAAGTCCTGGCGCGTGTGCTGCCCAGCTACGGCGCATGGTGGTGGCAGGACGATGACGGCACGCTGCGGTTCTCGCGCATCGTGGCGCCCGAGTCCTACGTGGGCGCGCTGGCGTTCGACGTGACGCGCGGCGATATGCGCGGCGACCTCGGCTTCCGGCCCGACCTGGCGCCGAATCTGACGCGCCGCATGGCCTACCGGCCGAACGCACAGGCCCTCAGTGCCAGCGACCTGGTCACCGACGTGGTGGACGTGCCTCAGTCCCGCCGCGACGAGCTGACCGGCTTCTATCGAGGCGTCGTGTACGCGGGCGGGGCGCTGCCGGCGGTCTATCGCCATGCCGACGCTGCAGAGCCCGTGTTCTCGCAGTTCTGGCGCGCGCAGGACGCTCAGGCGGAGATCGACCGCGTCGTTGGCATGTACGGCGTGCGTCGTGGCCTCTATTTCGCCCAGTTCTACGGCGATCCTGCCTTTGCACCGAAGCCTGGCCAGGTGGGCCGAATCACCCACCACCGCTATGGCCTGAACGGCGGCAAGAAGGTGCTGGTGCGCGCACGCACTCGAAACCCGGCGACGGGCGACGTTTCTCTGGCTTTGTGGGGTTGAACGATGTTCATCGGTTACAGCATGCCGGCGGTCAACGCGGTCAATCTGAGTGCAGGCTCGGCCTGGCTCACCACGGACAACGGAAGCGCGCTGTTCGACGGCAAGCCGGCACGCGCGACCCGTCTGTCGCGTACCAGTGGCAGCCCGACCATCAACGTGACGCTGGCCAGCGCCATCGTCGTGCGTCTGGTCGGGCTGCTGGGCCTGAACTTGCCTGAGGGCGTGGTGGTGTCAGTGGGTGCCTCCAGCGCCACCACCACGCGCTTGGCGGACGGCACCGTAGCTTGCTGGCTCCTGCTGCCCGTGGCGGCCGCAACCGCGGCTGTCAGCGTAGTGATCACGACCGCACAGGCCACAGTGCAGATCGGCGAGCTGGTGATCATGCCGGCGGTCGAAGTGCCGCTCGGCTCGGACTGGGGCGTAGAGCGGATCGACCCGTCGGAATCGGTCCTGTCCGTGGCCTCACAGGTGGGCACGAACCCGCGGCAACCGTACCGTCGCCTGACGGCCAACATCAGCATCGACAGCGCGGCTGCAGCGCGCGGCGGTGGCCTGGCCAACGGCATGGACTGGGATCGCCTCGGCGCCGCCCTGACGCAGGACAAGCGCTGCGTGGCGATCCCGCGGACGACGGACGCAGCGGAAGTCGCCAGGACCGCGATCTACGGCACCGGTCGCTTGGGCCAGATCCAGCACCTGGGCGGCGATTACTACAGTACGTCCCTGATGGTCGCCGAGAGCCCGGCCATCGCCTGAAACAGGGCGGTGACGCTGGTCCGGCAAGACCAGCGCCACCACCGCAACACACGCGATTCAGCCGCGTGGCATTGGCCAAGACCCTGCGCTCCCGCGAGAGCAGGACCAGTCTGGCCGCCACCTATCGCAAAGGCTGAGATCCAATGTCCCGACCCATCATTCCCTGGCCCGGCGGCAAGCGCCGGCTGCTGAACCACCTGTACCCGCATTTCCCCTCCCACGAGTGCTACGTCGAGGCCTTTGCTGGCGGCGCGGCGGCCCTGCTGATGCGGCCGTATCCCGCCCAGCAGGAAGTGCTCAATGACGTCGACGGCGAGCTGGTGAGCCTGTACCGCTGCGTCAGGCACCACCTGGACGAGCTGGTGCGGATGTTCCGTTGGTCGCTGGTGTCCCGGCAGATGTACGAATGGGCGGTGATGGAGCGGCCGGAGACCCTGACCGACATCCAGCGCGCGGCCAGGTTCTACTACCTGCAGAAGCTCGGGTTCGGGGCCAAGACCCACAGCCGCACCTTCGGGGTGGTCACTGGCGGCGGGCCGCGACTGAACCTGCTCCGGATCGAGGAGGAGCTGAGCGCCGCCCACCTGCGTCTGGCCAACGTGGTGATCGAGCACCTGGCGTGGCACGAGTGCTTCGAGCGGTACGACCGCCCTGGCACGCTGTTCTACCTGGACCCGCCGTACTGGGAGACCGAAGGCTATGGCGTGGACTTCCCGTTCTCCGAGTACGAGCGGATGGCGGACCTGATGCGCTCGGCGCAGGGCAAGGTGCTGGTCTCTATCAACGACCACCCGGCCATTCGGGAGGTCTTCGCCGGCTTCACCATGATCCCGCTGCAGATCCGCTACACCATCGGGATGCATGGCCGGGACAAGCCGGCGGGCGAGCTGATCATCAAGAGCTGGGACGACAGCCAGGCGCAGCTGCTGTAGGCGCGAGGGCGGCCTGGCTGGCCGGGTGGCCAGCCGAGGCCGGGTATCCTGACGGCATGCTTCCGGACGGCTTGACCTGGATCTACCTGGAACGCTTCGACCAGCACTGGTTGACGCTGGACGGCGAGTACATCGCGTTGGTGTCGAAGCGGGTAACGGGCGACTGGCTGGTCCACGTCAACCGGCAGCGCCCTTTCGAGATGCGGGTCACCGGTGGGGCAGCTGCGACGCTGGCGTTCGCCAAGAAAATGGCGGAGCGCTGGGCGATGGCGAACCTGGAGCGGGTCAGACGAGAGGTGGCTCAGCGGATCGCTGCCAGGCCGAAGCACCGGGTCTGAGGCGGAGCGGCCGTTTCGTCGGGCTACAATTCTCTTCCCAACACGAAATTCGGCGCGGCGCGGTTTATCAAGCCTTTCGGGGCGCGTTTATCGCGGCGCGCAACA
>JAESGW010000441.1_pt1 | contig 42021 bp, 35 predicted proteins | sample 9269791 | NCBI WGS metagenome assembly JAESGW01 (sample SAMN16773120, study PRJNA677053) | algae metagenome | isolation source: Aphanocapsa lilacina HA4352-LM1 and co-occurring heterotrophs from near cave... | place: USA: Maniniholo cave, near Haena, Kauai, HI | collected 2009-07-28
CATCGAGACGACCTTCAAGGAAGAGTGCGAGACCGACCTGTTCGGCGAGCAGGTGGTGCTGTGCGGCGGCCTGGTCGAACTGATCAAGGGCGGCTACGAGACGCTGGTCGAGGCCGGCTACGCGCCGGAGATGGCCTATTTCGAGTGCCTGCACGAGGTGAAGCTGATCGTCGACCTGATCTATGAAGGCGGCATCGCCAACATGAACTACTCGATCTCCAACACGGCCGAGTATGGCGAATACGTCACCGGTCCGCGCATCGTCACCGCCGAGACCAAGGCCGAGATGAAGCGCGTGCTCGCCGACATCCAGGGCGGCAAGTTCGCCCGCGACTGGATGCTGGAGAACAAGGTCAACCAGACCTCGTTCAAGGCCACCCGCGCCAAGCTCGCCGAGCACCCGATCGAGGAAGTCGGCGCAAAACTCCGCGACATGATGCCGTGGATCAAGAAGGGCGCGCTGGTCGACAAGACCAAGAACTGAGGCTGGCTCGGTCGCTTCAGTTTCGATCGATATCGTTCGGGCGAGATCGCAAATGCGGTCTCGCCTTTTTTCTTTCGAGGCTTTGCGAAGCGCTTATTGCAGATCGCGCGATACGTTAGCGGCAAAAATGTCTGCGCTTTCCGGATCTAAGCGCGACTTCCTGATCCATCCTGGTGCTGCCCGATATGATGCAAACAGAAAAGAGCTGCTGACGCGTCGTCAGCAGCTCCTGGATTGTGTTGGTCTATTGGAAGTAGCCGCTCGCGGCGAGCCAACCCGGCTATTGCAGGCTACCCGGGCGGACCGGCTCTTTCTCGATCCTGTTGTGGAGCTGCCAGAACCGCACAGTCCGCTGCGCGGTCTCCATCGACAGTTTCTTGTAGTCGCGCTCCGCAAGCTCCATCGTCTTCGCGTCGACCGGGCCGAATGCCGGCCGGTTGCGCAGGATCGACTCGACCGTCGGCCAGTTCAGCCGGGCTGACCGGCAGGGAATCAGGATCAGGTCGGCGCGAGGGCCTTCCATAAGCTTCGCGGTCATTTCGACCGGCATGTCATTGAGAACCGCAAGCGCGACCGTGACCTCGTCGAACTTCTTCGACTCGGCGAAATTGTAGACGGCGGCGTCGTCCAACTCGCTCAGCTCCTTCATCAGCTTCACGAGTTCCTCGGCAACGCCGAAATTGCGCGCCGGCGGCTGGGCTTCGCGGGCGATCTCGTTCAACACCTGCCGGATTTCCTCCTGGACCGCGGGTGGCGCGATCGCCAGCAGGCGGTTGCGTACGGTCTCCTTGGCGCGGCGCAGCAGGTCGCCCATCAGCTTTGCCGGAAAATCGGCGCGGAGGCCGAGAATTTCGACCAGTTCATCGTCTGTGCCGGCGCGGGCGACGATGGAAGAAAAGCCCTGGTCGGAGAACTGCGCGCCGGCATTGTTGGCCAGTTTGCGGATCACCTTGCCTTCGCCGCGATCGACGATGACGTCGGTGACCGCGGCGGGAAGTTGGGCGCGGCCGGAAATGGCAAGCAGATGATCCTGCCCCTTGCTGCTGGCGATCTCGACCAGCACTTCGGTGCCCAGCCGGCTGGAATTGGCGAGCACGCTGCCGGCGACCTCGATCTCGTCGTCCCAGGCCAGATGCTGGATCACTTCGAACGGTGCGTAATCAAGCGGCGCCAGCCGCTTCGAGAGCTCGGCCTTGGCCCGCGTTTCCACGCGCGCGATCAGGAGGCAGAGCACGTCGTCGAAGACCTGGACCTGGTCGTCGCTGAGGCGATCACCGTCATTGAGAAAGAGATCGGTGACCTGCCGGAGGGTATCTACCCGCCTGGCGGGCGAACCGCCGCGGACGGCGTCCTCGAGTTCGGCGATGATCGAATGAGCCGGCTGTTGCACGGTAGGCAGCCTGTTGTTGTGGTTGTTTCCAAGGGTTCGGCTCGGACAATGGCCGGTCCACTGTTACGTCCGGGTTAAGGAGAGACTACCACCTGGAGCTGCAGGAAGCGTCCGCGACAACAAAACGAGATCGTGCCGTCGTCATCGCGCGCCGTGCGGGCGAAAAAGCTCGCCCCGAACAGGGCGCGCGAGCCCCCCGTATTTCGTTGCGGGCGTCGCGCGCCGTGACGCGGCAAACTGCCAAAAAGTGGCAACTCTTGAACCGGAACGGGCGTTTCTCCGTAGCTTTTGGCATGTCGGTGCACCTGCTATCCTCTCCAAATCGTTGCCGGGAAAACTCGAATGCGAAGCTGTCCGGCGAGGGTCGGTCAGGCCTGGCTGGCTCCCGCCGGGCAAACCCGCGAGGCGGGCGCTTAAGAATTCCTTCACGACGAACTTCATTAAACCCCTCACAAGAGCCCATACGCACATGAGATCTGTCGTCATCACCGGCGCTTCCACCGGCATAGGCTGGGCCTGTGCAAAGCTGCTGCTCGACCGCGGCTTCCGCGTCTTCGGCAGCGTGCGCAAGCAGGCCGACGCCGACCGCCTGAAAGCCGAATTCGGCGCCAACTTCACGCCGCTGATGTTCGACGTCACCGATGAGGCCGCGGTGCTGGCGGCCGCTCGCGAGGTGCGTGCCGCGCTCAACGGCGAGACGCTCGCCGGCCTCGTCAACAATGCCGGCATTGCGGTCGCAGGCCCCGTGCTCGAACTTGCCGCCGCCGAATTCCGCCGCCAGATGGAGGTCAATTTCATCGGGCCCATTATCGCCACCCAGGCGTTCGTCCCGCTGCTCGGCTCCGATCAGTCCCTGAGCGGACCGAAGGGGAGGATCGTGATGATCTCCTCGGTCTCCGGCAAGCACGGCAATCCGCTGATCTCGGCCTATGCGGCGTCGAAGCATGCGATCGAAGGTCTTTCCGAGAGCCTGCGCCGCGAACTGATGCTGTTCGGGATCGACGTCATCGTGGTGGCGCCGGGTGCGGTGAAGACCCCGATCTGGGACAAGGCCGAGCAGATCGACATTTCCGCCTACAGGAGCTCGCCGTATTTCCCGGCGCTGGAAAAGATTCGCGCCTTCATGCAGCAGCTCAGCTCCACCGGACTGCCGGCCGAGGTCATCGCCGCGAAGGTGTTCGAGGCGCTGACCCTGCCTCACCCCAGGGTACGCTATACGCTGACGCCCGATCCGATGCGGCTGCTGATGGCGGTGGTGCTGCCCAGGCGCACCTTGGACAGGATCATCGCCAAGCGTCTCGGCTTGATGCCGCGAGCATGATGACGGCGGAGCCGGTCATCAGACCTCAGCGATCGGCTTGCCGGGCGGCCGGCCTGGGAGGTTGATGTAAATCAACGGAGCTCCAGCCCCTTCCTGTACGCGCGAACTGCTAACGTACCGGAAGTGGAGCATCCCGATGTGGATCCTGATGTACGTTTTCTCCTACTCAATCAGCCCTGTCGCAACCAACGACAAGGAAGAGTGGAGGCTGCGCCCGAGCGTCGTGTTTCAGGAGTTTACGACTGAAGAACGATGCAAGGCAGCCAAAGCCACACTCGAAGGCAGCCTGAAGGACGCGGGGGGCAAGCTGCGGAGCGGGTTGGAAGAGTTGAAGAGCGTGGGTAAGGCCGACCCGGCGCAGATCATCATCGCCTACAATGTGGAATGCCTTCCGAAATAGATGACGATTGGCGGACCTATGAATGCACTCGTCATCCCGCCCGCGCGGCAGATCGCGCGCGGGGCGCCATCGCGATCATTCGCAGCGTAAGCACCGCAATCAGCGGGATCAGAAACAGCGCGTAGAGCGGCATGTCCGGAATTCGCTTGCCGAACGACACCATGAATTGAAACAGCAGGTAATAGCCGCCCGTGAGGTGCAGGACGCGCCAGGCGCGGGCGCCCAGCAGCGCTGCCGTTCGGTCGAACGAGGTGACGGTCATGGCGATGATGAAGGCGTAGCCGATGCCGCCGAAAACATACGACGCGATCGAGGTGGCCGCCGCATAGCCCGCAGGGTCCATGACGGCGAAGCAGGCTATGGCAAACAAATGGATGGCGTGCGAGGCCGCGAAGGTGACGCCGAGATAGCGACGGTTGCGGCGTTGCCACCGCGTCCAGGCGTTCGGCCACAGCCGCGCCAGCGCCGCCGCCGAGAAGGCGAGGCAGAACAACAATAGCGACGTCCGCGCCGTGAAGCGGATCACCATCCGCACGCCATCGACCTCGAACTGCCTCATGCCGGCGATCCAGATGCTCAAGCCAAGAAGTGTCAGCGAGAGCAGGGCGAACAGCCGCCAGCCGTCGAACCAGTTTTGACGTGTCGGCATGTTTTCAATCCCCCGTTGGCTGCGCACGCTATGACGCAATTGGTATGTAATCACTAATTACATATGCACGGATGTCTGGGTCAATCCGTGTAATCGGTGCTTACATTCACAAGCGGGTGATGCTAGTAGGTGGCGATGCGTCCAGTCGCCAAATCGCCAGCCGCGAGATCCGCCGCCAAGCCGCGCCGCCGCACGTCCCGTACGCCTGCGCCCAAGCCGTATCACCATGGCGATCTCAGGCGGGTGCTGATCGATGCTGCGCTGCAACTGGTCGGAGAGGGCGGGCCCGACGCGGTCAGCGTCCGCGAGGCCGCCCGCCGGGCCGGGGTCTCGCCGGGGGCGCCGTTCCGGCATTTCCCGAGCCGCGATGCGCTGATGCAGGCGGTGGCGGAGGAAGCCCAGCGGCGGTTTCGGCGGGAGATCGAGGCGGCATTGGCCGAGGCGCCCGCGGGCGATCCACTGGCGCGCTTCCGCAGCCTGGGGCTGGCGTACTTGCGCTGGGCGATGCGCAACCCGACCCATTTCGAGATCATCTCCAGCCGCCGGTTCTTCGACCACGACAAGGCGGCCGGCGTCTCCCGCGACAATACCGAGTTGATCGAACTGACCGAACGCACGCTCGCCGACGCGTTTGCGGCCGGACAGATCCGTTCCGACGACCTCAGGCAGGTGCAGATCGCCGGCCGGGCGCTGGTCTACGGCTTTGCCCGGATGAACATCGACGGCCATTTTCCGCGCTGGGGCGTAGGTGCCGCCGAGGCCGAGCGGACGGCCGAGGCGATCCTCGATCTTTTTATCGAGGGGATTGCCAAGCGGCGTTAACTTTCGCTGTCATTCCGGGGCGCGAAGCGAACTATGGTGCGCAATTGCGCACCTGAGGATCTCGAGATCCCGGGTTCGATGCTTCGCATCGCCCCGGAATGACAGCGCGCAATCAACGCACCCAAGCCCCCGAACCGGCAAATTCATTGCGCGTTCATGACGATTCCACTACGTTTTTATGACGCGACACAGGTTCCGGCTGGGTCGTGCGTCTCCTGGTACTCGCCAGCCAAGGCTTTTGCATTGCGCCGGGTCATGTTGCGTGTACCCGATGGCGCCCGCGCCAAATCCCGGCCCGTCCGCTACCGCCCTTGCCGCCGGCCTTGCCGCGATCGGTTTCTGGCGCCTTTCAGCCGTTGCTGCACCGCACATGGCGGCGCTGATGATCATGGTGCAGACCGAAACCGATTTCGGTTCGCGCCTCGGCTTCGTGCTCGCATGGGGTATCCTGAACTTCCTCTTCATCGGGTTGCTGCGGCGTCCGGCGCTGTCGGGAGCGCTGTCGCTGACGCTGGTCGTGGTGCTCGTGCTGTTGTCGCGGCTGAAGCACGACGTGGTGCAGATGACCGCGAACTTCGTCGACGTGATGGTGATCGACAGCGACAGCGCGGCGTTCCTGTTCACGATCTTTCCCGATTTGCGCTGGTCGGTGATCCTTGCCGCCCTGGTCACCATTCCCCTGATGTATGCGCTGTGGTGGCTCGATCCGTTCCGCATCCGCCGGCTGCCGGCATCTGCGGGATTACTGGCGTGTCTTGCCGTGCTGAGCGGGCAGGCCTTCTTTTGGCCGGTCGAAGCCTGGCGCGGCTATTACGACGACGGCTATCTCTCGAAATTCGCGCGTTCCGGCGTGACCGCGGTTTCCGACTTCGTCAATTACGGCTTCATGGAATCCGACGCTGATCTCGCCGAGCGGCTCAAGGTGCCGCTGGAGGATTCCTGCCACGTCGCCGGCCGCCGGCCGCACATCATCATGATCCATGACGAGTCGAGCTTCGACATCCGTCAGGCAAATGGCGTCAAGGTGCCGGCAGGCTATGGCAGCCATTTCAAGTCGTTCGACGGCAGGCAGCGCACATTCCTGGCCGAGAGCAGCGGCGGCGCAAGCTGGATGGCCGAATACAACGTGCTCACCGGGCTATCGTCGCGCTCGTTCGGCCGCTTCTCCTACTTCGTCACCCGCATCGCCTCGGGGCGGGTCGAGCGCGGCTTGCCGCTGGCGCTGCGCCGCTGCGGCTACAGCACCATCTCGCTCTATCCCGCCTATGGTGCCTTCATGGGGGCGCGGGGCTTCCAGACCACCGCAGGCATCCAGCACTTCTATGACGCCCGCGATCTCGGCGCCAAGGGCATCGAGCCGGACGCCTTCTTTTACGACAAGGCCGCGAAGCTGATCGCTGAACAGCCGGCCAACACGCCGCTGTTCACGTTCGTCTATCTCGCGGCCAATCACTTTCCCTGGGAGAAGAAATTCCGCCCCGAACTGCTGCCGTCCTGGCGCAGCCCCGGCAACGCGCCCGTGGTCGACGAATATCTGCGCCGCCAGGCGATCAGCGCGAGCGACTATGCGGGTTTCATCGCCACTCTGAAGAAGAAGTTCCCGGCGCAGCCGTTTCTCATCGTCCGCTACGGCGACCATCAGCCGGAGTTTTCGTCGAGCCTGCTCGATCCCGGGCTCGATGAAGCCAGGGTCGCCCGCAAGTTCGATACCTACGATCGGCGCTACTTCACGACCTACTACGCCATCGACACCATCAATTTCGAGCCGGTGAAGAGCCCGGCGGTGATGGATACGATCGACGCGCCGTATCTGCCGCTGGTGGTCCAGGAGGCCGCCGGCATTCCGCTCGATCCGTCGTTCGCGGAGCAGAAGAACATCATGCTCCGCTGCAACGGCCTGTTTTACGCGTGCAAGGACGGCGCGGAAGCGCGCAGGTTCAACCGGTTGCTGATCGAAGCCGGTTTCATCAAGGGGCTTTGAGGGACGCATGCCAACGGCTGCCGAATCCGGAACGAACCAAGGCATCCGCGCAGGATCGCGCAGCAAGCGGTTGTCTGCGTTTGGCATCGGCGTGATCGTCACGATCCATCTGGCGGCGCTGGTGATCCTCGTGTCCATCGAGTACGGACCGTTTGCGATCACGCTGTCGCTTTTGGCATGGGCGTTCATGAACTGCCTCCTGCTGACCGTGCTGCCGCGGCCGGCGATCTGCGCGGCGCTGGCGCTGGCCATGACGGTGGTCCTGATCGCGCTGTCGCATTTCAAGTTCGGAATCCTGCAGCTGACACTGACGTTCCTCGATTTCCTGATCATCGACCGCGATACGTTTTCGTTCCTGCTCTCGGTGTTTCCACAGTTGCAGTTTCGATTGATCGTGGCGGGTCTCGTTGCGGCGCCGTTGCTGTGGCTGATCTGGCGTTTCGATCCGTTCCGCGTGCGCCGCCGTTTGGCCTTGTCGGGCCTGGGGGCCACGGCCGCGCTGATCGCGGCGATGGCGGTCGCATCGCCCGAGCAGTCCTGGGAGCCATTCCAGGGCGTCAATCACATCTCCAACCTGGCCCGCTCGGGCGTGGTAGCGGTATCCAGGCTCGCTTCCACCGGATGGATCGAGGCCGATCCGCCGGCGAACAGCCCGCTCAGCCTCGCACGCGACGCGCGCGCCGCCGGCCTGCTCGGGCTGCCCGTAGATGCCTGCGACACCACGGCCAAACGGCCGCACATCATCATGGTGCTCGACGAGTCGAGTTTCGACGTCACCTCCGCGCCCGATATCAAGGTGCCGGCGGGATATACCGATTTCTTCAAATCCGCCGACGGCAAGCGGCGCACCATGATCGCCGAATCCACCGGCGGGCCCACGTGGTACACGGAGTTCAACGTGCTCACGGGCCTGTCCGCGCGCTCGTTCGGCGATCTGAAGTTCTACGTCACGCGCATCGCCGCAGGTCGCGTGACGCGCGGCCTGCCGCAGGCGCTGCAGAATTGCGGCTACAAGACCATCTCGCTCTATCCGACCTATGGCGACTTCCTCGGCGCGCGTACCTTCCAGAAGGCCGTCGGTGTCGAGCAGTTCATCGACATGGCCGAGATGGGCGTGAACGAGGACATGCAGCCTGACAAGTTTTATTTCGACCAAGCGCTGAAGGCGTTCGCGCGCGAGCAGTCGCAGCAAGCGCCGGTCTTCATGTTCGTCTATCTCACGGCCAATCATTTTCCGTGGACCGACGTCTACCGGCCCGACCTGACCCCGCCGGGCTGGACGCCGCCGGGCAACACCGCTGAGGTCGATGAGTACATCCGCCGCCAGACCATGACGGCCAAGGACTACGGCGAGTTCGCCGCGCGACTGAAGCGCGACTATCCGGACCAGTCGTTCCTGGTGCTGCGCTTCGGCGATCACCAGCCGGCGATCTCGCAGAAGATGCTCGAGCCCGGCATCGACCAGAAGTCGCTGGCGAAACGGTTGATGGCGTCAGATCCGCGATACTATTCCACCTATTACGCCATCGACGGCATCAACTACGATCCCAAGAACCTGTCGTCGGCGCTCGAAACGCTCGATGCGGCGTATCTCCCGCTCGTGCTCCAGGAAGCTGCCGGCATCCCGCTCGATTCCACGTTCAAGGAGCAGAAGGGCATCATGCTCCGCTGCAACGGGACGTTTTATGCGTGCAAAAAAGGCGCGGAGGCCCGCAGGTTCAACCGTCTCCTGATCGACGCCGGGATGATCAAGGGGCTGTAGTCCTCTCCGTTGCGAGGTCCCGTAGGGTGGGCACGCTTCGCTTTGCGCACCCTACAAGCCAGGGCGCTATTTCTTCCCCACCTTTTCCCACAGCCACCTTGCCACCGCATCCGGCGAGCTCTCCGCATCGTTCCCCGCCGCGCGCAGATTGGCTTCGCGCATCGTGGCGATGTCGATCCTGCCAAGCAGCGGACGCAGCGCGGTGCGCAGCTTCTCGTCGTCGGCGCGCTTTGGCGCGAGCAGCACGATCGCGTCATAGGGCGGGATCGCGTGCCTGGGATCGCCGAGCACCATGAGGTCGTACTTGGCGATCAGCCCGTCGCTGGTATAGCCCGCGATGACGTCGACTTCGCCGGATGCGGCGGCCGCATACATGAAGTCCGGCTGCATCTGCCGCTGCGAGCGGAACGACAGCCCGTAGACCTTGCGCAGCGAGGCCCATTCCGGCCGCGAGAAGAATTCGTAATCGCCGGCGATCGTCAGGTTCTGCGCGCGCGCGGCGAGGTCGGCGATGGTGCGGATGCCGAGTTGCTCGGCGCGCTTGCGCGGCATCACCAGCGCATAGGCGTTCTCGAAGCCGAGTTCGCCCAGCAGCGTGATGTTCTGCTTCGCCAGCAGGGTTTTCAGTTCGTCGAGCAGCACCTCGCGCGGCCGGATGTCGCTGCGCTGGAACTGGTTGGCCCAGAGCGTGCCGGAATAGTCGACATAGACGTCGATATCGTTGCTCGCCAGCGCTTCGAACACCACGTTGGAGCCGAGGCCTTCGCGCGTCGTTGCCGACAGCCTGGCCGCCTTCAGCCGTTGTCCAATCAATGCCGCCAGCACATATTGTTCGGTGAAGGTTTTTGCGCCGACGACGTAGCTCGCCTGCGAGCGCGTCATCGTCGGCACCAGCGTCGCCGCGACCAGCGCTGCGATGCCTATGCCGCCCGCCGCCGTGCGCAGGCGGCTGCGGTGGCGCAGGCCGATCTCGATCAGCGCCAGCAATTGATCGACAGCGAGCGCCAGCACCGCCGCGGCGAGACAGCCGAACAGCACGAACACCCAGTTCTGGGTCTGCAGGCCTGCGAAGATGTAATTGCCGAGGCTGGTCTGGCCGATCGGCGTCGACAGCGTCGCGGTGCCGATCACCCAGACCGCCGCGGTGCGGATGCCCGCCATCATCACCGGCAGCGCCAGCGGCAGTTCCACCGTGAACAGCGATTGCCGCGGCGTCATGCCGACGCCCTGTGCTGCTTCCAGGATCGCCGGATCGACGCCCTGCAGGCCGGTAATGGTGTTGCGCAGCACCGGCAGCATCGAATAGAGCGCGAGCGCCAGCACCGCGGGCAGGAATCCGAACGCCGAAAAGCCAAATCCGAACCATGACAGCGAGAGTGCGGCGATTGCCAGCAGCAGCGGATAGAACAGCGCCAGCAGCGCCAGTCCTGGCACCGTCTGCACGATGCTGGCGAGCCCGAGCAGGGCGCCCCGCATCACCGGGCGATGGCGCGAGATGATGGCGAGCGGCAGGCTGACCAGGAGGCCGAGTGCCAGCGCGGTGACGCTGACGCGGACGTGGTTGCCGAGATAGTCGGGCAAATGGCCCAGTGCTTCCGCCCAGCGCGGATCGGTGAGCAGGTTCATGCCGTTCCATCCAGCGGCAGCAGCCTGCCCAGCCGATCGGCCTGCCGCCGCGGCGTACGCAGGAGCTCGCCGACGTAAGGATCGCCGCTTTTGGAAAGCTCCGCCGGCGTGCCCTGCGCCAGCAGCCGCCCGCCGCGCATCACGGCGATGCGGTCGGCCAGCAAAATCGCTTCCGTCATGTCATGGGTGATCATCACCGTTGTCAGGCCGAGTTTCCTGTGCAACTCGCGAAAATCGTCGCTCAGCGCATCGCGGGTGAGGGGATCGAGTGCACCGAACGGCTCGTCCATCAGCACGATGTGCGGCTTGGCGGCCAGTGCACGCGCCACGCCGACGCGCTGGCGCTGGCCACCGGAGAGTTCATGCGGCAGGCGGTCGCGATATTGTGCGCGGTCGAGCCGCACCAGGTCCAGCAGTTCGTCCACCCGCGCTGAAATCTCGGTGGCAGGCGTGCCCAGCAGTTTCGGCGTGATGCCGACATTGCCGGCGACGCTCAGATGCGGAAACAGCCCGCCGCTCTGGAACACGTAGCCGATCCGCCGGCGCAGCGGTATGGGATCGACGTTCCGCACGTCCTCGCCCTCGACCGTGATCGTGCCGCGGTCGGCCTCAATCAGCCGGTTGGTGAGCCGCAACAGCGTGGTCTTGCCCGAGCCGGAGCCGCCCACGATGGCCAGAAACTCGCCCTCGGCAACGTCGAGCGAGACGTCATCGACCGCCACCACACGGCCATCGTCGAACGTCTTGGCGACATGCGCGTAGGCGATCAGCGGAATTGCAGTCATGGGGCATGGCCTCGACTCTTACCCGGGTGCAGCTTAGTGATAGCCGATATCAACGGCTGTTGTGACCCGTCGGGCGTGGATTTTGCCCGGCTTTCCGAATCGGGGCGACGTTTGGCGGGCGGCGTGAGCAATCAGCAGCACAGCTATGAGTACTGGCTCGGCGACCACGTGGCGAAGCACAGTAGCCGCGGTGTCGAGCGTTCGATCAGGCCAAGCGCCACGATCCGCCGCGCCCGCGCGGTGCTGGACATCATCGGCGTCACGAAGGTGGCCGAACTGACGGATCTCGACCGGGTCGGCATCCCGAATTTCATCTCGGTTCGGCCGGACGATCTCGGACCCGGCATCTCCTATTATAATGGCAAGGGAACGACGCGCGCCGATGCGCATGCGGGTGCCTTGATGGAAGCGGTCGAGCGTCATGCCGCCGAGCGGTATGACGGCCCGATCGTTACCACGTCACACTATAACCTCCGGCACCGGCATGCTTGCATCGACCCGCTCGAAATTCACGTCCCGATGGCGCGCAGGTACAGCGAGGACCTGTTGCTGGAGTGGACCCTGGGTTTCGATCTTCTGACGCGCCAGCCTACCTATGTGCCCGTGAACTGCGTCGTCTGTCCCTACCATTCGTATTCCGCAACCACGCTGTTCTATTCGAGCACCAACGGTCTGGCGTCGGGGAATACCCGGCTCGATGCCCTTTGCCATGCGCTGTGCGAGGTGATCGAACGGGATGCGGCGGCGCTCGCCATGACAAGCGCCGACGTTCGGCCGGCCGTTGCTTACATTCTGGCGGACATCGGATTCGACGGGGCGCTTTCGCCGGAACGCGCGGACCCGCCGTTGATCTCGCTGCGCGGTCTGCCCCGTCCGGCCGCGGCGCTGGTCGGCAAGCTGCAGCGGGCAGGGCTGGAGGTGCAGCTTCGAAACCTGACCTCGGCGACAGGAATCCCGACCATCGATTGCGTCATCAGCGACCCTGATGGTGCGGTCTGGCCGAATGCGCATGGAGGATGCGGGACGCACCCGGATGCCCGGATCGCGTTGACGCGCGCGCTGACCGAGGCCGCGCAAACCCGGCTGGGATACATCCAGGGCGGCAGGGAGGACCTGCCGGACTTCGCGCCGCCAGAGGGAAAGCCGCCGGAGCCGACATGGAATCGCTGGAGCGATACCATCAGCTTCGACGATATCGCGTCCCATGAGCATGCGTCGGTGAACGACGATGTCGAGTTCATCCTGGAGCGGATGCGCCGATCCGGTTTCGATCAGGTCGTCGTCGTCGACGTGACCCGGGCCGAAGTCGGGATCCCCGTCGTCCGCGTGGTCGCGCCGCGTGCGGAGGCCTGGACGTTTCATCTGATGCATGGCGGCCGTGCCAGCCTGGGGCGTCGGGCGCTGCAGCAGATGGACCCGAGAAGGTAATGGCATCGCAGATCGCATCCCCGGCAGCCGAGACGCAGGCTCCGAGCAAGACAATCGTCTACTTCGGACCATCGATTGCCGCGCCGGAAGTGAGCGGGCTCGTTGCCGCCACGCACGCCCCGCCGGTCCGGCGCGGTGATCTGGCGGCTCTCGACGAAGATTACAGGGTCGTGGTTATTCTGGATGGTGAGTTCGGGCAGAACATGTCGGTGTCGCCCAAGGAGATCCTGGCAGTCCTCGGCGGCGGCAGGACCGTGATCGGCGCCTCGAGCATGGGGGCGCTGCGGGCGTCCGAACTGGATCGCTATGGAATGATCGGCGTCGGATGGGTCTACGATCGCTTCCGGAAAAGCGCTGTCCGGAACGACGCGGATGTGGCGCTGGTCTATTCCCCGTTCGACTTCAAGCCGATGACAGTGCCGATGGTCGATCTCGAATACTGGATGGAGATGGCTTCCGCGGCCGGGTTGATCGCCGGCAGGGAGCGGGCCGGCCTCTTGAAGGCGGCACGCAGGATCTTCTTTGCCGACCGCACCACGGACAGGCTGCTGGAAGCGCTGCGCCATGCGGTTGGCGGCGACACGCTCGAAGCGCTGCTGGCGTTTTCAGCCGGCACGATTCCGAGCGTGAAGTCGATCGACGCGGTGGCGGCGCTACGCCTCGTCACAGGCTACGTCCCGCCGGGGGATAGCAGATGACCGCTGACGCCAGGCCCATGCCGAGCCCACAATTGACGGAACTGCTCGCCAAGGCATTGCTGGATGAAGAACTGTGCGACAGGCTTTTCGCCAATCCCGAGACGGTCGCGCGGGAGTTCAGTCTCCCGCACGAGGAAGTCCAGACGCTTTACCTGATCAATCGCAGCAAGTTCGCGCAGGCCGTCGCCCGGTTGCGATAGGCTAAGTCCGGTCTTGCGCGGGACGGTTATGTTTGCGCGACGCCCCGGAACGGACAGATCATCGTGAATTCGAGCAGCGTTGGCGGCTTGTCCTTGCCGTCTCCATAGGTCCACGTCAGTTCGATGTCGTGCTTGTCGGCGTTCGCATCGTCGAATTTATGCTCCCTGACGTCGATCTTGATGCATATCGGCGGGTCGGAATTGAAACATTTGCGAAGCGAGGCGTCCAGGAGTGCGCACCTCGTCAGCGGCACGACGCCATCGAGCGCTACCGTGTTGGGCTGCGCGGTCAGGTCCAGACGCGCGTGCCCCATCTCCCGCAGCCACGCAGCACCGCCGCCGGCCGGCCAGGTGCTTTTCGGCGACAATATCGATTGATACTGACCGTACTCCATCGTCTCGATATCGATCTGGTCCGACGCCGCCTTGAGCTTGGCCACGCTCCGCTTCATGGCGTCGAGCGGGTAGTAGTTGTTGTTCATCAGGGCTTTGAATTGCGGATTGTTGTAAAATGCACCGCCCAGGATTGTCATTTGTGGCACGTTTGTCTCCTTCGCTGGAAATAAACTGAGGGCGAGCCCGGTCAGCGAGACGCTGCGCCGAACGGGATCGATTGCAATTTGCTGCTCCGCGCGGGAATTCCGTTCGGGGACAGCAATGAGGGGAACGCAAGGCAAGCTGCGGCACGACCCGACAGAAAAATGTGACGGACCGGGTCCGGGCCTGTCGATTTGAATCACTACGTCGAATTGTACTTTTGAAACGTAACACCCAACGCTGCGCTACGTCCAGTAACAACCGGTGATCGATGCGCTTGTCCGGCCAGTCCCGGTGGGTCACAATTGGGTCGGGGTTTTGATGAGGCGGCCTGCAGGCGTCAGCTAACGGCGCCCGGTTGCCGAAGAGAGCGTGAAATGCATTGTTTCGCATGCCGATCTCCGATGGACCCGGGGGACAATTGGTGTGCCCATTGCGGTGCAGCGGCGCAGCAAAGCAAGGATCCCGACAGCGAACGGAAGTTCGTGACGATTCTCCGAGCGGATCTGGTGCATTCGACCGGCCTCATCGCCGAACTGGACCCCGAGGAGGCGCTGTCGCGCCTTGAGCCGGCACTGACGGCCATGCGCGGCGCCGTTCGTCAGTTTGGCGGCATCGTCAGCAAGGAAATGGGCGATGGTATCTCGGCCGTCTTCGGAGCGCCGATGGCGGATGACAACCATGCGCCGCTCGCCTGCCACGCCGCCATCGCGCTGGTGCGGCGCGTCGCAAGTCTCGGCGACGCCGGGCTGCAGGTCCGGGTAGGCCTGCACTCCGGATTGGTCGTCACCTACATGGTCGCCAGCGAATTCTCCAAGATCTACGAGATCGGCGGCGCCGCGCAGCATCTGGCCGCCCGATTGGAAGCGGCGGCCGAGCCCGGTCAGATCTTCGCCTCCGAGGCCTGTCAGAAATTGTCCGAAGGACACGTCCAGTTCGAATCTCTGGGCCCCAAATTGCTCAAGGGCTTCGCCGATCCGGTGCCGGTATATCGCGTCACCGGCGCCAGCGATCTATCCAGCTGGCGGATGCGCAAGGCGCGCAGCGTTTCGCAATTCGTCAATCGTTCGAGCGAACTGGAGCTGTTGCGAGGCGCCGCCGAGAGCAGTGCCCTCGGCGGCCGAACGGTGTGCCTGACCAGCGACCCCGGCATCGGAAAATCGCGGCTGGTGCATGAATTCGTCCACGAGCTCGAGCTTGAGGGCTGGAAACTCATCGAGACCGAATGCAGCCCGAATCTGCAGGGCTCGCCATTCGCCGCGCTCAAGGGGCTGTTGCTCTCCATTCTGAACCCCGCTGCGGGCCATCGCGATGGAAGCCAGGCGGACCCACGTGCGGGCCTGCCGCAGATCCTGCGGCTGGCGGTCGATGCGGTGCTCGACGTTCCGATCCTCGACGGACAGTGGGACGGGCTGGAACCCCAGTCGCGCGGCCGCGCCATTTCCGATGCGTGCTGCGCGGTCGTGGAGAGCCAGGCTCGCCAGCAGCGCACCGTGCTGCTCATCGAAGACCTGCACTGGGTCGACCGGGCAAGCGACGCCGTCATGGCCGCCCTTGCATCGCTCAAGACGCGTCAGTTGCTGATCATCATCACCAGCCGGCCCAGCGGCATTCCGCAGTGGGTCGAAAAATGCAGTGCCGAAACCTTTTCGATGCGGCCTCTCGACGAGCATGCGGGCCGGGCGATGCTCGACGCCATCCTGGGAACGTCGGAGACGACATTCGTTCTGAAGAGCCGGATCATCCGCCACACCGCGAACGTGCCGCTGTTTGTCGAGGAGGTGTGTCGCCGGCTCAAGGAGACCGACATTCTCAGGGGGCAGTGGGGCGAGCTCACGCTCAGTCAACCCGTGGAGGAACTGGGAATCCCCACCAGCATCCAAGGGGTGATCGCGGTCCGGCTGGATCGGCTGCGCAAGGAGGAGCGCACCGTCATGCAGATCGCGTCCGCGCTTGGCACGCGATCGATGGTCGCCACCTTGCGCGAGGTGGCCGCGCTGCCGGAAGGCCTGCTCCAGCGCGCCCTCGGAACGCTCGATCGGGCGGAATTGCTGGTTCGAACCGACAGCGTCGCCGACGATACCGTCGAGTTTCCGCACGAAATGGTTCGCCAGGTCACCTATGACTCAATGGTCGAGCGGGCGCGGGAGCGGGTGCACGAACGCATCCTTTACGCCCTGGAGAGCGACGCGCGTTCGCGCGACGAACTGGACAAGCTTTGTTTCCACGCCGTGCGTTCCAAGGACTGGACCAAGGCGTTCAGCTACGGCCGGAGCGTGGCGCAAAAGAGCGTCGCCCGGTCGGCGTTCGCCGATGCGGCGTCCTACTTCGAGATTGCCATGGATGCGCTCGACCGGTCGCCGATTTCGCGGTCCCGCGAAATCGAAGCCATCGACCTGCGGATCGAAGCGCGCATGGCGTTCATGGGATCGGGCAAGGTTGTCGAATGGCTGCAGCTTGGCAAGGAAGCCGAACGGCGCTCGGACTCGATAGGCGATATCGGGCGCAAGGTCGCCGCCATGACGGTGCGATCGGCCGCCCAGAACTTCTACGGCACGCCGCTCGAGGCGATCGCCACCGGCGAGCAGGTCGTCCGCCTGGCGGAGGAGTGGGGTAACCGGGGCTGGCTTAGCCTTGCCGAGTACGGTCTCGGTCAGGCCTATTTCATCGGTGGCCGATACCGCGATGCCGAGGCGATGCTCGGGCGAGCCTGTGCGCAACTGATGCGGCCGGACCCGAAAGCGCCGATTGGCACCACGGCCAAGAACCTGCTTCTGGTGTGCTGCATGATGAAGAGCGTCACCCACGCGACGATGGGGGAACTCGACAGCGCGAAGGAATCTCAGCAGCGGGCCGAAGCGCTGGCCGACGAAAGCGGCCGGCCGTTCGATCACGTGGCTGCGGCCTGGAGCGGTGGCGTCCTGCTGCTGGCGGAGGGCAATGCCGAGGCTGCCATCCGGGTCCTCGACGAGGCCTATGCGCAGGCGGACGAGCACGGGGTGCGCATTTTCGTTCCCGTAATCGCCTGCCAGCGCGGAATGACCTATTTCGAGTTGCAGCAGATCGACGCCGCCGTCGACAACCTCACTGAAGCGCGCGAGCTTGCCGGCGCCGTCGGCTATACCTCGATCTTTCTGCGCTGCTCTATCTATCTGGCGCTTGCTCTTCTGCAGAAGGGAGATCCGGCGGGTGCGCTGAAGATGGTACGCGAGGCGCGAAACGCGGCGCGGCAGCAGGGTTTTGAAGGAATTGAAGCCGAGGCGCTGCTTTTCGAGGCCATGGTCCTGCCTGCCGTCAACGAGGAAAACAAAGCCACTATCATCCACAATTTGCGGGCCAGCATCGCCATCTCCTCCCGGCTTGACGCCAGGCCGCTGCTTCAAAAGGCCGAGACGCATGTGAACAGGATGCTCGCCGGCACCGAAGAGACCTGAGTGCTCCGCGCGAGGTGACAGCGCTTCATTGAACTTCCACGCGCAAAACGCTAAGGCATCCGTCCAATCTTCGGGGGGAAAATGGCGGATACCGAACAGTCGGTCGCGGTTGCGCTCGATAATGCGACGGTGGCCTTTCGCGTTGCTGGCGACCGGGTCTACACGGCCGTGGAACAGGCCAGCCTGTCCGTCGCGCATGGCGAGTTCGTCGCCATCGTCGGCCCCACCGGATGCGGAAAATCGACACTGCTCAATGTCGCCGCCGGACTCCTGAAGCCCGCCGCGGGAGCGGTGCGGATTTTCGGCCAGCCGCTGGCCGGCCTGAACCGGGATGCCGGTTATCTGTTTCAGGCCGATGCGCTGTTTCCCTGGAAGACCGCGATCGACAACGTCGCCATTGGTCTCGAAATAAAGGGCGCGCCGCGCGCACAGGCGCTGCAGCGCGCGCAGGGCTGGCTCACTTCCGTCGGGCTCGGCGCTTTCGCCAACCGCTATCCGCACATGCTGTCCGGCGGCCAGCGCAAGCGAGTAGGGCTGGCGCAGGTCCTGATCCGTGATCCGAAGATCCTGCTGATGGACGAGCCGTTCGGCCCGCTCGACGCCCAGACCCGGCAGATCATGGGCAATCTGCTGCTGGATCTATGGAACGCCGACCGCAAGGCGGTGCTGTTCGTCACCCACGATCTCGAAGAGGCGATCGCGCTCGCCGACCGCGTCGTCATCATGTCGGCCGGGCCTTCCGCGCGCATCATCGGCGACTGGCGGGTGCCGCTGGCGCGCCCGCGCGACATCGCCGAAATCCGCATGGAGAAGGATTTTCACGAACTGCACCGGGAGATCTGGAGCGTGCTGAAGGACGAAGTGATGAAGGGATACGCGCAATCCTCGCTGGCCGCGGAGGCCGGCTGATGTCGCGCCTGACGCTGCTGTCGCTGCAATTGCTGGTCGCGGTCGTCGCGCTGGCGATGTGGCACGTCCTCACCACGGTGCCGCTGTTCGGCCGCATCCTGCTGCCGCCGTTCTTCTTCTCCAACCCGATCGATGTCGGCAGCCAGGTTGTGAAATGGTTTTATACTGGCGTGATCTGGAAGCACCTTTTCATCACGCTGTGGGAATCGGTCCTCGCTTTCGTGATCGGCTCGGTCGGCGGCGTCCTGGTCGGGTTCTGGTTCGCGCGCAAGCCGCTCGTCGCCGCGGTGTTCGATCCCTATGTCAAGATGATCAACGCGCTGCCGCGCGTGGTGCTGGCGCCGATCTTCGCGCTGTGGCTCGGGCTCGGCATCTGGTCCAAGGTCGCGCTTGGCGTCACGCTGGTGTTCTTCATCGTGTTCTTCAACGTCTATCAGGGCGTCAAGGAAGTCTCGACCACGGTGCTCGACAACGGCCGCATGCTGGGCATGAGCGAGCGGCAATTGACGCGCCACGTCTACTGGCCGTCGGCGCTGTCGTGGATGTTTTCGTCGCTGCACACCGCGGTCGGCTTTGCCGTGGTCGGCGCGGTGGTCGGCGAATACCTGGGATCGGCGGCCGGCCTCGGTTACCTGATCCAGCAGGCTGAAGGCGTGTTCGACGTCGCCGCGGTATTCGCCGGCATGTTCGTGCTGTCCGTCTTCGTCATCCTGATCGACCTCGTGGTGACGCTGGTCGAGCGGCGGCTATTGGTCTGGCGGCCGACCGCGACGGAGGGGCGGGGGTAGAGTTCTCCGCCGTCATCGCGCAAGCCATCGGGACCAGCCTGTTTCACTCGGCCGCGTCCGCATCGAAACCCGAAACCGATGCACCGGGGTCGTTGACGGGAATGAAGGCGCGCAGCGACGTTCCGCGTTCGTCACTTTCGATCTCGAGATTTCCGCCGAACTGCCGCAGCCTCGCGCGCATTCCGGGAATTCCAACACCCAGCGAGACGCCGAGTTCGGAGCCGGCATTGGGCGTCAGCTGGAATCCCCGACCGTTGTCCGATACCGACATGCTCAGAGTCCCGTCGCGAAATTCGGCGACTACGGTTGTTCTTGTCGCCGAGGAATGTCGATGTATGTTGGCCAGCGATTCTTGGAGGACTCTGAATACGGACCGCTGTACTTCATAGGGAAGATGATCGACAGCAGACGCAATTCGGACGCGGCTCTTGATTCCGGTTCGGGCGGAAAACCCTTCGCTGAAGGTCTCTATCGTCCTTTTCAGGCCAAGACTATCGAGGTTCGGAGGATGCAGAAGATACGTAAAGATGCGTATTTCTGTTTGCGCTTCACGCAAAGACGCCTTGATTTCCTCGTAAGCTTCGGCAGCTCCTTTCGGATCGCTTTCCGCCGCCTTCATGCGCATGAGATTGATGCTTGCCGCCGCCAGGTGCTGCGAGGTGGAGTCGTGGAGTTCTGCCGCGATCCGCTGCCGTTCATCTTCCTGGATGGACATGAGGCGGTCCGTCAGGTTGTCGACCTGTCTTCGCGTCGCGTCATACTGGCTTTCCGCGTGCCGAAGGCGCGCGGTCGTGTGCGCCGCCCTCTCGGAAAGCCTGATGATCGGCCGCTCCCAGACGCTAGCCAAGACTAAACCCACAACTACGCCAACAATCAACAGGCCGACTCCGCCGAACGCAAGCCGCTCAAGAGCCCTTCGTTGAGGTGCATTGACTGCACTCCACGGTATGGTCACCGCCGCAGTCCAGCCAGAGTTCGGGGCGCGCTCAAATGCTGCGAAATATTTCGCGCCCATGCTGTCGGTCGCTTCGAGCGACCCCCGCAGGGTGTTTGGCGGAACGTGCGGGGTGAGCCAATGTTCTCGTGGCGGAGCCTGCGGATTGACTTCCGCCTGTTCGCCGACCAGTGCGCGTCCGTACCGGTCCAAGACAAACACTTTCCAATCGGCCGGTACCTCCTGCGTCTTCACGAGTGCCTGCAATCGCGTCTCCGGTATGACCGTCGTTACGATGAACCGTTTGCCGTTGCTGAGGACACTCCGACTGATGAAGACGACGTATGCTCCGGCAGCGATACCCCACGTCCGCCCGGAAACGCTCCAGCCGTTCCGATGAATTCGTTCGACGGCCGCCTGGTCCTCCGGGGGAAAGTCCCTGATGTAAGGCAGGGGCGCGCCGAATGGCCGAAGCGTGTTGATGATCTGACGTTCGTCGTCGTACGCCGACAGAAATGCTCCCTCGGGGATTCTCGTCGCCGCAAATTGCTCGTACAGGCTCTTGAGGTCACCGCTGTGAAGCGAAGGCGTTGAAGCGAGACCGTCCAGCAACGCGAGCGACGCAGCCGCCTCGCGTTCAACGATGTGGGCGATTGCGGCAGTCGCCAAGCCGGCCCGCTCCTCGATCGCCCGGCGTTCTGCAGTGGCTTGGAGCAGCAGGATCGGAGTCGCAACCGCCAGAGCCGCGATGATCGCCGCGGCAATCACGACCGTTACACGTGTGCGTAGCCCGGCTCCCGACGATAGAGCGGCTCGTGATACGTGAACGGGCGCGACGATGTGCATCGGGCTGCTTCCGCGTCAGCAACGCGTGACCCGTGAATCGGGACCGCCCCCCACGAACCCCTAGGCCGCGCATGCGGAATTGAACCGCTAAAGCGGCGTAGAGTCTAGCGCTAATCCCGCTTCCGGGCGCATGCCGGCGTGAGGCTGAGCCCATGATTGATCAGTGGTCAACGAGGTTGTTTCGAACGGCATAGCGTATCAGGTCTGCCGTTGTCGCAAGGTTGAGCTTCCGCAGTGCGGATGCGCGATGGGACTCGATAGTTTGGCGCTCAAGCTCAAGACGTCGGCCATCTCCTTGTTGGTTCTTCCCTCGGCGATAAGCTTTACGATCGACCGCTCGCGGGCCGTCAGAACAGGCGCATCACCGCTTCTGGCGAGGAAGGTGTCGAGCATCTTTTGCGACACTTGACCCGTGAAAAACGGTTTGTGCAGCGAGATTGCATGCACCGCTGCAACGAGATAATCGTCCGCATCCGACTTTAGCAAGAACCCCCGGGCTCCTGCCTGCAACACCTCCTGCAAGACCGCATCGCTGTCGTGCATCGTGAATACGAGAACCTCGGTTCTGGGAAGTCGCTCGCGGATTTGCCGAGTAACTTCCGAACCATTCAGGAGGGGCAGTCCATAGTCGATGATGGCGACGTCCGGCTTGGTATGTAGCGCCTGATCGATCGCCTGCTTGCCGTCGGACGCTTCCGCGACGACGGTCCAGCCGGGTCGGCTTTCCAGGATGGCCCTTAATCCTCGCCGCACAACATCGTGATCGTCAGCGATTAGTATCCGCGTCATGCCGAATACTCTTTCATCTGTTCGGCCGGGCAAGATCGGGCGATGTCCAATGGCCGGAGCGTGGATTGCCGAATCTCGTGGCTCCTCGAACAAGCTCGCGTCCTTTCCTCAACACTACGTCAATCGTCGGCTCCCTGAAAGCAGCCATCAGGCGTTTCAGGGTTTCGCCGGTGACCTTTCCGGATACTTCCGGATATCCGCTGGAGGCTCTTCCAAGGAGGTTGTAGGCAAGCCCAAGCGGCAACGCGCGGGCTCTCGGGAGGTCTGTGATGAACCCTGGTAGCCATGACAAGGAGCATCCGATGACGATCAACGACAAGGATTCCGGCGAGCGGTGTTCGACCGGCAATCGAAAAGATGGGAGAATGAGCCGCCGCAATATACTACTTGCCGGTACGGCGCTTGCCGCTGCATCGGCGGCGGCGTCAACGCCATCAATCCGTACCGCGCAGGCGCAGCAACCGCAGTCTGCGCCGTCCGGGCGTCCACCAAACATACTCGTGATCTGGGGCGATGATATCGGCACCTGGAACATCAGCCATAACAGTCGAGGCATGATGGGCTATCAGACGCCGAACATCGACCGCATTGCACGCGAGGGCGTGTCGTTCACCGATTACTACGGACAGCAGAGTTGCACGGCCGGCCGCGCGGCTTTCATCGGCGGCGTTGTTCCGGTGCGAAACGGCATGACCAAGGTCGGGCTGCCTGGAGCCAAGGAAGGTTGGCAGGCCAGCGATCCGACCATCGCAGCGCTCCTCAAGGACAAGGGCTACGCCACCGGCCAGTTCGGCAAGAACCATTTTGGCGACCAGGATGCGCACCTGCCGACGATGCACGGCTTCGACGAGTATTTTGGTAGTCTTTACCACCTCAACGCTTCCGAAGAGCCTGAAAATCTCGATTATCCGAAAGACCCGGAGTTTCTGAAGAAATACGGTCCACGCGGCGTGGTTCGCTCCAAGGCGGATGGCAAGGGAGGCCAAACGATCGAGGACACCGGCCCGTTGACCAAGAAGCGAATGGAAACCATCGACGACGAGACTTCCGCCGCGGCGCTCGATTTCATCCAGCGAAAGGTGACCGAAAAAACACCGTTCTTCTGCTGGTTCAATTCCACGCGCATGCACTATCGCACGCACGTCAAGGCCGAGAACCGCGGCAAGTCCGGACAGGACGAGTACGGCGACGGCATGGTCGAGCACGACGTTCATGTCGGGCTGCTGCTCAAGAAAATCGATGATCTCGGCATCACCAATGACACCATCGTGTTCTACTCGACCGACAACGGCCCGCATTACAATGCATGGCCGGATGCAGGCACCACACCGTTCCGCAGCGAGAAGAACTCCAACTGGGAGGGCGCTTACCGCGTACCCGCTTTTGCGCGCTGGCCCGGCAAATTCCTGGCGGGCAGGACCCTCAACGGCCTCGTGGCGCATGAAGACTGGATGGTCACACTCCTGACGGCGGCCGGCATGCCTGACGTCAAGGAGCGCCTGATGAGGGGCGATACCTTCGCTGGGCGGAAATACCGTTCCCATCCGGACGGCTACAACATGCTCGACTACTTCAGTGGCAAGGCCAAGGAATCACCGCGCAACGAATTCTGGTATGTCAATGACGACGGTCAGGTTGTAGCGGCCCGTTATCAGGATTGGAAGGTGGTGTTCCTGGAAAATCGGGGCCAGGCGTTCGGAGTGTGGCGCGAGCCATTCACCGAGCTGCGGGTACCCTTGTTGTTCAACCTGCGCCGCGATCCGTTCGAGAAATCCCAGCACAGCTCGAATACCTATAACGACTGGTTCATGGATCGGGCGTTCGTCGTGGTGCCGATCCAGGGCCTGGCGGCAAAGTTCCTCCAGACCATGAAGGACTATCCGCCCAGTCAAACGCCGGGCTCTTTCAATCTGAGCAAGATCGAGGAAAAGCTCAAACAGGCTCACTGAGACATCGCGATCGGCCGCCGCCCACGGGCGGTGGCCGTGCTTTTTGAAAAGGGGAGTTCGCGCGATCGGTCACCGTTTCAAGCCAGCCGGCAAGGAGGAATCATGATGTCCAGCCTCAAGACGCAGTTTGGCGTTTTGGCCGCCGCATTCCTTCCCGTGAGATGTTCCATAGCTGTGCCCAGCCACGGCGGCCTATTGAGGGGTTCAATTCAACGATGAGCGTATCGTCGTCCGATGCGGACCAAATTCATCTGTTGTCGTCAGGCGGTATCGTCCGCGATATGATCCGAATCCCCGCCGGGACGTTCCGCATGGGGTCCGACCATCACTATCAGGAGGAGGCGCCCGCACATCGTGTATCGGTGGACGGGTTCTGGATCGATCCGACGCCGGTCACGAACCGCCAGTTCAAGGCGTTTGTGAAGGCCACCGGCTACAAGACGACGGCGGAAGTGCCGCCCGACCCTAAGGACTATCCAAACGCGCTGCCGCACATGATCTATGCGGGATCGCTGGTGTTTACGCCTCCCGATCATGCCGTCGATCTCCGCTACTGGGGCGAATGGTGGCAGTTCGTGAAGGGCGCGGACTGGCGGCATCCTTATGGTCCCAGGAGCAACATCAACACATCAGACAATCATCCGGTGGTGCACGTGTCCTATGCCGACGCGCAGGCCTATGCCGACTGGGCCGGAAAGGGTCTGCCGACTGAGGCAGAATGGGAGTTCGCCGCACGGGGTGGACTAGGGGACGTCGAATTCGCGTGGGGTGATGAATTCATGCCTGGCGGCAAGTATCTCGCCAACACTTGGCAAGGCAAGTTTCCGCACCAAAATCTCTGTACCGATGGGTTTGCGCGAACGTCGCCGGTCAACGCTTTTCCTCCGAACGGCTACGGAGTATTGGACATGATCGGAAATGTCTGGGAGTGGACAAGCGATTTCTATGCGCCGAGGCATGAGGCTGACGCGCCGAAGGCTTGTTGCATTCCTGAAAATCCACGCGGTGCCCGCGAGCAGGACAGTTTTGATGCCGGCCAACCTAACATCAAAATTCCCCGGCGGGTTCTGAAGGGCGGTTCGCATCTGTGCGCCCCAAATTATTGCCGCCGGTATCGCCCGGCCGCGCGACATGCGGAACCGGTCGATACCTCCACCAGTCATGTCGGCTTCAGATGCGTCGTTCGGAACGGATAGCGGCGGAGATCGACCTTGCCGTGGTGGGCGAACAACGGGCCGAAGACGTGTTCGACGTCGCCGGCATGTTCGTGCTGTCCGTCTTCGTCATCCTGATCGACCTGGTGGTGACGCTCGTCGAGCGGCGGCTATTGGTCTGGCGGCCGACTGCCGCGGAGGGGCGGGGGTAGCAACGTCGTTCCGGGGCGTCGCTAGGCGACGAACCTCAAGTGCGCAATTGCGCACCGGGGAACCTCGAGATTCCGGGTCTGGTCCTACGGACCATCCCGGAATGACGGCGAATGCTTCTCAATGCGGTCGCGCTGCTCTATCTTGCGGGCCGAATGAATGGAGGAAACCATGAATAGACTGTTCGGCCGGATGGCCGGGGCGCTGCTGGCGCTGGCGCTGACGTCGGGTCTTGCCGCGGCGCAAAGCAAGGTCACGGTGGCGGTCGGGGGCGGCGCCTGCCTGTGCTACCTGCCGACCGTGCTGGCCAGGCAGCTTGGCGAATATGAGAAGGCGGGGCTTGCGGTCGAACTGGTCGATCTCAAGGGCGGATCGGACGCGCTGAAGGCCGTGCTGGGCGGCAGCGCCGACGTGGTGTCGGGCTATTTCGACCACTGCGTCAATCTCGCGGCCAAGAAGCAGGAACTGCAGTCCTTCGTGATCTATGACCGCTATCCCGGCCTGGTGCTCGTGGTATCGCCCAAGCACACCAATGAGATCAAATCGATCAAGGATCTGGCCGGCAAGAAAGTCGGCGTCAGCGCGCCGGGCTCCTCGACCGATTTCTTCCTGAAGTACCTGTTGAAGAAGAACGGCCTCGATCCGACCAGCGCCGCGGTGATCGGTGTCGGCCTGGGTGCAACCGCCGTTGCCGCCATGCAGCAGGGGCAGATCGAGGCGGCCGTGATGCTCGATCCTTCCGTGACGGTGCTGCAGGGCAGCCATCCGGATCTGAAGATTCTCGCCGACACCCGCACGCAGAAGGACACGCTCGCCCTGTTCGGCGGTGAGTATCCGGGCGGCGCGCTCTACACCACCACGGCCTGGATCAAGTCGCATGAAAAAGAAGTTCAGGCGCTGACCAACGCGATCGTCAACACGCTCGCCTGGATCCACAGTCACACGCCGGAAGAGATCATGGCGAAAATGCCCGAAGGAATGGTCGGCAAGAACAAGGAGCTCTATCTGGCCGCGCTGAAGAACACGATCCCGATGTATTCGCAGACCGGCATGATGGACCCGAAGGGCGCCGACGCAGTGCTCGCGGTGTTCAGCGAGGGATCGCCCGAGGTCGCCAAGGCCAATATTGACGTCAGCAAGACCTGGACCAACAAGTACGTCGAACAGGCCAGGAAGACCACGGGGACGAATCCCAAGTAAAGTTGGGGCGCGTAAAGTCCTGATAAATATCCCGGCGATTTTGAGTGGTGTGAAGCGATGAGTGTCATGAGACCTCTGGTCATTCACCGCGTCAGCGCGCTCGAATTCGCCGTGGAGCCGTGGGACTGGCCGTTCGCGCAAACGCGCCGCGCCGAAATCGAAACGCATTTCGAACGCCTGCGGCGTGAGAAGCCGGCGATGTGGAATGGCCGCGTTCTCCTGGGGCGCAACCCGGTGTTCTCGGAGAATCGTTTCGGCTCAAGCTACTTCGAGACCGACTTCGCGAGCTTTCTGGCCTGGCGCGACTGGGGTTTTCCCGATCCTGCCGTGTTCAACGGCTTCGGCATGGGCGCGCTACGCTGCGCCGACGGCGCCTTCGTACTCGGTGTGATGGGCCAGCACACGTCGAATGCCGGGCGCGTCTATTTTCCCTCGGGCACGCCCGATCTCGACGACATCAGGGACGGCGCGCTCGACATACCCGGCAGCGTCGAGCGCGAGCTCGAGGAGGAGACCGGCCTCGCACCGGGGGACTATCGAAGCGACGCGGATTGGCACTGCATCTCTACGGGAACAGCGGTTGCGATGATTCGCATCCTCCACGTCGACATGACGGGCGACGCCCTGCGCCGCAGGATCGAGGGCAATCTCGCCGCGCAGCGAACGCCTGAATTGTCGGCGGTTCATCTCGTCCGCGGCACGCACGATTTGAACTCGGCGATGCCGCGCTTCGTCACGGCGTTCCTGGAGAAGCAGTTCGCATAGTCATTGACGGAAGGATAATCCAATGGGTGTCGATTTCCGTAAACAATGCCGAATACGATCCGGGGAGCCTGCTGCAGCCAATTCCTTGTGGCACGGAATGCGCGTTGGTGTTGCTGCATGGCTGGCCGCCGCCGGTCTGCCCGGCCTTGCGTTGGCCCAGCAGCCGGCTGCGGCGCAGACTCTTTTCCAGAACGTCCGCATCTTCGACGGCAAGGGCACGACGCTTTCGCCGCCATCCAATGTACTCGTCAAGGGCAATGTCATTGAAAGCATTTCCACCGCGACGATAACGGCGGAGCCGGGCGTCACGGTAATCGCCGGCGCTGGACGTACGCTGATGCCGGGGCTGATCGACGCCCATGTTCACATGGCGATGTCGACGGTGCCTCTGTTGCTGCTGGTGACGGCTGACAGCAACTACACCATGCTGCGCCAGGGCAAATCTGCCGGCGAGATGCTGATGCGCGGGTTTACCAGTGGCCGCGACACGGGCGGCAATACGTTCGGGCTCAAGCGCAGCATTGACGAAGGGCACCTTGTCGGGCCTCGCATCTGGCCATCGGGGGCGACCATTTCGCAAACCTCGGGTCATGGCGATTTCCGTCAGATCCACGACCTGCCGAGGGGATCGGGAGATCAGCTGCACTTTTCCGAACGCCTGGGGATGACGGGCGTGGCTGACGGCTCCGACGAAGTCCTGCGCCGCGTGCGGGAACAGCTGATGCGCGGGGCCAGCCATATCAAGCTGATGGCAGGCGGAGGTGTGGCGTCGGACTTCGATCCGCTCGATGTTTCGCAATATACCGAGGCGGAAATCCGTGCCGCGGTCGAAGCGGCGGAGGATTGGGGCACGTACGTCACCGTCCACGCCTATACGCCGCGGGCGATCCAGAAAGCGATTCGCGCCGGCGTCAAATGCATCGAGCATGGCCAACTCGCTGACGAGGCAACGGCCAGGGTGATGGCCGAAAAAGGCGTCTGGTGGAGCCTGCAGCCGTTTCTGGATGACGAGGACGCAATTCCGTTCCGGGAGGGGTCGGCGAACCGGAAGAAGCAGATCGAGATGATCGCTGGGACGGACATCGCTTACAGACTGGCGAAGCAGTACAAGGTCAAGACGGCGTGGGGCACCGACACGCTGTTCGATCCGAAGCTGGCGACGCGGCAGGGCGCCCAGCTTGCCAAGCTGGTGCGATGGTACACCCCGGCGGAAGTGTTGAAGATGGCGACGGCCGACAACGCCGAAGTACTGGCGCTTTCCGGCCTGCGCAATCCTTATCCCGGCAAGCTCGGCGTCGTCGAGCAGGGCGCGCTGGCGGACTTGCTGCTGGTCGACGGCGATCCGCTCGCCAACATCAAGCTGATCGAGGATCCCGACAAGAACTTCAAGGTGATCATGAAGGACGGCAAGATCTACAAGAACCAGACTTGATTCCGCGTAACCTTGAGTTGCGCGCGCCGGAAGCAAGAGCGGCGTGCCTGCGCGGTGTGGCCGCAAGCAATACGCTTGACATCTGGTCGCGCTACCAATGTGATGGGTGCCAACAAAAATAAAAAACGCACTGCACAAAAAAATAATCCAGGGAGGATTCCATGCCGGGGCACAAAGCTGCACGCCTGCTCGTTGGGGTATCCGCCGCATTGGCGGTGTTGGGGATGGCGGTTTCCGCCGAGGCCCAGGAGAAGAAAATCAAGATCGGCGTGATCTACGACCTGACCGGCCCGCTCGCGGGCGGCGGTTCGGAGCTGCAATATATCGGCGCCAAGATCATGCTCGACCAGTACACCAAGACCGGGGTCGAGGGCTACAAGGTCGAGGCCGTCTACGCCGACGCCCAGAGCAAGCCGGACGTGGCGATCAACGAGGCCGTGCGGCTGGTCGAGCAGGAAAAGGTCAACATGCTGCTCGGCTTCTTCTCCTCGGCGCAGTGCGTGCCGGTGGCGGCCCGCGTCGAGCAGTTGAAGAACTTCATGTGGATCACCACCTGCATTTCCTCCGCAGTGCTGGCCGACAAGAACTTCAAATACGTGTTCCGCCCGCAGGCCTCGGGCGACCAGTTCGGCATGATGACGATGGATTTCATCGCGCAGAACGCCAAGGAGAAGCTGGGCAAGGAGCCGAAGGACCTGCGGGTCGCCATCATCCACGAGGACGGCGCCTACGGCGTCGACGTCTCGAAGGGCAACGAGGCCGGCGCCAAGAAGGCCGGCTTCAACATCGTGATGAAGGAGGGCTATGCCGCCACCGCGCCCGATCTTTCCGCCCTCGTCACCAAGCTGAAGCGCGCGCGGCCGGATGTGATCTTCCACACCGGTTATAACCCCGACATCACCTTGTTCGGGCGCCAGGCGCGCGAGCAGGGCCTGAAGTTCGCAGCGCTTGTCGGCCATGGCGCGGGCTACGGCGTCTACGAGAAGTTGAAGGAAGGCCTCGGTGGCGACGTCAACTACGTCTTCAACACCGATCCGATCTCGATCTGGCTCGCCAACCAGAAGTCGATGGATCCGAAGCTGCCGCCCGTCATCAAGATGGTCGGCGAGGAATTCGACAAGGCCAAGCCCGGTGTCGCGATCCGTTCCGCGCATGTCGGCATGGCGGCGTCGAACACCTACCTGTTCCTGAACGAGGTGCTGCCGCGCGCCATCAAGAAATACGGCGGCGTCGATCCCGAGGCGCTGCGCAAGGCGGCGCTCGAGACTGACATCGCCGAAGGCGGCACCATGCTGGGCTTCGGCGTCAAGTTCCACGGCGAGGGCACCCAGATGGCCGGCCAGAACGAGCGCTCGTTCCCGGTGGTCATCCAGTATGTCGATGACAAGTCGTATGTGGTGTGGCCGAAGAGCCAGGCGCAACGCGAGGCGGTGCTGCCGCTGCCGAAGGGAACGACGTTCAGCAACCAGTAAGGCGGAAGCAGGCGAAGCGGAGGTTCCGGGGTGCTGACGGTAGAGGGGTTGGTGAAGCGCTTCGGCGGCTTCACCGCTGTCAACAACGTGTCGTTTCGGGTCGAGCAGGGCGAGATTCTCGGCCTGATCGGTCCGAACGGTTCTGGCAAGAGCACGATCTTCAACATGCTGTCGGGCACGCTGATCCCGACGGCAGGCTCCATCCTGTTCGACGGAACGGAGATTGCGGGCAAGGCGCCGCACCGCATCATCAACAGCGGCGTCGGTCGCACCTTTCAGATCCCGCGGCCGTTTCACCGGCTCAGCATCTTCGAGAACGTGGCGCTCGCCGGCTATTACGGCCAGGGCCGCCACAGCCGCGCGAAGGCCGATGAAGCCGCCGAACGCGCGCTCGCCATGGTCGGCCTTCCCACCGACCGGCACGCCAGCGTCGACGGTCTCGGCGCCGCCGGCCTGAAAAAACTCGAACTCGCCAAGGCGCTCGCCACCGGCCCCAAACTTCTACTGGCCGACGAAAGCCTCGGCGGGCTCGACGAGCACGAGATGGATCAGGCCGCCGACATGCTGCGCAACATCCGCGACGAACTCGGCATCACCATCATCTGGGTCGAGCACATCATGGGCGTGCTGATGCGCGTGGTCGATCGCGTCATGGTGCTCGACCACGGCGAGAAGATCTCGGAGGGCTTGCCGAGCGCGGTGGCCGGCGATCCCCGGGTGATCGAGGTCTATCTCGGCACGGACGCGGATTCGAGCCAGGTTGCGGCCGCGGAAGCGCGCCGCAAGGCGGGGGTCTAGCGCATGCTCGAACTGAAATCGGTCGACGCGGGTTACGGCACCTTTCAGGCATTGTTCGGCATCAACCTCGAGGTCAAGGCGGGCGAGGCGGTCGGCGTGATCGGCCCCAACGGCGCGGGCAAGACCACGCTGATGCGCGTGATCTCCGGCCTGATCCGGCCCACCAGGGGTACGATCTCGATGGAAGGCCACGACGTGCTGGCGACGCCGGCGCATCGCATCGTCGATCTCGGCATCGCGCACGTGCCGGAAAACCGCCGGCTGTTTCCGCGCCTGACGGTCGACGACAATCTCAAGATGGGCGCCTACATGCCGGGCGCGCGCGCCAAATATGCCGAGCGGCGGGAATTCGTGTTCGAACTGTTTCCGCGCATGAAGGAACGGCGCAGCCAGATGGCCGGCACCATGTCCGGCGGCGAGCAGCAGATGTGCGCGATCGGCCGCGCGCTGATGTCGGATCCGAAACTCCTGCTGCTCGACGAGCCTTCGGCGGGTCTCGCGCCGGTCGTGGTGCAGCAGGTGTTCGAACTGGTGAAGCGTATCCGCGCCAGCGGGCTCACGGTGCTGATCGTCGAGCAGAACGTGCAGCAGGTGCTGAAAGTGGTCGATCGCGCCTATCTGCTGGAGGCCGGCAGCATCCGTGCGTCGGGTACATCCGAAGAGATGATGTCGACCGACACTATCAAGCAGGCATATTTGGGCGTGTAGGGCAGGGCGGACATGCAGGGATTTCTGGATATCTTCGACATCTATCTGCTGGAGGCCGTGGTCAACGGTATCCTGCTTGGCGGCGTGCTGGCGCTCTTGGCGCTCGGGCTCAATTTGATCTTCGGCGTCATCGACGTGACGTGGATCTGCTACGCCGAACTGGTCATGATCGGCATGTACGGCATGTACTACATGGTCCAGGTATTCGGCCTGCCGTACTGGGTCGCGGCTCCGATCGCCATCCTGCTGGTCGCAGCGCTGGGCGCCGCGCTGCACTACCTCGTCATAGCACCGCTGCTGACCGCGCCGCCGATCAACCAGCTGCTCGCGACCGGCGGCGTGCTGTTCATCCTGCAGAGCTTTGCCACCGTCGCCTTCGGCATCGACTTCCGCAATCTCGGCATTCGCCTGCCGGTGCTGGCGATCGGCGAGATGCATTTCAGCTATTCGCGGCTGCTCGCCTTCGTCGCCGCGCTGATCGGCATGCTGGCGATCTACTTCTTCATGAAGCGCACCTACACGGGGACCGCGATCCGCGCCATCGCCCAGGACCGCCAGATCATGTCGCTGATGGGCGTCGACACCAAGCGCATCTATCTGATCACCTCGGCGCTGGGCGGCGCGCTGGCCGGCCTCGCGGCCTGTCTCCTGGTGCTGCAATACGACGTGCATCCGTTCGTCGGGCTGTCGTTCGGGCCGATCACCTTCCTGATCTGCGTGCTCGGCGGGCTCGGCAATTTCGTAGGCGGCTTCATCGCGGCGTTCGTGTTCGCGCAGATCATTTCGCTGGGCGGGCTGTTCTCCGACCTTGAATGGGGCTACGTGCTGGCTTTCGCCTTCTTCATCGTCATGATGTTCATCCGGCCCGCGGGCTTACTCGCGAGGCGCTCGTGAATTCCCGTAACGCCGCCTGGGCCGTGGGCCTTGCAGCGCTGATCGCGCTGCCGTTCGTCTATCGCGATCCGTATCACCTGCACATCCTGGTGCTGATCCTGATCTGGTCGTTCGCCTACACCTCGTGGTCGATCATGGGCCGTTTCGGCCTGGTGTCGCTCGGCCATGGCGGCTTCATGGGCGTCGGCGCCTATGTCACGGTGCTGTTGTGGAACCATCTCGGCGTGTCGCCGTGGATCGGCATTCCGCTGAGCATGGTGGCGGCGGGCGCGCTTGCGCTGGTGGTCGCTTATCCCTGCTTTCGCTTTCGCATCACCGGGCATTATTTCGTGCTGGTGACGCTGGCGCTGTCAGGCATCGTGCTGCAGGTCATCACCGCGACCCGCGACTGGACCGGCGGTTCGCTCGGCTACACGCCGAACCGCACCAAGGGCAGCCAGCTATTGGCGTTGCAGTTCGACGACAAGACGACATGGTATCTGATCGCGCTGTTCATCTGGGTTGTGGGTCTGTTGATCTGGCGCTGGGTCGATCGCAGCATGAGTCGCTACGCCATGGAGGCGATCTCGGAAGACGAGGACGCAGCGGCCGCTGCCGGCGTCAACGTCACGGCCGAAAAGCTCAAGATCACGCTGATCTCGGCGCTGATGACCGCGCTCGCCGGCGCTCTCTACGGCCAGTACCAGATGTTCATCTCGCCCGATACCGTCAGCGGCATCGCGGTCTCGCTGCAGATGGTGTTTGCCGTCATCGTCGGCGGGCTCTACGTCTCGCTCGGCCCGACCGTCGGCGCCATCATCACCATTCTGCTCGCCGAAATGCTGCGCATCGGCTTCGGCACCAAGGCGGTGGGCTGGGACAACCTCGTCTACGGTCTCCTGCTGGTGATTTTCATCATATTCCTTCCAAAGGGCATTCTTGGTAGCGTCCTCGACCGATTTAAGACGCAACCGAAGAAGGCGTGACGGATTAGGCCGATGGATTGTGTGTTTCGTCATGGCCGGGCTTGTCCCGGCCATCCACGTCTTTGCTGGCCCTAGTGAAAATCGTGGATGCCCGGGTCAAGCCCGGGCATGACGACGGAGTAATGAAATGAACAAAAAGAACTCGCAGCCGATTGCCGATGAGTTGAAGCCCTATGTCGCGCCGTTTCGTTTTGACGGAACCGGCGAGTTTCACCTGAAGTCGCACAAGACCAACGAGAAGGGCGGCCTCGACAAGGAAAAGGCGACAAAGATCATCGAGGCCAACCGCGGGCGGTTGAACGATTTCCAGGAGAAACTCTACGCACAGGACCGCTGGTCGATGCTGCTGATCTTCCAGGGCATGGACGCCGCCGGCAAGGATAGTGCGATCAAGAGCGTATTCGAGGGCGTCAACCCGCAGGGCTGCGAGGTCACCTCGTTCAAGCAGCCTTCGACGATGGAACTCGACCACGATTTTCTCTGGCGCAGCATGATCGCGATGCCGGAGCGCGGCCGGATCGGAATCTTCAACCGCTCGCATTACGAGGAATGCCTTGTGGTGCGGGTGCACCCGGAAATTCTGGCCAAGCAGAAGATACCGCAGCAATTGGTGACCAAGGACATCTGGCGCGACCGCTTCCAGGACATCTCAGCGATGGAAAATTACCTCGCGCGCAACGGCACGGTGATCCTGAAATTCTTCCTCAACGTCTCCAAGGAGGAGCAGCGCGAACGCTTTTTGGAACGGCTGGAGGATCCCGCCAAGAACTGGAAGTTCTCGCTGGCCGATATCGGCGAGCGCAAGCTGTGGGCGAAATACCAGGCCGCCTACCAGGACCTGATCCGCCACACCTCGACATCAGCGGCGCCCTGGTACGTGGTGCCCGCCGACCACAAATGGTTCGCCCGCGTGGTGATCGGCTCGGCCATCGTCTCTGCGCTCGACAGGCTCGATTTGCATTTCCCCAAGGTCGACAAGGCCGACCGCAGCGAATTCAAGCAGGTCCGCGAGGCCTTGCTGGCGGAAGAGAAGGGCGGGGGAAAGGCGGCGAAGAAGTAGAGGGAGACCGCGCGCCGACGGCTGCCCTGCGATAGGTTGTCATTCCCCGCGAAGGCGGGGAATCCAGTACGCCGCGGCTTCTCGGCTCGAACTCCGGGCTCTGGAATACTGGGTCACCCGCATGCGCGGGTGACGACAGACGGATGCTGGCGCCATTTAGGTCAGCCCCTCTGACCATCTTTTGGCGTTGCAGCCACCCATAATTCTCGTCTAGAACAGGTCCGGAACGCCGTCTTGGCAACCAACCGTCAACGGTTTTGGCCGAGGATTTCGGGCGTCCAAAGGGTCTGGCAATGCTGACTAGCAGCGAAAAGTACGGAGTTCGGGGTGGAGCGGCCAAAGCTGCTCCCGCGATTCCGGCTGCGTCCGCGCCCACCCAGCTTCTTGGCGGGCTTCTGCTTCTTATCGGCCCCTGAGGGCCGTCTGGGCGTTTGCGCCTGGGCACTCAGGGGTTTTGAGCGAGATCACCAGGCCCTTCAGCGCCCAGTGAACCGGCGCTACCACCCAAAAGGAATTCAGAACATGACCACCGCCAACAAGTCCGAGAAGGACCGCGTCATCATTTTCGACACCACCCTGCGTGACGGCGAGCAGTGCCCGGGCGCGACCATGACCTACGAGGAAAAGCTCGAGGTCGCCGAGATGCTGGACGACATGGGCGTCGACGTCATTGAGGCCGGCTTCCCGATCACCTCGGAAGGCGACTTTCAGGCGGTCAGCGAAATCGCCCGCCGCTCCAAGAACGCCGTGATCGCCGGCCTCTCCCGCGCCCACCCAAAGGACATCGACCGCTGTGCCGAGGCGGTGAAATTCGCCAAACGCGGCCGCGTCCATACCGTGATCGCGACCTCGCCCCTGCACATGCGCGTCAAGCTGAACATGACGCCGGAGCAGGTGATCGAACTGTCGATCGCCAACGTCACCCGCGCCCGCAACCAGATCGACGACGTCGAATGGTCCGCCGAGGACGGCACCCGCAGCGAGATGGATTATCTGTGCCGCATCGTCGAGGCCGTCATCAAGGCCGGCGCCACCACGGTCAACATCCCCGACACCGTTGGTTACACGGTGCCGGAGGAATACACCCACTTCATGAAGACGCTGATCGAGCGGGTGCCGAACTCCGACAAGGCGGTGTTTTCCGTACATTGCCATAACGACCTCGGCATGGCGGTGGCGAACTCGCTGGCCGGCATCGCCGGCGGCGCGCGCCAGGTCGAGTGCACCGTCAACGGCATCGGCGAGCGCGCCGGCAACGCCGCGCTCGAAGAGATCGTGATGGCGATCAACGTCCGCAACGATAAATTTCCGTGGTGGAACAGGATCGACACTACGCAGCTGACGCGGGCTTCCAAGCTGGTCTCGGCGGCGACCTCATTCCCGGTGCAGTACAACAAGGCGATCGTCGGCCGTAACGCCTTCGCTCATGAGAGCGGTATCCACCAGGACGGCGTGCTGAAAGACGCATCGACCTACGAGATCATGCGTCCCGAAATGGTCGGCCTGAAGCAGTCCTCGCTGGTGCTGGGCAAGCATTCCGGCCGTCATGCGTTCGTGCACAAGCTGGAGGAGATGGGCTACAAGCTCGGCGCCAACCAGCTGGAAGACGCGTTCGCGCGCATGAAGGCGCTGGCCGACCGCAAGAAGGATATCTACGACGAAGATATCGAGGCGCTGGTCGACGAGAACATGGCGGCCTCGCACGACCGCATCAAGCTTGCCTCGCTGACGGTCATCGCCGGCACCCATGGTCCGCAGCGCGCGACGATGAAGCTCGATATCGACGGCCAAATCAAGATCGAGGAAGCCGAAGGCAACGGCCCGGTCGACGCGGTGTTCAATTGCATCAAGGCGCTGGTGCCGCATGAGGCCAAGCTGGAGCTCTACCAGGTCCACGCCGTCACCGAGGGCACCGACGCGCAGGCGGAAGTGTCGGTGCGGCTCGCGCATGAGGGCCGCTCGATGACCTCGAAGGCCGCCGATCCGGATACGCTGGTCGCCTCCGCAAAGGCCTATCTCGGCGCGCTGAACAAGATCGTCATGAAGCGCCAGCGCGACATGCCGGCGCAGGCGGCGGGTTGACCATCTATCCCGTCATTCCGGGGCGCGCATAGCGCGAACCCGGAATCCAACGGGCCACAAAGCATGCTGAGAATTGGATTCCGGGTTCGATGCTGCGCATCGCCCCGGAATGACGTGCCGCGCAGATTGGGACAAAATCCACCTCTCGGGCAGGACGTCCCGATGTCGCTTGAAACCCTCGATCCCGAAGTGGGGGACGACAAGCCCGGCTGTGGAGATGCTTTCGGCAAGCGCACCCATCCTGCAGGACCCGCATCGTTCGACAGCCGCGAACCCGGCGTTAGCCAACCTCGATTGGCCGGGAAGGCGGGGGAGCGGCAAAGTCCGCGAAGTCTGAAAAACGGTCGCTCGAGAATTTTGCAATGCAGCAAACATTGGTCTGACAGCCCCTGCTAACGGGCAATGGCAATTGGTCGGGCTTGTCTGTATTGGTGCGGCTGGCATGCAAGCTCGGGGCGACATGGTTAGCGCTCCGCAAGAATGGTGGAGGAAACATGCGCAAGTTGATTTTGGCTGCGGCTTCGGTCGCAGCGTTGACCCTGGTCGGCCCGGCGGCGGCGCAGTCGCCGATCGTCATCAAGTTCAGCCACGTGGTGGCGCCCAACACGCCGAAGGGGCTGGCGGCCGAAAAATTCAAGGAACTGGCCGAGAAGTACACCGAGGGGAAGGTCAAGGTCGAGGTCTATCCGAACTCGCAGCTCTACAAGGACAAGGAAGAGCTCGAAGCGCTGCAACTCGGCGCGGTGCAGATGCTGGCGCCCTCGAACGCCAAGTTCGGCCCGATCGGGGTCAAGGAAATGGAGGTGTTCGACCTCCCGTACATCCTTCCGGACCTGAAGACGCTGCGCAAGGTCACCGATGGACCGCTAGGCACCAAGCTCCTGAAGCTGCTGGACGCGAAGGGAATGACCGGTCTCGCCTACTGGGATAACGGGTTCAAGATGATGAGCGCCAACAAGAAGCTGGTGGCGCCTGCCGACTACAAGGGGCTGAAATTCCGAATCCAGTCTTCCAAGGTGCTGGAAGCGCAATTCCGTGCGCTGGGCGCTATCCCGCAGGTGATGGCGTTCTCCGAAGTCTACCAGGCCCTGCAGACCGGCGTCGTCGACGGCCAGGAAAACACCTGGTCCAATATCTACACCCAGAAAATGCACGAAGTGCAGAAGTACATCACGGTCACCAACCACGGTTACATCGGCTACATCGTGGTGGTGAACAAGAAGTTCTGGGACGGCATCCCGGCCGACACCCGCGCGCAGCTCGACAAGGCGATGAAGGAAGCCACCGCCTATGGCAACGGCCAGTCGCAGAAGGAGAACGACGACGCGCTGGCGGACATCAAGAAGACCGGCAAGAGCGAGATCATCACGCTGACGCCTGAGCAGGACGCGGCGATGCGAAAGGCGCTCGAACCGGTCTACCAGGATGTGGCAAAGCGCGTCGGCCAGCCGCTGATCGACGAATTCCTCAAGGAGACGAGGGGCGCGACCAACTAGGAATGACGTTGAAGGGCTTCTGTGCTTTGGCGCGGAAGCCCTTTTACCGTCCGGATTGTGCTATCCATGGTGCGGGGCCTGCGACCGTAACGGACGCAGGGAAGGGCGCGAGGCTGGTCCGCAACGACGCGACCGCCTTCCAGGGGGAAATTGATGCTGCTTCGTATCCTCGATCGGCTTGAGGAAATACTGATCGCGACGCTGATGGGGCTCGCGACCTTCATCATTTTTCTGGCCGTGATGCACCGCTATCTTATCGGCATTCCGTTCCTGTATCCGATCCTGTTCCCGATCAACCTGTCCTGGGCGCAGGAGCTGTGCATCTACATGTTCGTGTGGGTTGCCAAGTTCGGCGCGGCCTATGGCGTGCGCACCGGCATCCATGTCGGTGTCGACCTGGTGGTGAACCAACTCAGGTCGCCCTGGCGCAACGCCGTGGTGATGTTCGGATTGCTCTGCGGCGCGTTCTTCACCGCCGTGATCGGCACGATGGGCGCGAAGTTCGTCTGGGGCCTGATGCAGACCGACCAGGTCTCGCCGGATCTCGAAATCCCGAGCTGGTTCGTCTATCTCTGCATTCCGCTCGGCTCCTATCTGATGTGCTTCCGCTTCCTGCAGGTGGCCTACAACTATTTCTATACGGGCGAACTGCCGCACCACGACCACGCCCATGTCGAAGGCGTCGAGATCGAAGAGCCCGGCGTCGGCGCTGCGGAGGTCACCCGATGACCGCCCTGATTATTTTCACCCTGCTGATCGCGCTGATGCTGACTGGCATGCCGATCTCGATCGCGCTCGGCATGACTGTGCTGACCGTCATCTTCACCATGACCAACGTCCCGACCGAGTCGGTGGCGCTGAAGCTTTTTACCGGCATCGACAATTTCGAGATCATGGCGATCCCGTTCTTCATCCTGGCCGGCAATTTCCTGACTCATGGCGGCGTCGCGCGCCGCATGATCGATTTTGCGACCTCGATGGTCGGACACTGGTACGGCGGCCTTGGGCTTGCCGGCGTGATGGCGTGCGCGCTGTTTGCCGCGGTGTCCGGTTCGTCGCCGGCGACCGTGATCGCAATCGGCGCGATCATGATGCCGGCGATGGTCAAGCAGGGTTTCCCGAAGCGCTTCGGCGCCGGTGTCATCACCACTTCGGGCGCGCTCGGCATCCTGATCCCGCCATCGATCGTGATGGTGATCTATTGCGTGGCGACCGGCGGCAGCATTGCGCTGGATCCTTCCGGGCAGCGCGTTTCGTCGGCCTCGGTCGGCCAGATGTTCATGGCGGGCGTCATCCCGGGCCTGATGCTGGCGATGCTGCTCGGCGTAACGACGTTCTATCGCGCGTACAAGTTCGATTATCCGCGGCTGCCGCGGGCAAGCTGGTCGGAGCGTTTCATCGCGTTCCGCAAGTGCATGTGGGGCCTGCTGCTGATCCTGATCGTGCTCGGCGGCATCTATGCAGGCATGTTTACGCCGACGGAAGCCGCCGCCATCAGCGCGGTCTACGCCTTCGTCATCGCGGTGTTCGTCTATCGCGACATGTCGCTCAGGGACGTGCCGAGGGTGCTGCTCGCCTCCGCCAATATGAGTGCCATGATCCTCTACATCATCACCAACGCGGTGCTGTTCTCGTTCCTGATGGCGAACGAGAACATTCCGCAGCAGATCGCGGCGTGGATCAGTTCGGTCGGCGTCGACTGGATCATCTTCCTCCTGATCGTCAACCTGCTGTTGCTGATCGCGGGCAACGTGATGGAGCCGACCTCGATCGTGCTGATCATGGCGCCGATCCTGTTTCCGGTCGCGGTCAAGCTCGGCATCCATCCGGTGCATCTCGGCATCCTGATGGTCGTCAACATGGAGGTCGGCATGTGCCATCCGCCTGTTGGCCTCAACCTCTACGTCGCGTCCGGCATCGCCAAGATGGGCATCACCGAACTGACGATCGCGGTATGGCCTTGGCTTCTGACGATGCTGATGTTCCTCGGCGTCGTCACCTATGTGCCGGAGATCTCGCTGTGGCTGCCGCGCGTGCTCGGCATGCTCTGACGGTAGCGCCTTGCGATGGATCAAATTGGTCGAGATTACATCTTCGTAAGGGAGAGCTCCCTTTCCAATCGGTAAGTTGAAGACCTGCAGGCCGGGGCCCATCTTCAGGCAACCTTTCACAGGAGGTTCGCATGAGGAAATTCGCCATCGCCGCGGTCGCGGTACTTGCCATCGCCGGCTCGACCGCCGTTTATGCCCAGCATCGTCACTGGGGCTACGGCCATTCGCGGATGAATCCGGAAGATCGGGCGGCCTTTGCCGATGCGCGGATCGCGGCCGTCCATGCCGGCCTCAAGCTGACCGCCGACCAGGAAAAGCTGTGGCCGCCGGTCGAGGCGGCAGTCAGGGAATTCGCCAAGCTGCGGATCGATCGCGCCAATGCCCGGATGAATTCCTCGCGTGACGATTCCAGCCAGCAGAAGCCGGAGGATCCGGTGACGCGGCTGCGCGACCACGCCGACAACATGGCGACCATGGCAGCCGCCATGAAGAAGATCGCCGATGCGGCCGACCCGCTTTACAAGACGCTCGACGACAGCCAGAAGCGCCGGCTTTCCGTCCTGACCCGTATGGACCGCTGGTCCGGCGGCCGGGGAGGCTGGCGGCACCACGAGCACGGGATGGGCATGGGCCGGATGGGCATGGATCGCGATTTCGACCGCGATCACGACCGCCGCGGCTACGAGCGGAACCGGTATGACCGGGATGATGGGGCCGACCGGGGCGGGCCCGAGCGGCTCTGATCGCCGCCCGATCCGGATCGGCGCAGGTATCGGGCAGAAGCCGCTGAAATCCAGCGGCTTTTCGCCATTGCCGGTGGGTGCCAAAGTCCGGAAAAACTTGGTCTCATTTGCTGGACATCCCGGGGTCGCTTTGCTAAACGACGCGCTCTCGCGAAGGCCTTCTCCGGACCCAAGCATCCGGGCGCATAGCTCAGTTGGTAGAGCAGCTGACTCTTAATCAGCGGGTCCCAGGTTCGAGCCCTGGTGCGCCCACCAAGCCTAAAGCGTTCATTTTCAATAAGTTATGAAAATGTTTGCCGAGAACAAGGCAGGTCTCGCGCGACGGTTTCTGTGATCGCACGCCGTGCGACGCGATCGTCGAAATATGCAGAAAGAGACACCGACGCCGCGAGGCGCTGGCTTGAAGCGGCCGAGCTGCGCTTCCCAACGGCAATGCCGCCGACGATGCCGACAGCACAGCCCACCAAGACCATGCTGCACGGCCGCCTCCAGGCGGTGGTGCGCACCCGAGGCAGAACCGACCGTGCCACTATCCGTGCGCGACCATTACATGGCGCACGGCCGTGTAGTCTTCCAATGCGTAGAGCGACATGTCCTTGCCGTAACCCGACTGCTTGACCCCGCCATGCGGCATCTCGTTGGTCAACATGAAATGCGTGTTGATCCAGGTGCAGCCATATTGCAGCCGCGCCGCCGTGGCCATTGCGCGTCCCACGTCCTTTGTCCATACCGACGAGGCGAGCCCATAGTCGCTGTCATTGGCCCAGGCGACTGCATCATCGACATCCGTGAACCGGGTGACCGACACCACCGGCCCGAAAACTTCACGTCGCACGATCTCGTCGTTTTGCAGTGCGCCCGCGACGACGGTCGGCTGGTAGTAGAAGCCGTGGCCCCCACCGACCTTGCCGCCGGTCGTGACGGAGATATGCTTGAGTTCCGACGCACGCTCGACAAAGCTTGCGACACGATAGAGCTGACGCTGCGAGATCAAGGGGCCAATCTCATTTTCGGAGTCGTCCGCGCGATCGTACTTGATCGTTGAAACGGCCGACGAGAGATCCGCAACCAGCTTGTCGTAAATCCCCTTGCCGGCATAGATGCGGCATGCGGCCGTGCAATCCTGGCCGGCATTGTAGTAACCGAAGGCGCGCAATCCGGTCACCACCGCCGCGAGATCGGCATCGTCGAAAACGATGACGGGCGCTTTGCCGCCAAGCTCCAGATGCGTGCGCTTCACCGACTTTGCCGCCGCCTGC
>JAESGW010000442.1_pt1 | contig 41941 bp, 37 predicted proteins | sample 9269791 | NCBI WGS metagenome assembly JAESGW01 (sample SAMN16773120, study PRJNA677053) | algae metagenome | isolation source: Aphanocapsa lilacina HA4352-LM1 and co-occurring heterotrophs from near cave... | place: USA: Maniniholo cave, near Haena, Kauai, HI | collected 2009-07-28
AGGTTTTGACAAGTTGCGGAAAATCGAGTAGCATCAGCTCAACAATAATTATTTCACTTAGCCCAAAGTCTACACGATTTTGGGCTTCTTTTTGTAACCCCAATTCCTAGCGTTCAACACTTCTGAGAAAAAGGTAAGCCCAAGACCAGCTTTCAGGTGCATAAAAGTAGCCGATCGGCCGAACGAAAACCCCGGCGGGCGATGGCTTTCCTTTTGACACCCCGCACCTGGCAACTGAAACCTGCTCTAGGACGGAATAGTCGGCCACCGACTGTCGTCGGTTAGCCTGCTCATATTCGCCAGTAAACTGTCGGTGGTACTGGCGAGTATCCTCTCAAAATTTTCCGGATCGCTCAGACTTGGCTGCGTAGTAAATCTGGCCATCAGACCTTCAGGAACAGTACCGGCCAAAAAATACTGGCCTGCCGGATCGTGGGCATAAACATCCGTATTCCCGCTGACGCTGCTCAAGGCGTAATCATAGCTTTGCCCGTCGGCTTCAAGATAGACCTGCTCTTGTTGAGGAATGCATCTAGTGTCAAAGCTTAAATGTCCCCTCCGATCTGCCGCTTCGGAGGACTTAGCGACAAGCTTTCCAGCGTTCAACCGCAGCATAATGGCTGGGCCATCATCAGCAATAGTTACTTCAGTATCCGAATCTAATCTCACCAGGGTGATGAGTAATCGAGAACTATTCTCCACTTCCTGAAGCTCGACTAAAGAGGATCGTGTAAGCAGAATATCGTTCAATTCGAGCACCTGCTCAACACCTTCTTCACAGAATGTTTCTTGATCTGCTTTTATGATTATAGGAAGCTCTGGACCGGCAATTATATGGGTAACTCTCCACATACATCTATTCTCCAGCGATGGCGGTACAACTATATAGTCGCGTTCTGCCTGGAGTATGCAGCTTGAATAAACTTTCTACTTGTATCCTCAACAATTAGAGGTTGATTTCATTTCGAGCCCGACTTGCCTTGAATTGTCACCACTTTAACGTCGACTTTGTTGCACAAATTATTGTCGTAGTTGGCAACTGTTGGGACAAAAGCGGAGGGCGGATTGGGCACCATGGCACACTGCGCAAACGACCGCCCCAATTCTAACGGCGGGCCTGGGCGCTACAATGAAAGGGACGTTTGTCCATGGGCGTACAGCGATGAAATTTGCAGACCGGCAGAACCATGAGCGCAGGGTACTTAAGGCGATCTACCACCTCACCCTCGAAGACCTCGATCGCGCCACGTTCTTAGGTGAAGTGCAGGCGGCGACGGGTTTGCCCTTCAAAGAAGTGCAGGACGTGTGCAAAGCCCTGCAAAAATCCGGCTACATCGAGCGGACCAATCTGCGCATTGCCATCACCGACGAGGGAATCGCCTACAGCGAGAAGCTCATCGAACAGAACCGCTGAGGCGAACCGCTTGGTGAGTTGTGTAGATTCCTCATAAAGGCTTTCCCGCCCGGATGGCGCTGGTAGACTGTCGCCGTAACCCTCCCGATCCCCGTCCGGGAATCGGTACCAACACCAAAATTTTATGTATAAGCTACTTTTCTGCCTGCTCCTGCTCGGGACGTTCGCCCCACAGATGTGGGCGCAAACTTCGCCTCCTATTGAACTGAACGCCACGACTACCAATGCCCGCCACGGCGAAGCGGTGCGCCAGTCGGTGGTCGAGAACTGGCAGCTGCCCCGCCTGATGAGCGATGCCACCGTCCGGGTGCGGGCGACGGTGCTCCTCAGCGGTGCAGTGGTCGAACCGGAACTGGTGAGCGAACTGCCGCCGGGACCGGAACTGGAGGAAGTCCGCCGCAGCTTGAAGGAAGCGATCGGCCGCACGGTGGCCGCTGTGCCGCCCGGTCCCATCGAGTTCACGATCACCGCCCGCTCGGGCGGAGCGTACCTGGAGGGCTGCTTTCCGCTCAAGGTGTACGTCGATCCGCGCCTGCAAGATAGCCCCGAACCGGTCCCGTCAGTATTGCTCGAAGCAATCGCCAAGGGGACGGAACGCTGGAACCGGCTGATGGCGGGCTTCACGCGCCGCGCGGCGAGCGAGCCTTTTGTGATGGTGGGCGATCCCGAAGCCGCCGATGTGCGCGTCGAGACCTACGAACAGTACCCGGATTTCAGCAGTTATCTGGTAAGTGACGATTCGCGACTGGCGGTCGTGCGGCTGCCCCTCAAGCAGCGGCGCGAGGGCTTGTTTGCGGCGGGCTACCGCTGGCGGCACCCGGAGGTGATCACCCAGCAGGCGATGTTCCAGTTGGGCCGATTGCTCGGTCTCGACCCGACCGCCGTCCCCAACAACGTGCTGTTTCCGGGTGCCTCCTACGCCCTGGATGCCCGCTCGATCCACGGCTCGACGGAGTTGCTGCACAGCGTCGTGGTACTCGGCAGCGGTCCGGATCTCTCGGAGGAAGGCCGCACCGCGCGGACGATCATCCCCCAGCAACTGCGCTCGGCGGAGGTAATGATGCGTATGCACAGCTGCGGCCAGACAGCCGGTCTTCCAACTCGCTGAAGAGCGGGTCTTTAGTCGCGGCGGTCGCGCAACTCTTCTAGGACTTCGCGGATCGCGTCGAGCCCATTGCGTGCCCAGTACGCGGATTCTTTGGCGGCCTGGGCAGACTCGCGGGCCGCCTCCGCCGCCGCTCGGGCGGCAGCCAGGTTCTCGGAACTCGCCCGCACCATCTGGGAGACCATCCCGGCCAAGCGGTCGAGGTTGCGGTCGAGCCGGTCGATGCTTTCAGACTGCCTATCGAGCACCTGGGACTGACGCTCGAAACCGGCCTGGGCCATTTCGGACTGTTGACGAAACCCCTCGCGCATCAGTTCGGACTGTCGACGAAAATCTTCGCGCATCAGTTCGGTCTGTTGGCGAAAATCCTCGCGAATGCTCTCGGAGTGTTGGCGAAAATCCTCGCGAACGCTCTCGGAGTGTTGGCGAAAATCCTCGCGAACGCTCTCGGAGTGTCGGCGAAAATCCTCGCGAACGCTCTCGGAGTGTTGGCGGAACCCTTCGCGGATACTGAGGTTGGTCTGCTCGACCACCGTAACCAACCGATCCAATCGGGCATCGATGTTGTCCAGGCGTTGCTCAGTGCTCATCAAAAAAAGCGGGACGATACGTCGATTCTACTGATCTATTGCCGGGTGTAAAAATTTCTGGGCAAAGGCCAGAACTTCGGACAAATCGGCTGTCTGGCGGGGATAGGCAAGGGTGGGCCTGGCAATTACCACCAGACGCACACCCAACTGCCGGGCCACAGCTTGCTTGACGGCGACCCCGCCCGCTTCGCCGCCTTCTTTGGTGACCACCGTATCGACAGCGAGCCATTGCCACAACTCCCGCTCCGCCCCGGCATCTACTGGTGGGCGGGTGAGGATGAGCCGGTTCAGGGCAAAGCCGGCCGAGTGCGCCTGTTCGGCCGATTCGGGCAATACCCGCGCCCAGAGCGCGGCCCGCCCCTGCAAAGGAGCCAGAAGCGGTAGCGCTTTGACGCCCACAGTGAGCAGCACCCGCCGCCTATTAAGTACCTGCGAATGGACGAGGGCTGCGAAATCGGGAAATTGCTCCGTTTCGGGCGCCAGGGACACACTCGGCCGCTCGTAGCGCAAATACGGCAACCCTGCGGCCATGGCCAGCCGCGAAATCTGCGCAGCAAAAGGATGGGAAGCATCGACCACCGCCAGGGGTCGGTGGGTGGCCAAAAAAGCCCCCAAGGTTTCGGTGTTGAGGGGACCGACCCCCACCTGCCCCGGCAGACCCGTGTAGAGTCCGGCAGCCCGCGCCGTGGTCACCGTCGCCACCCAGGGGACTCTGGCCCCGGCGAGTGCCTGGGCGATACTGCGACTCTCACTGGTGCCGCCAATCAGCCAGATCATGGCACGAGTGTACCGTGGTGCCAACTCCCGGCGTGACTCCGTGAGATGGGTCACGACCGGCCGGTTATCTGTGATACCGATCATGGGGACCCCCGGCCCCCGGTGGTAGGATTCTGAAGTTTGGGATCGCCGTCGCCTCGGAGTCGAGCGTGGTTCAAGAACCGCTCCAAATCGCCGCCAGTCGCCTCGGTTTTCTGCCGCAGCGGTTGTTTGCGACCCGCGCAGCCACCCTCGCCCTGCTTGAAGGCGTCGAGCGGGAGCAGCTTTGTTGCCAGGCCCACCCCGACTACAGCCCGGTGGGCTGGCATCTGGGGCATATCGCCTTTACTGAGGGGCTCTGGATGCTCGAACACACAGCCGGGCTGCCGCGCCCGGCGCCGGAGTTCGGCCGTATCTTTGCCGTCGATGTCCTGCCAAAGGCCCAGCGCACAGCGCTGCCTGCGACCGCCGAAATCTACGGCTACGTGCGGCAAGTGCGCGAACAGGTCCTTGCCTGCCTCGAGCGCGATCCGGGATTGACCGCAGAAGCGCGGCTGTGGCATTTTCTGGTGCAGCACGAGAGCCAGCACGCCGAGACGATGCGCTGGCTATTGCAACTATTGGCCCCGCCTCCGGCCGGGGAGGCCGTCTTTTCGGGGGCCGACACCGACGAGATGATCCGCGTCGAGCCAGGCGAAGCACTGATGGGCAGCGACGAACCCGAAGCCCTCGACAACGAGCGGCCCGCCCGGCAGATCCATCTCGAAGGCTACTGGATCGATCGCTACCCGGTCACCCAACGGCAATTCCAGGCGTTTACCGACACGGGCGGCTACGGCGAGCGGCACTTCTGGTCAGCAAGCGGCTGGCGTTGGCTCTCTGAGCATCCTGTCCACAGGCCCCTCTACTGGAGCGCTCCCGACGACCGGCCGGTGATGGGTGTGAGCTACTACGAGGCGGAAGCTTACGCCCGTTTCGCCTGCAAGCGGCTACCCACCGAGGCCGAGTGGGAAAAAGCCGCCCGCTACGATCCGACGTGGGGTACTTTTCGTACCTATCCCTGGGGGGAGGTGCCACCGGAGGCGGGCCGGATGGGTGCCGACCGCGCGGCGGTCGGCACCCATCCGGCCGGGCGCAGCGCCCTGGGGTTGGACGATCTGCTGGGCAACGTCTGGGAGTGGACCGCCACCTGGTTTCACCCCTATCCGGGCTTTGTGAGTTATCCCTACTCCGGTTACTCCGCCGCCTACTTCGACGACGGCCACCGGGTGCTCAAAGGCGGCAGCTGGGCGAGTGGTCCGGCGGTACTGCGCCCGAGCTTTCGCAACTGGTATGAACCCGCTGAGCGGGTGCCCTTCGCCGGTTTTCGCTGCGCCCGTTCGCTATAAGTCCCTATTTTCCAGGAGAAGCCATGTCCCTTTCCCAATCGATGACCCAGCGAGAGGCGCTCCTGCGCCTGCACGTCGAGCACCTGGCTACCGTGGCGGTGGTGGCCGGTGAGGGGGCCGATGTGGTGGCGGGATTGAGCACTCCTGCGAAGACCCTGCCGCCGCGCTACTTTTATGACGACGCCGGTTCGGCGCTCTTCGAGCGGATCTGCGACCTGGAGGAGTACTATCTGACCCGCACCGAGACCGCCATTTTGCAGGAGCGCTCAGCCGAGATAGCCCGGATCACCGGCGAGTGCGAACTGGTGGAACTTGGCAGCGGCAGCGCCACCAAGGTGCGCCTGCTGCTCGACGCCTACAAAAAAGTGCGGCGGCGGTACCTGCCCATCGATGTGAGCGCCGGTATCCTCGAAAGCAGCGCCCGCCAACTGCTGATCGATTACCCAGATCTGACGGTGCACGGACTGGTGGGCACCTTCGAGCAGGGGCTGGCCGGTTTGCCCGCGACTTTGCTGGCCAACCGGATGATCGCTTTTTTGGGCAGCACCCTGGGCAATCTCACCCCGGCGGAGTGTGATGCGTTTTTTGGCCGGGTGGGGGCGGCCCTCGCTCCGGGCGAGTATTTTTTGCTGGGGGTAGATCTGCACAAGGACACCGCTACCCTCGAAGCCGCCTATAACGATCGCGAGGGTGTCACCGCCCAGTTCAACCTCAACATGCTGCGTCACCTGAACTGGCGCTACGGCGGCAATTTCAATCTGGATCGCTTTCGGCACCTCGCTTTTTATCATGAGCAGGCGCGGCAGATCGAGATTTATCTCGAGAGCCTCGAAGCCCAGAGCGTCCGGCTCGATCGGTTGGACTTGACCGTCCAGCTTGCGGCTGGCGAGGCGCTCATGACCGAAATCTCGCGCAAATTTGATCTGGATGTGCTCGCAGCCGAGTTGCAAAGTCACGGACTCGCGGCCATCCAGCGCTACAGCGATCCGGCGCGGCGCTTCGGTTTGTTGCTGTGTCGCCGGTTTTGAATCCCCGAGGCCGATTAAAATAGCCGGAGGCGAATCCTCCACCTTGTACGCTCGTGCAAATTCTCTGGTATCCGGCGGCGGGACTGTTCAGAGGCGATTGGCGCGGCCTGCTGCCGGGCTGGCCCGAGCCCCCCAACTCGCTGGCGCTCTTTTTCCAGGGCACCGGTGTGGATCTGTGCGATTTTAGCGACGCAGCGGAGCAGGCCAAGGACGCAGCGCGCGAGCGCTTTATCGCCGGTGCTCTGGGCCTGGCCCGCACCCTGCACCGGCGCGGCTACCGCGCCACGGTCTTCGACCCGATCGACGGCCTGCCTGTGGCAACCCGGGAGAGTGACCGGCCCCGCTTCTGGAGTACGGCCAACTGGAGCGACATTCGGGCGGTGCGGACGGTCACCGGGTTTCCAATCGAAGCGGCGGGCGGCTGCCACGTCGTCGTCCACCCCCAGTACGGCCGCCGGGTCTACATCGGCAGCCTGGTCTGCTCGGCGCTCTACATCGAGCTGATGGGCATGGTAAGCGCTTGAAGGCCACCTACGGCAGCATCGAACCGCCGTTGCGCAGCAAGGTGAGCGAGTCTTTGAAGATGAGCAGCAGCGCCAGGCCCAATAGGACCACCAGCCCCGTCTGCATCACTTTTTCCTGGATGTTGTTGGGGAGCGGTTTGCCGCCGCGAATCGCCTCGATGAGCAAAAAGGCGAGGTGGCCGCCGTCGAGGGCGGGCAGGGGCAGGATGTTGATCACGGCCAGGTTGACCGAGATGAGCGCCGCCAGGAAAAACAGATTGTTGATGTCGCTCTCGGCCAGGTTGGCGGTCATAGCGACGATGCCCACGGGACCGGCCACCTCGTTGAGGCCCGCCCGCCCGGTAAAGAGCATCCGGAAGTTCTCGACGGTAAGGCCAATGATGCGTCCGAATCCTTCTGAACCCTGCTGAAAGACTTCGCCCAGGTCGCGGGCGGGGCGACGCTCGACGGTCTGGTTGGGCACCAGGCTCACGCCGATCTTGCCGTTGGCGTCGGGGACAATCTGCACGTTGCGCCGCTCTTTGTCGCGCCCGACGGCAAAAGTCAGGGGCCGGCCGGCGTGGGATTCGATGGCCCGGCGCAACTGGTCGACGCCCGCGGTGTTGCCGGCAAGCGCCTTGCCGTCGACGGCCAGCACGACGTCGCCGGCTTTGATCCCGGCCTGGGCGGCGGCGGAACTGACTTCTTTGGCCACCTGCTGCACAAGGATGCCGGGCTGCTCCTTGGCCTCGGGCACCCCGGCGAAGAAGATCACCCCGACCATGATCATGTAGGCGAAGACGATGTTGGCGATCACCCCGGCGCTGATCACGATCGCCCGATCGAGGATGGGGCGGTTCTTGAGCAGGTCCGGGTCGTCGGCGGGGATTTTGCTGTCCGGGTCGTCGTCGGGAAAGCCGACGTAGCCGCCCAGGGGCAGCGCGCGCAGGGCGTACTCGGTCTGGGGTCCCTGGTAGCGCAGCAGCACCGGGCCGAAGCCGATCGAGAAGCGGTTGACGTGGATGCCCTGCAGCCGAGCGGCCAGAAAATGTCCGAGTTCGTGGACCACAATTAAGACGCCCAGGACCAGAATCGCCGCCAGGACAAACATGCACGCTCCTTCGAATTTAAAGGACGGTATTTAGCCCATTGTGACTTAAAAACCCAGGGGCCGGGGATCGCCGCCGTCCGCATCTAGAGGGCCGCCGCCATCTTGAGGTCTTTGGAGGTCACTCCGCCTGCGTCGTGGGTGCTCAGCACCAGCCGCACACGGTTGTAGTGGATATGAATGTCCGGGTGGTGTCCGGCGGTCTCAGCCCGCTCGGCCACTTTGTTCACGAAGGCGATCGCCTGCACAAAATCGTCGAAGCGAAAGACCCGCTCGATGGCGGTTGCCCCGTCTGCTTCGGTCAATTGCCAGTCTGCAATCGGCTTGAGGGCCGTCTCGATTTCTTCGGGAGTCATCTTGTTCATCGCCGCGCTCTCCTTGCCTGGGTTTCATCATAGGCCCGCTTGCCGCACCGGCAAGCGGGCCTGCAAACCCCCTAAGGTACACTGGGAAGGCTTTCGAGAACAGGCATGGCCACGTTTCTGCTTGAAATCGGCACCGAGGAATTGCCCGCGAGCTTTGTGCCCGGCGCCCTGGCCCAACTGGAGGCGCGGGTGCGCTCCGCCTTGGCGGAAGCGCAGATCACAGCGGAAAAATTGAAGTTATTCGGTACCCCCCGGCGACTGGCGGTGCTCGCCGAGGGGTTGCCCGGGCGCCAGCCCGACCGCGAAGAAGAACTCAAAGGCCCCCCCGCCCGGGTAGCCTTCGATGCCGGGGGCCGCCCCACTGCGCAGGCGGAAGGTTTCGCGCGCAAAGCCGGCGTGGCGGTGGGCGAGTTGAGCGTGCGCGCCACCGAGAAGGGTGCAGTCGTCTTTGCCGTGCGCCGCCTCGAGGGCCGACCGGTGGCCAAGCTGCTCGCCGAGCAGATCCCCGAGTGGATAACCGGCCTTGAAGGGCCGCGGCTGATGCGGTGGGCCGACGGTGACTTGCGCTTCAGCCGTCCGATTCGCTGGCTGGTGGCCCTGGTGGATAGTGAAGTGCTGCCGGTGGAAATGGCCGGGGTGAGCGCGGGGCGCACCAGCCGCGGCCACCGGGTGCTCCACCCCGAACCGATCGAACTGGCCACCGCCGCCGACTACCCGGCGGCCCTCGCAGCGGCCTTTGTGCTCGCCGACCCCGAGGTGCGGCGCGAGCGCATCCGCACCGGCATCGCCGAGGTGGCGGAGCACCTCGGGGCGGAGGCGGAGGTACCGGCGGCCCTGCTGGAGGAAGTCAATTTTCTGGTGGAGTGGCCGACGGCGGTGGCGGGGCAGTTCGAGAGCGAATTTTTGAGCCTGCCCACTCCGGTGATCAAAACCGAGATGATCGCCCACCAGCGCTACTTTCCCCTGCACCAACCGGGCGATCCCGAAGCCCTGATTCCCCGCTTCATCACCGTGAGCAACGGCGACCCGCGCTACAGCGCAATGATCGCCCGGGGCAACGGCCGGGTGATCCGCGCCCGCCTCGCCGACGGCCGCTTCTTCTTTGAAGAGGACCGCAAACAGCCTTTGGAGAAGTTCCTGGGTAAACTGCAATCGGTCACCTTTCAGGAGAGCCTCGGTTCGGTGGCCGAGCGCGTCGAGCGCCTGGAAGCGATCGCCCTCTGGCTGTGCGGGCATCTGGGCCTGGACGGCGAGCAGACCCGGCTGGTGGTGCGCACCGCCCACCTGTGCAAAGCGGACCTGGCCACCCAGATGGTCTACGAATTTCCCGAACTGCAGGGACTGGTGGGGCGCGACTACGCCCGCCTCGACGGCGAGGAGGCGCTGGTCTGCGCGGGCATTGCCGAGCACTACCAGCCGCGCAACGTCGAGGACGATCTGCCTGCGAGCCTGACGGGACAGGTAGTCGGGATCGCCGATCGCCTGGAGACGCTGGTGGGCATCTTCGGCCTGGGGATGCTCCCGAGCGGCTCCTCCGACCCGTTCGCCCTGCGCCGCGCCGCCCTCACGGTGGTGCGCATCGGCTGGGACACCGACTTTGAACTGGATTTGGTGGAAGCCCTCGGCTTCACCGTCGAACTATTCGCCTCCCGGCAACTGCTCAAGCAACCCGCCAATACCCTCCTCGATCAGCTGTGCGATTGGTTCGCCCAGAGGCTCTACGGCCTGCTCGTCGAGCGCGACGGCCTCGATTACGATCTGGTGCTCGCCGTGCTGGGGGCCGCGGATACCGGCTATACCCGCCGCGCCCTGGCCAACCTGCGCGCCCTGAAGTTGCGGCTCGACACGCTGGTGGCTGCCCGCAAAAGCGGGTTACTCGCGGAGATTTACGAGACTGCCGTGCGCGTTGCCCGGCTGGCGGATAAGGCCGGGATTGGCGATCTCACCCTCGAAAACTTCGATGCGCAGCTGGTGGCCGACCCGGCAGAAGCAGCGCTGCGCGAAGCGGTCCAAAAGTTTGCCGCCGCCGCCGAGGCCGCCGAGGCGCAAGAGGATTACCCCACCCTGCTGGGCGCCCTCGGCGAACTCGCCCCCCAGGTCAGCTGCTTTTTTGATGCCGTGATGGTGATGGTGCCCGACGAAACCTTGCGCACCAACCGCCTGCGGCTGCTCGCGGTCATCGACAACAACGCTCGCCGCTGCTTCGATGTCACCCAGATCGTCATGGCCGGCGGCTAGAGCGATAATGATTCCATATCACCCCAAGGTGCGCCATGGCTGAGCAATCCCCGATCCGGGTGCACTTTCTGCCCGATAACCTGAGTGTGACCGCCCAGAGCGGCGAGTTGCTGCTCGAATGTGCCGAGCGCGCCGGCGTGCGCATTCCGACCGGTTGCCTGATGGGATCGTGCCATGCTTGCGAAGTCGAAATCGACGGCCAGGGTCCAGTGTGCTCCTGCATCACCCCCGTGCGGGGCAGTGGCGAAATCACTGTACAACTCTATAGCGACCCGCTCTGGTAAATTCGGTGTGGGCGCGCCCGCACGGGGTACGAGCTTGAGAAAAGGCCACGCGGTCACGACCGTTTTTTCGCAAAATAGTAGCAATTTATACCAGAGCTGGAGAGCTTTCCTCTATCCTAAAGAGCAGGCTGGACCGCCGACCTGTTCCCTAATTGTGAGGATGTATGGCTCGCAAGCGCAACCGCTCGTTGAACCGCGTTGAAGTCGATTGCCCTTCCTGTGGAGAGCGCCTCTGGCGCGGCTGTGGTCAGAAGCATCACCTCTTTTCGAGCAGCGCCGAGCAGACCCGCGAACTGACGGGAATCACCCGCAAGAAGGCCGTCTTGTTGCACACCGACACCACCACCTGGGTCGACCGCAGCCGCTGGATCGAAGCGTTTTTCTGCCCCGATCATGGGCAGGTGTGGATCATCTGCACCCGCGGCGACGACGGGCAGGTCACCGGCGAGGTGGCGCCGAGCCGGTTGTGGTTGCAGACGACCGGTACGATCGACCCGAGCAAGCCCAATCCGTCGGTGAGCGAGTTTACCTACCGCATGAGCCGCAGAAGCAGCGTGCAGACCCGCCGCGAATAGCTTGCCCCCGGCGATAAGCGGGCCAACAATGGGAAAGCGTATCCCACCTTGCCCGTGCCATGGACTTTGCCGCCGAACTGGACTTGCTGATTCGCGCCCGCTACCCACTGCTGTATATCGTCTCGACCGAAGAAGAGCGCGCCGAGCAGGCGATTGCCCGGGCGAGCGGCCGGACCGTCTACTGCTGGGACTTTGTGGAAGGCTACCAGCAGGAGGGGGTCGATGCCGGTTTTGCCCGTTCCAACCCGCTGGCGGCCCTCGAATTTGTCGAAAAAATCCGGCCCGACGCCCAGGCGGTCTTCGTGCTGCGCGATTTTCACCGCTTTCTCGAAGACATCGCCATCGGCCGCAAATTGCGCAATCTGGCCCGCCGCCTGCGCGCCCAGCCTAAGACGTTAATCTTTTTGGCGCCGCGCCTTGTGGTCCCGGCGGATCTGGCCGAGGAGGTGACGGTGCTCGAATTTCCGCTGCCCACCGGCAAAGAAATCGACCGTGAGATCGAGCAGCTGCTGGGTAGCCGAGCGCCGGTCCAGGGTTTTCAGCGCGAGGAGCTGGTCAAAGCCTGCCAGGGGCTCTCCCTCAACCGGGTGCGCCAGGTGGTGGGCAAAGCGATTGCCCGCTCGGGTTCGCTCGACAGTTCGGACCTCGAACTGATTCTCGAAGAGAAAAAACAAAAAATTCGCCAGACCCAGATTCTGGAGTTCTACCCGGCTACCGAGTCGATCGCCGACATCGGCGGCCTCGACCAGCTCAAAGAATGGCTGATGCGGCGGGGGGCGGCCTTCAGCGACCAGGCCCGCCGCTACGGGCTGCCACACCCGCGCGGGTTGCTGTTGGTCGGGGTGCAGGGCACCGGCAAATCGCTCACCGCCCGGGCAATCGCCCACCACTGGCATCTACCCCTGCTCAGGCTCGATGTCGGTCGCCTTTTCGCGGGCCTGGTGGGCGAGTCGGAGGCGCGCACCCGCCAGATGATCCAGCTGGCCGAGGCGCTTGCGCCGTGCGTGCTCTTTGCCGATGAAATCGACAAAACCTTCGGGAGTCTCACCGGCGGCGATGCCGGGACGGCCAGCCGCGTGTTTGCGACGTTTCTCACCTGGATGGCCGAGAAGACCTCGCCGGTGTTCGTAGTGGCCACCGCCAACGACGTACATCGCCTGCCGCCGGAACTGCTGCGCAAGGGCCGCTTCGACGAGGTGTTCTTTGTCAACCTGCCTTCGCAGGCTGAGCGCCAGGAAATCTTTCAGGTGCACCTGGGCAAGCTGCGGCCCCACAATCTGCGCGCCTACGACATCGACCGCCTCGCCTACGAGACGCCGGATTTTAGCGGGGCTGAAATCGAGCAGATCATCGTCGAAGCGATGCACACGGGTTTTTCGCAAAACCGCGACTTTACCACCGATGATATTCTGCAGGCGGTTACCCAGATCGTCCCCCTGGCGCGCACGGCCCAGGAGCAGATCGAATCGCTCCAGCAGTGGGCCGCCGCCGGCAAGGCGCGCATGGCTTCCCGCCAACCGGGGATTCTCAGTTCGCTGCAGCGTCGGTTAGAGTCATCTGAGGAGTAGTTACACTACCCATGGGGCTCAGAGCGCTCATCGACGCCGAATACCACCTCGATCGCGCCAGCGCCCGGGTGCGCCGGGGCGACTGGCGCGCGGCGGCGGCCGAGTACGAGTCCGCCCACCGCTGTGACCCTGAGAGTATCGAAGCGCTGGTCAACCTGGGGATCGCCTGTTTGCACCTGGGTGAACTGGAACGGGCGGTCACCTGTTTTAGCGAGGCCCTCAGTCTCGAACCGACCCACCCGCTAGCCCTCTACAACCGCAGTCTGGCGCGGGTGCGCAGCGGCGATCGCGAGGGAGCGATCGCCGATCTGGATGGTGCAGTTGCCGCCCGACCCGATTTTGCCGCCGCCTACGGCAATCGTGGGGCGCTGCACGCTGAAGCGGGTCGCCTTGAGGCGGCGCTCGCCGACTACGATCGGGCCATTCGCCTCTCTCCAAAGCGCGCCGAATTCTGGAGCAACCGCGCCGCAGCGCACTCGGTCTGCGCTCGCCCGCAGCAGGCTGTCGCGGATGCCAGTTTTGCCGTGCGCTGCGATCCGCGCTTTGCCCCGGCCCACCACAACCGCGGCGAAGCCCGCTCGGCTTTGGGTGACCCGGCCGGGGCCGCCGCCGACTTTACCGCCGCTATCGCCCTCGACCCGTCCTACGCAAGCGCTTACCTGGGCCGGGCGCGTTGCCGTCTGGCGATGGGCGAGGCGGCGGGCCGTTCCGACGCGCTGGCGGCGGCGAAGCTGTTTGCCGCGCTCGGCGAGGAGGCACTCGGCCGAGAGGCGCTGGCCCTGATCGCAGAACTGCCGCCCGCTTCGATGGCTTAGCGCAAATTTTCGGGGACTTTCTCAGGGATCACCCAGTAGTAGACGGTCGAATCTTTGACCTTGAGCACACGGTCGGGTTTCCAGGAACCCATGTCGAAGGCGTGGGAGACGACGCGGGTGCCGGGCTTGAGCTGGCTAAAAAGCCGCGGACGGAGCTTGACATTGAGATCCGGCAGCAAATAGAGCGTCACGACGGTCGCTTCGCTGAGGTCGGTCTCGAAGAGATCTTGTTCGAGAAAGCGCACCCGGTTGGTGACCCCGGCTTTGCGGGCGTTCTCATTGGCTTCGACGATGCGCGCCGGGTTGATGTCGATGCCGATGCCGCGCGCGCCGTACTGCTTGGCGGCGGTGACCACGATGCGCCCGTCGCCGCTGCCGAGGTCGTAGATCACATCGTCCTTGCCGACTTGGGCGACTGTGAGCATCTGGTCGACCACCTCTTGGGGGGTGGGCACGTAGACCACGTCGGGATCGCGCTTGGGGGATCTGACTTCGGTCTTGACCTGGGTGCCGGTCTCGGGGGCGGCAGTCTGGGCTAGCGAGACGGTGCTCGCGGTGCCCAGGGCGGCGAGGGCCGCCGCGGCACCCAGCAGGGCGACTTTGGATCGAAGCTGCATCGGTCGATTTCCTCCACTCATCAAGAATCGGTACGCAGGCGCCGGGCTATCCACAACAGCGGCAGGCCCACCAACAGCACCGCCACCCCCACCAGGGCGCCAGTGCCTGTGTAGGCGAGGCTCGCCTGGAGCATATAGCCGCAGATAAGACAAAACAACAGCGGTGTGAGCGGATAGAGGGGCACCCGGAAGGGCCGCTCGATCTGCGGGTCGCGCGAGCGCAACACCAAAAGCGCCACGCCCGTGAGCAGGAAAAACAGCCAGAACACCGGAGCGGTGTATTCGACCATCGTCTTGAAGCCGCCCCGGGTGGCGGTGCCGAGCACCACCAGCCCGAGGGCAATCACCCCCTGCACCGCCAGGGCGTTGGCGGGCGTCTCGGTGCCCGTCCGCCAGCGGCCCAAAAAGCGGAACAGTGTAAAGTCCTGCCCGAGGGCGTAGTTGGTGCGCCCCCCCGTGATGATCGAGGCGTTGGCGGAGCTGAGGGCGCAGACGACGATGAGGGCGCTGATAAATGCCGCCCCCGGCGCCCCCGCCACCCGCCGCATCAAATCGGCGGCCACCGCCTGAGATCCGGCCATTCCCGCCGTTCCCAAAGCATGGATAAAGGCGACATTGGCCAGCAGGTAGAGTGCTGTGATGATCCCGATGCTCACAAGCAGGGCGCGCACCATGTTGCGCTTTACCGAGCGCAGTTCCGCCGAGATATAGGCCGCTTCGTTCCAGCCGCCGTAGGTGAGCAGTACGAAGACCATCGCGAGGCCAAAATTTGTGGGGGCGGGGGTGGGGGCCGCCAGCAGCTGGGCCGGGGCGAGCAGCCCCCCGACGATAACGGCGGCGAGGCCCAGCACGGTGGCGGCGGCAAGCAGGTTCTGGGTCCGGGCGCCCTGGCGGATGCCGGCAATGTTGAGGGCGGTGAACAGGGCAATAACCAGGGCGGCGTAAATCGACGGAGAGTATTCTCCCAGGCGCCACAGCTGCGAAGCGTAATCGCCGCTCACAAAGGCCAGCAGCGCAATCGAACCGGTCTGGACAACCGCAAGCCGCGCCCAGGCGTACAAAAAGGCCAGATCCCGGCCGAAGGCGCGCAGCAAGTAATAATAATTGCCGCCCGCGTGGGGATAGGCCGTGGTCAATTCGGCGTAGCACAGCGCGCCCACCAGCGAAATGCCGCCTCCCAGCAGCCAGGCCAGCAGCGTCCAGAGGGGTCCGCCGGTGTTGGCGGCCACCAGCGCCGGAGTCTCAAAGATGCCGGCCCCGACGACGATGCCCACGATGAGCGCCACCGCGTCGGTCAGTCCCAGCGTCGGCCTCGGGGAGCCGACCCGATCCGCTACCGCCTTCATCGCCCGTCCCCCATGCGCTGTTGCTTTTGTGACCCCACGCCCCAGGCAGACCTGCCCAACCGGTATCCTGTTCCCGGAACACCCATCGGAAGCGGCAGCCCCAACCGTATCGCGGCGCTTGGCGCGGCCAATCGACCTTTCGGTAGAGCCTCCCCTCTGTCGGGGAGCTTGCCTGGCAAAGCGGTCGGACGACTGCCGGTAGGATGGAGGGGTGTCCAGGCACTGTGCGCGATGACCTTCGAACCTCAGCGCTCCAAACTCGAACTGGCCGGTCTGCCCATCGGCAGCAGCGCATTGACCCGGGCGGTTCTGCAGGAAGTGTTCCAGATCCTCAAGCCCGTCGGTCTTGACGGCAGCTGGACGCAGCTCGAAGGCAACAAGGACATGCGCATCACCGAGCAGAAGCGCCGCTTGGCCCTCGAGAACACCCAGGAAGAAGTGACTGTTTGGGTGGACGCCTCGGTGCTCGACCGGGGCTTGCAGCGCTGGATCGCCCTGGATTTTCAGCAACCGAACCTGGAGGAGGTGCCGACGGCGGAAGCGGGCGACTGGCGGGTTTTCCTGCGCGGCGAGAGCGGCTCAATTGTGCTGGGGGACGGCGAAGCGACGGTGAGCCTGGGGGTGGTGCTGTTGCTCAAGTACGCCACGGCCATCGGCGAACTGGTCTCCTCGACGATCGCCGCCCAGGTGGAGGTGCGCGGCACGGCGATTCCCGACATCAACGCCGACCGGGTGCTCATCCAACTCAACGCCGCCCGGGTGCGCTGGGAGGACCGGGTGATCGAGCCGCGCCTCACAGGTGTCATCCTGCGCGCCGTGCTGGCGCGCATCCCGTTTTTTCCGAGCTTGCCGGTGATGACCAGTTTTTTGATGCCCTGGTTCGACTTTCGCCGCCAGGTGGCCCAGTTCGTGCTCAGTTCGGTGGAAATCGTGCCGGGCAAACTCAAGCTGGGTATGAAATTCTTCGAAAGCGACTTATCGCGCCGGCCGGAACCGGGCTGACCCTACGAGAGGACCGATGCCGCCGCCGGCTGCAATTGGGTGATAGTAGCCATCAGGCGCAGTAGGGGCTCGATGGGCATCTGGGATTCCCAGCTGAAAAAAACCAGCACCGCCAGCACCTGCTCTTCAACCATCAGAGGAACACCGAGCCCGCTTTTGAGCCCGGCGGCGCGGGCCACTTTCTCGCGCATCTCGATAATGGGGGAGCGCAGCGGAGCCTGGGAGGGCCAGTTCTCCGGCTGCCTGCTCAGCCAGATACGCCCCTGCAAACCCTCCCCTGGGCGGAACAATAGCCGCTCTCCCAACCCGCGGAAGCGCTCAAGTTCCATCGCGTCGATGCCGGGAGCGCTCTTGTGGCCGCGCAACTGTTGCAGGTGCGCCAGTTGCTCTTCATCGACGTAGTAGGCGGGGCTCGCTTCCAGAACGCTCTCGTCCGGGCTGGGGGTCCAGGCGGTGGCGATGGGCCAGCCCGTCGCCTTGCAAAGAAACTGCAAAAGCCGTTGCAGGGCGCCATGAAAATCGTGGGCTTCCTGGATAGCCTCGGTCAGGCTTTGCAATAAGTGGATATCGCTATCGATTTGCCGACGGGTCGCCGTATCCAGGCTGGTACGAATGGTTTGTTGCAACGCCAGCAACTTGCGGCGCCACTCGAGATACATCATCACCTGCCGGTTGAAGTGCCAGAGCCGGTCTTGCTGGTCAGGGGGAAACTCCCGCGGCTGGTAGTCCAGGACGCACAGCGTGCCGATGGCCCGGTTGTCGGGGGTCACCAGCGGCGTACCGGCGTAAAAGCGTACCTGGGGCGAATGGATCACCAGCGGATTGGTGGAGAAGCGCTCGTCGATGCGGGCGTCGGGCACGATGAACGTCTCGCGCTGCAAGATGGCGTGGGTGCAGAAGGCCAGTTCGCGCGGTGTCTGCTGCACTTCGACGCCCACCCGGGCTTTGAACCACTGGCGATCGCGGTCGATAAGCGAAATGAGCGAGATCGGCATATGGCACTGGCGCGCGGCAATTGCGACGATATCGTCGAAGACGGCCTCCGCCGGAGTATCGAGCACCTGGTAGCGCTCGAGCGCTTCCAGGCGTTGGGGTTCATCGGGAGCAACGGGAGCAGCCATGGTCCTTCGCGGAAGGTCGGATGTTTCAGAGGGCGTGCAGCTGCGGGCCGACGGTGCACGCTCCGTTGTACTGTCCATGTTTGCCAGAGCCCAGTGAAGAACTCGGGAATATCGCGGCCCCGGATGCAAGTAGCTTTCACAGGCGTCTTGACAGCGAATTTGGCTGCCCCGTCCGCAGTCGAGCCTGCACCGGAGAATCGGCAGACTTGGTTTGCGCCTACCGAATCAAGGTTGCGGTGTAACGGTCACGGAGGGCAAAGGAGTATAGAGATCCCCCGCCAGCCGCGCCTGGGCGTCACGTTCGCGCAGGATCTGCTTGCGGGTGCCTTCGGGCAGCTGGTTGCCCTGGTAAATCGCCCGATCGAAGTGGGCGACCGCCTCGGCCGGTTTGCTGTAAAGCGCCAGGATCTGGCCTTTGAGATAGAACAGATCCGGGTTGGTGGGGGCGGCGGCAAGGGCCTGATCGACCATCGCCAACGCCTCCTCGTAGTTTTTCTTGTCGCGCCAGGCAAGCGCCTGACCCCGGTAAGCAAGATAATTCGGGGCCGCTTTGCGAAATTCTTTGATCGCTTCGTCGTGCTTGGTCAGCAGCGTATCGATATAGCCTACGAACAAATTGATCTCCGGGTCGTCCGGGGCCTTCTCGCGCGCCGTCTTGAATTCGCCAAACATCCCCGGCACGTAGGTGAGCATGCGCGGCAGCGCCAGGATGCCGTCTTTGAGGTAAAAAGTTGAGATCTCCAGCCCCTGGGCAATCCCCAGATACAGATGGGAGCGGGCCGGATCTTTGCCGTTCATCGCCTGGGCCACCTCGCGGGTCTTCTGGGCGAGCGCCAACAGCCGGTCCACCTGGCCGTTCTGGTAGGCAATCGCTGCCTGCAGGCCATAGACCAGCGGTTCGTCGGGATTCTGGCGTTGGGCCACGTCGAGCTTTTCCCCGGCGTTCAGATAATTGCCGTTTTTGAAAAAGTCTTCGAAGGCCATCTGCAGCGCCGGGCCGATCGGCCGCGCCTCACTGCCGGTGCGAAACGGGTCGGCCGCCGGGGCTGCCGGCGCCCAGGCCGCGAGGGCCAGAGCGAGGCTCCCTGCCCCAATCACCCGTTTGCACGGCGTCCATCGAGATGTGCGGTGCATCGTCCCAAGTCCTCTATCTCAGAACCTACTCTACTCCCTGTCCACGACCGCCCGTCGGCCCCGGCGGTTCCTGGAGGAACCCCGTCAATTCCCACAATGTGAAGCGGATAACGGGAGCAAATCTCTCTTTTTCCCCTAGGCTTACTGTACAATCGGAGCAATCAGGTAGGGGCGCTTACGTGAATTTACTGCAGGACCAACCGGCGATGGGCATCGACCAGACGACTCTGGAGCATCTGGCCCGGCAGTGGGAGGATCTGGCCCCCGAGGCCATCCTGGCGGAAGCGGTGCGCTGTTTTGGCGACAAGCTGGTGCTGGCGAGTGCCTTCGGCCCCGAGTCGATTATTTTGCTCGACATGCTGGTGAAGGTGTGGCCCCGGCCGCAGGCATTTTTCCTCGATACGGGCTTTCATTTTCCCGAGACGCTGGCGCTCAAAGACCGGGTGCTCGCGCGCTTTCCGCAGTTGCAGCTCGAGGTAGTAGAGCCGCTGATGTCCGTCGATCAGCAAAATGCCATCTACGGCGAGCGCCTGCACGATCGCAACCCGGATCATTGCTGCGCCATTCGCAAAGTCGAGCCGCTCAACCGCGCCCTCGCCCCTTACAAAGCCTGGATTGCCGGCATGCGCCGCGAACAGTCGCCGACCCGCGGCCAGATTGGCGTCGTGCAGTGGGATTCGCGCCGCGGCATGGTCAAGTTCAATCCGCTGGCCACCTGGACGCACAAGCAAGTCTGGGCCTACATCGTCGAGCGCGATTTGCCCTATAACCCCCTGCACGACGAGGGGTTTCCGTCGATCGGCTGCTCGCCTCTTAACTGCACCGCCCCGGTGGCCGACGGGGCGGACCCGCGCTCGGGGCGCTGGCGGGGCAAGGCCAAGACCGAGTGCGGCCTGCATGCGTAAATTTATTTACGGTCCGGAAGCTGGACGTCCCGAAGCCAGGTGGTGACCGCCTGGGCAAAGGCGCTCTCCAGCGCAATATAGGGCGGCCAACCGGCGAGGGTGGGTGGGCTGTTCTGCGCCACCGGAATGTCTTCTAGATAGGGACCGAGCTTGCCGTCGAGTTCCTCGGGGATGGGCCGAAATACCGAGCGCACATCGCTCAGCCACCACCTGCCGCCGCTCGGGGCCACCACCACAGTCCGCTCGACGAGCACCGGGAACAGTTCGCCTCTCTGTAAGAAGCGATCGAGGGTGAGAAATTGAATGGCGACGGCGTCCCCAGCCGCCGGGGTCAGCCGGGGGTTGCTGGTGAGCACCAGATTTCCGGGGACGCGCTCGCGGGTGTAGGCACGGTTGACATAACTGGGCAGCGCCTCGGTAAGCCGTTCTGCAAGCCGCTCGGCTGTGATGACCGGAGCGGCGGCAGCCGGCACAGGGGCGAGGGTCAGCCAGGCAGCTAGAGCAAGGGTCGGCCACGGAGTACGCATCATCAGCCGTCGACCTCCGCGACGATGGCAAGAAAGGCAGCCTGGGGATCGGGGGCGGTGGTCACCGGACGGCCCACCACCAGATAGTCGGCGCCCCGGGCCAACGCCTCGCCGGGGGTGAGGGTGCGGCGCTGGTCGCCTTCGCCGCTCCCACCCGGGCGAATGCCCGGGGTGACGATGAGAAAATCGTTCCCGCAGCGCTCGCGCAGCAGGGCCGCCTCCAGAGGCGAGCAGACCACCCCCTGCACACCGCCTGCCACGGCCAGGGCCGCGAGGTGCTCGACGTAGCCGCTGACCCCGACACCAACCAACAGCTGCTGCTCGAGCAGCTGCGCGTCCAGACTGGTGAGCAGGGTCACCGCCAGCACCGCCGGGGCAGGGATCCCGAGGCGGGCCGCTTCGCCTGTGCAGGCGGCGGCCGCCGCCATCAGCATCGGTTGGCCCCCCGTCGCGTGCACGGTGAGCAGGTCCACCCCCAGACGGGTGGCGGCCCGGCAGGCCCCGGCCACCGTGTTGGGGATGTCGTGAAATTTGAGATCGAGAAACACCCGGCACCCGCGCGCTTTGAGCCATCCGACCAGGGCGGGACCGGCGGCGATAAACAGTTCCAGTCCAACTTTCCAAAAGCGCACAGCCGGGGCGCGCTCCACCAGGGCGCGGGCCGCCTGGACGTCCGCGAGATCGAGTGCCACGATCACCCGCTCGGCACTACCCATCAAAACGGCGCCTGGGTGTTGCGGCGGGCGAGGTGGTTCGGCTGGGCTTTGAGGTGCCGCAAGAAAGTCTGCAACTCCGCCACATCGAGCTGCTGGCGGGAGGATTTGCCAAAGGTGCGCTGCAGATAATCGCGCCCTTCTTTGGAACCCCAGCCGATGCGCTGCATCTGCACGTCGCTCTGGGCGAGCAAGTCCGAGAGATCCACCGGCGGCTCCAGTTCGTAGGGCGCGTGCCCGTTGCCGTTCACGGCTGCAGGCAGCGGCTCCTCTTCAAATAGCGGCAGCGAGCCGGCAGGGGTGGGCGGCTCGAAAGTCGGGGGGGTGAAGACTGCAGCAGGCACCTCGCGGGGGATGGCTTCAGCTGCAAGCCCGAAACCCGCCACCTGCAAAGCGCGCTCGATCGCCCGCTCCTCGGCCCTTTCGAGATCGGCGTGTACGGCGAGTCCGGAACCGAGCACCCACCGGCGATCGATGCGCACCTCCGCACGCACCGTGTAGACCCCGGCGTCGAAGCGCACCAGATCGGCTACGACGGTGCCGGTCGGGTGGCGCTCGCGAAATAGCTGCAGCAGCCGGGTGGAAACGGGCATGGGCGGGGCTTAAAGTCTATCCCCTAGCCTACCAGCTTGACTGGAGCTTGCAATTGCCGGGCTTTTTGTAGGATGGTGTTGCCACTCCCGGAGAGGGGATGTTTTTCATCACAGGGAGCCTGCGATGCGCAAAAAGTACGATTACTGCATCTATATCGGCCGCTTTCAGCCGTTTCACCTGGGTCACCTGCAGACCGTGCGCATTGCCCTGGAGGAGGCGTCGGAGCTGATCATCGTCATCGGCAGCCACCGCACCGCTCCCAACATCAAAAATCCCTGGACTTCGTCCCAGCGCGAGCAGATGATCCGCCTCACGCTCAAAGACGAACCGGAACTCCTGGAGCGCATCCACTTTGCGCCCGTGCGCGACCAGCTCTACAGCGACAACCTCTGGGTGGCGGACATCCAACAAAAAGTGCTCGCCATCGCCGGGGACGAGAGTGCCATCGCCATCATCGGTCACCGAAAAGACGAAAGCTCCTACTACCTGGACAGCTTTCCGCAGTGGAGCTACATCGAGACGGGCAATTACCGCGACATCCACTCTACCGATATCCGCGCCTCCTACTTGAGTCGCGCCCCCGAAGCCACCTACTACGACAAATTGCCGGTGGGGGTGCAGGTGAGCCTGGGCAGCTTTAACAGCGACGCGCGATTCACCGAACTGTGCGCCGAGTACGACTTCATTCAACACAACCAAAAAGCCTGGTCGGTGGCTCCTTACCCACCCACCTTCGTGACCGTCGATGCGGTGGTGGTCCAGTCGGGCCACGTGCTGATCGTCCGGCGCAAATCCCGCTACGGCTCGGGTCTCTACGCTCTACCCGGCGGCTTTGTCGATCAAGATGAAACACTGCTCGAAGGGATGTTGCGCGAACTCAAAGAAGAGACCGGTCTCAAGGTGCCGATGCCGGTGCTGCGCGGTTCGATCGTCGATAGCCACGTCTTCGACAACCCGAGCCGCTCGCTGCGCGGCCGGACGATCACCCACGCCTACTTCATCCAGCTCAAAGCGGGCAAATTGCCGCCGGTCAAAGGCGGCGACGACGCCGACAAAGCCCTCTGGATGTCGCTTGCGGATCTCTACATCCATGAAGATCTCTTTTTTGAGGATCACTTTGCCATCGTGCTGCACTTCGTAAGCCGGGTCTGAGATCGAATTCGTATAGATAGACATGGAATGGTCCGGCCAGACTTGCCGGCCACTCTTCTCACCGCAGTCGCCACGCAAAGCGTGTATCCAGTGGAAACATTTACCCATCCCACCCACCAACTCTCCCCCTCCCCGCGTCGAGGGGGGCCAGGTCAGTGGCACCCCTTTGAGAAGGGGAGCAAGCTTATGCCAGAGTGCGTCGGGGACGGATCAGATGGTGGGCAAGTGGGTGGCTGGGATGTCGGAGATAAACATGGGGTCAAGTGGAGAGGCACAACAGCTCTGACCTGCCAAATCCTCATACTTTCCGGATAGGCTGTAAGAAGGCTGAAAAGATTGCCGCACCTTTGGGTTCAATCCAATTTGACACTTGACACCAAAATATAAGAACTGTTAACATGCCGGATACCAATCAGACGGTACTTGTTCTTTCACTACTAAAATCTATGCATCCAAGCAAACTATTGCTTACAGTAGCCCTGTATGCAAAGAGACATTTTGCATGCACCTGGATGAGAAAAGAGCAAAGCCATCTACCGCATCAATTAGGAGCTAAAAATGAACAAAGAAATAATCATAATGGCTTGGAAGGATGAAGATTACTATCTGAGCTTGACGCCGGATCAGCGTGCTATGGTACCTAGCAATCCTGCTAGTTTTATTCCAATATTCGTACTAGGAAATACCACGGGTGAGCCAGATGTTGTTCCACCGCCCCCACGGACCGTAACCTGCCCCTCTACAAAATGTCGTGGATGTAGCCCATTTTAATTTAGAGAAGCTAGGGGTAGATAATCTAACAAGTTTCTACCCCTATGAAAAGTACATTTCCATATGCAACTTAAGTAATACTTCTATACAGTGACAACAAGGCACCCCCGATAGTGACTGATTCAGAAAAAAACAACATGTTCACTTCATTCTATAAAGCATCTTTGTTTACGGAAAGAACAAAAGTGCTTCAAAATAGAGATAAGCAGAAATCCGATTTGCAGGCAGTCATCCAACAAGCAAAGCAGTGGCATAAGCAACTTCAGTTTGATGATATACAATTTTTTGAAGAATATTTAAATAGCAACAACTTGACTCAGGAAGAATTTCTATCTATTTTAACTGATCATAACTCTAATTATCATACAAAAACTAATAATATACCTGAATGGTGGAAAGTCATCGAGGAAGCGATGTTTTTAAAACGTCGAGGATTAAAAAGTGATAATAACTGCACTGCACTTGATAAGCTTGCAACAGAGTGCTCGTTAGCGAATATTCTTCAACCTCTAATCGACCACTATCTAAAATGTCTCGAACAAAATATTTTATTGCTAGTTAAAGACGAACCGTATAACCCAATTAATCTCAAGCGGATCCAGTCTATAGCGTTAAATTATCTTACAAACACTTTAATGTCAATGTCCGGACAGACATTGGTCCTAGAGCTTCATGTAGCCAAGCTTAATGAGACTCTAACAGGTGAGACCACTGAAGAGCGTTTCAGAAGTTTTGTGCATTATTTACAACAGCCAAATAACATCCGCTCACTCTTTGAAGAATATCCTTTGCTCGTACGTCAACTAGTTGAACAAAGCGAACATTACATCGCTTCGATGTTAACATTTCTGAAACATTTGCTAACTGATTGGGCTAGAATCTGTGATGAATTTCCGGAATGTATAGATGCTGGTGAGCTAATCCACATAGAAAGTACTGGGGATAGTCATCGAGGAGGAAAGAGTGTACTCATGCTTGAATTTTTATCAGGTTTCAAGTTGCTATACAAACCGAGATCTCTGAGGCTAGATTTGTGCTTTCAGAACTTGTTAAATTGGCTAAACGTGCAGGAAAAGTGCTTGTTACTGAAGACTTTACGAATATTAGATTGTAATGATCATGGATGGACAGAGCATGTTGCTGTACGCGAATGCACGAAGGTAGAAGAGGTTGTGCAATTCTACAAAAGACAAGGGTATTATTTAAGCCTACTTTACATACTTGAGTCAACTGATTTCCATTATGAAAATATTATTGCTCAAGGGGACCAGCCAATTCTAGTTGATCTAGAAGGACTCTTTCAACCACGCTTCGAAGCAAATGACAAAAGTAGCGCAACAAGGCTTGCAATAGCAACTCTCGAGCAATCCGTAATGCGAATAGGGGTTTTGCCGCAGCGAATTTGGATGAGTAAAAATTATGATGGGATTGATGTAAGCGCATTAGGAGCGGGAGACATACAGGAGTCACCCGACTTTTTCCTCAATGTAGAAAACTCGGGAACAGCAGAGGTAAAGTACGTACGTAAGCGCGAAATTCTTTCGAACGGGCATCATAGACCAAGACTGAACGGAAACGACATAGAGGCAAGTGAGTACGTTAATGAAGTTATAGAGGGTTTCGTTAAGATTTGGGAAATTTTTTCAGCAAAGAGCACCGAACTATTATCAGAAAAAAGCCCCCTCGAAGGTTTTCGAGATTGTGAGATTCGGGTACTGTTTAGGTCTACACGTACTTATGCATCTGTATTATCCGAAAGTTATCACCCTAACTTATTGCGGGATGTTCTTCACAAACAACGTTTTTTTGACAAATTATGGCTGGAGGTGAAAGAGTTTCCGATTTTAGCTAAAGTAGTTGCGTCTGAACAGCGGGATCTTTGGATTGGTGATATACCTATATTTACAGCAACACCTGCTTCAACAGATGTATATGATAGCCAACATCGTAAAGTGACAGGCTTAATAAAATGTTCAAGTATAGATGTAGTTTATAACCGCTTGAAGAACTTGAATGCGGAGGATATGGAAAAACAAATATTTCTGATCAAAGCATCAATGGCTACTTTAGATACTAGCAAATCTGAAATACGGACAGTAGTCAGGAAGATGACTTTTGCTAATCAAACAATAAGTACTTCTCCAGGAGCGTTAATTGATGCTGCAAAATCAATTGGAAAACGTCTTGACAGCCTAGCTATTAGATGTGACCAAGATATTGATTGGATTAGCTTAGTGATGGTTCGCCACAGACATGCTGTCCTTTCTGGAACCGGACTTACGCTTTATGACGGGTTGCCAGGATTAGCATTGTTCTTGGCTTATTTAGGAAAGATTTCTGAAGAAAGCAAATACGCTTACTTCGCAGAGTCAATTACAAATATAGCCATCCAACATTTTGACAAACTAGAAGGCACAGGTATAGCTGGCTCTGTGGGAGCATTCGATGGATTACCTGGATTTATTTACGTACTTGCACATCTTGATGCTCTTTGGGAACGAAAAGATCTTCGGAGCGTAATTCACGACCTAATTAACAAGTTACCTGCATTGATTGAGCAAACCAATGCGTTAGACATTATTTCAGGCTTGGCTGGTTGCCTTGCGGTCTTAGTTTCTATCTGTGAATATGGAAGTGTGCCGATTGCGTATATTGCTGCTCACAAATGCGGTGAAATTCTTTCCCGAAAGATTAGCACTGTAACTCATGGTGATGAACTTGTAGATAATGGCAAACTCATTAGTTCCGTGGGTTTTGCTCATGGCTTAGCAGGTATAGCTTGGGCCTTGAACAGACTTGCAAACTTTAGTAAGGACAATAGATATAGACATGCAGCTACCTATGCAATTCAACTAGAACGGAATCTGTCATCACTTAGCATTCAAAATTCATTAGTAGCTTCGTCTTGGTGCAATGGAGCTTCTGGAATTGGGCTTAGCAGATTAGGATTATCGTTGTTATCCCCTGATAATACTTACCGCGAAGAGGTAGAGATTGCTACTAAAGTAATTCTGAAGCAGACGCTTGACACAAATCACTCACTTTGTCACGGTGATTTGGGGAATATCGAATTATTATTACAAGCAAACAAGATTCTGCAAAACGTAGATCTCCACAACCACATTCATCGTAATTGGTAGTATAGTTCTGAGCGAAATGTCTGAAGGTAGCATTCTTTGTGGTGTTAGCAATGGATTTGAGACACCCGGCCTCATGAATGGCTTAGCAGGAATTGGTTATGGATTGTTGCGAATGGCAGTTCCGAACTATGTTCCCTCAATACTAACGTTAGAAGCCCCGAAGAGTGAATTGGTGTTGAAGTATTGAATTTTGGAGTCTGAGCATTAATATACACGAAAAACTGATCGAATTTACGTATGTACTGCTGCGTTCCATTAGATTGTTGTGGAAGGCTGCACCACTTGAAATGACTCTTATGACCGTAATTTTACTGTTGCAAGGCGGTATTCCAGCTGTCAGCGTTTGGATCAATAAGCAAGTGATTGATGAAATTTCCTTGGCCGCGAAGGGAGAAATAACAATAGGTGTATATAATTACATACAACTACTTTTGCTCTGGACCTGCGCAATTGCTTTAAATGCTGCGCTTAATCCATGGATAACGGTAATGACTGGCAATCTTGCAGACAAAATAGGAGCTTTTTTTACTTCGCAGCTGATGGCCAAAGCTGACGAAAAGGCGGATTTGAGCCTATTTGACAATCCTGAGTTCTATGACAAGTTACAAGTATTACAAAGTCAAGCTAATAATGAACCTGTTATGTTAGCTAACACAATAGTACTTTTTGGAAGGCAAGTATTTACGGTTGTTGCCCTGTTCGCATTACTTTTTCCTATAAGTCCTTGGATACCATTGTTACTGCTGGTTACAACTTTGCCACAAGCTTATATTTCTTTTGGGCTTCAACAGTCTCTATGGAAAACGACTGTTGAGAGTAGTGCCCTTGCACGCAAGATGACTTACTCAAGCTCCATAATGCTAACCAATATATATGCAAAGGAAGTGAGACTTTTTGGGCTAGGGCCTTTATTGCAAGCTCGATTCTGGGAAGCATTTTGGACTATGTACTCAGGAATACGGTTTGTTCGAATAAGGCAAGCCTTGTGGACATCCTCGTTGTCGATACTAAGCACTTCGGGAAATGCCATTGCATTCTATTGGGTTGTACGTAAAGCGGTACTTGGAGACTTTGGGCCTGGTAATGTTCTTTTATTCTTACAGTCACTTGCATACATACAAGAGAATTTAGCCAACCTTGTAACTGACTTAAGCGGCTTGTACGGTCACTTACTATACATGCAAAGTTATTTTGCCTTTATTAATCTGCAAACTTCTCAAAAGCCTGTACAGTTTGCCAAACCTGTACCACTTCCATTTAAGCAAGGAGTCTCTTTTGAAAAAGTGTCATTTAGCTACCCTGCAGGGCAGGAAACTTTAAGAGACATCAGTTTTGTTCTTAAGCCTGGTGAAACTGTAGCTTTAGTTGGCGAGAATGGTGCAGGTAAATCAACGATTGTCAAGCTCCTTTCAAGGTTGTACGATCCAACATCAGGACTGATAAAGGTGGATAATTACGAAATTCACGAGTTGGATTTGAAGGAATGGCGCGACCAGCTTGCCGTCGTCTTTCAGGATTTCTGCCGTTATTCCTTTTCAGTAGAGGAGAATATAGCTTTAGGCAACCAAGAGCTATTAGATAATGAGCCGCGTATAAAACAAGCAGCAGAGTCAGCTGGAGCTATGGAATTCGTTTGCAAATTAGAATCGGCTTTTAAAACTCAGCTTGGTAAGCAGTTTGAAGAGGGTGCAGAGTTGTCTGGCGGAGAATGGCAAAAGTTGGCTCTTGCAAGAGCATTTGCACGCAAAGATAAAGCTCAATTGTTAATTTTAGATGAGCCTACATCATCGCTCGATCCACGCAGTGAGTACGAGGTTTATCGTTGCTTTGCGGAATTGGCACGAGGGAAAACTACTTTATTGATTACTCATCGCTTGGCAGTTACACGGCTAGCTGACCGAATACTCGTGCTTAAGAATGGTCGGCTTGTAGAAGATGGTACTCATGCCAGCTTACTTGCATGTAACGGTGAATATGCCGCCCTTTGGCGTATGCAGACTGAGAGATATGGTTATGGATAATAACAGCCTATCCGGAAAGTATGAGGATTTGGCAGGTCAGGAGAGCGCGAGAGGGGAACCCAAAGGGGGTTCCGCCTCTCGCACCACAAACTAGTGGGCTAAGCCAAAAAATCGAACACAGCGTAGTCAGACCCAGAAAGCCCAGGCAAAGACCGTCATTTGAACCCAACCGCTTCACCCGGATTCGATATGAGGCTGAAATCAGCCGATACGGAGGGGCAAGCGCACCTGGAAGCGGGTATCTCCCGGTTCGCAGAGTAAGCGGACATCGCCATGGTGCTGCACGACCACGACCTGATAGACGATGTGTAACCCGAGGCCGGTGCCTTCGCCCACGGCCTTGGTAGTAAAAAACGGGTCGAAGATATGGGATTGGGCTGCAGCCGGAATACCGGGGCCGTCGTCGGCAATTTCGACCAGCACCACCTCGTGCTCATGCCGGGTGCGGATGCGGATGCAACCGCTCCCCTTCGCTTCGAGCGCGTCGATGGCGTTGTCGATGAGGTTCGTCCAGACCTGGTTGAGTTCGCTGCCGTAGGCGGTAATCGCAGGCAGGGTGTAGTCGTAATCGCGCTCGATGGCGATCGACCCATTGAGCCGGTGGCCGAGCATGGTCAGGGTGCTCTCCAGCCCCTGGTGGATATCGACCTCCTGCAGCGGGGCTTGATCGAGGTAGGAGTAGTCTTTGATCGACTTGACGAGCTTTGAGATCCGTTCGGTGCTCTGGACCAATTCCGTCAACAGCCCAACCCCACTGAGATTGGCCTCCAGCCAGACAAGCACCTTGTCCAGGGCCGGGGCGGGCATCCGCTCGGCGATCTTGGCTAGCCAGTCGGTGTCGAGGCCCGCCCCCACCAGCGTCGGTGCCAGTTGCCAGCACTGCGTCACTCCGTGCGCTTCGAGCCAGGAAGCGACCTCCTCTTCGCGGTCGCTGCGGGTGAGCGGATCGAGCCTGGAGGTACTCGCGGCCCTGGCGAGCGCTTCGCGCTGCAGGCCCACCAAAAACGCCTGCTGCTCGCAATCGATAATCTGGCGGCCCAACTGCAAAGCGGCAGGCTGGAGCACCTGAAAGATTTCGTGCAGCCGCCGGGCGGCGCGCTGGGCGGCGGCGGCGGGGTTGTTCAGTTCGTGGGCGAGTCCGGCCGCGAGATTGCCGAGGGCGACCAGTTTTTCGCGGTGCTGCGAGAGCGTCTGCACCGCCTGCATCCGCAGGGCCATCGTGCGCAGGATGCTCGTCATGACGCAGCTGCAGGAGGAGAGCATCTCCCAGAACGCCTCCTTGCCAAATTCGAAGATCCGGCAGCGCACCTGGGCCCGGCCGCTCGCCCAGTAGTGGGGATCTCCCGTCAGAATGGGCAATTCGCCGTAGAGGGTGTAGGGGACGTGGGTGACCAGCAAAATTTCCTGCGGACCCTCGTGTTTGACGATCTGGATCTCGCCTTCGAGGATCACAAAGACGTAATCCGCGGGCTCCCCGGCGGCGCGATGGATCTGTCCCGGCTCCAGCCACAGCTCCCGGCCCTGGCCCAGAAGCCAGTGCAGCCGCTCCTGGGGCAGATTGGCAAACAGGGGCACCCGCTGCAAAGTCTCGATGTCGAGCATCGCTATTTCTCCCCTTGCTGGGTCTTGGGCTGCCGGACGGGCAGGCAGATGCTAAAGCGCGTCTCGCCGGGTTTGGAGGTGAGGCGGATCGTGCCGTGGTGGTGCTTGACGACGATGCGGCGGGCGATATCGAGACCCAGACCCGAACCTTCGCCCACGCCCTTGGTAGTAAAAAACGGCTCGAAGATGCGCGATTGGATCTCCGGCGGGATGCCGGGGCCGTCGTCGGTAATTTCGATATTGACCGTGTCCGGCCCGGGGGCGGTGCGGATGGTCAGTTCGCCCTTGCCCTGCATCGCGTAGGCGGCGTTGTCGATCAGGTTGGTCCAGACCTGGTTGAGTTCGCTGCCGTGGGCGCAGATACGCGGCAGGTCCGGGGCGTACTGGCGATGGACGGCGATGCCGTACTTGAGCTTGTGGTGGAGGATGGTGAGCGTGTTGTCGAGTCCTTCGTGCACGTCGATTTCCTGCAAAGGCGCCTGGTCCATGTAGGAGTAGGACTTGATCGCCTTGACCAGTTGCGAGATGCGGCCGGTGCTCTGGTCCACCTGGTTGACCAGTTCCGCCAGGGTGAGCGTCTCGACCAACCAGTGGAGCGCTTCGCCAAACGCCTCCCGGGTGCAACCTTCGGCCAGGGGAGTGAGCTTGTCGGGGTCGAGACCCGCTGCCACCAGTGTCGGAGAAGCCTCCCAGGCGTTTGTGATGCCCCGCTCCTCCAGCCATTCGCCCAGGGATTCCTCGCGGTCGCTTTGATCGAGCGGGTCGAGGCGGGGAGCGCAGGCGGCATGGCCGATCGCTGCTTTTTGCAGCACGACGAGCAAGTCGCGCTCCTGGGGGCCGAACAGCCCTTCGCACAGCCCGAGCAGGCGGGTTTGGACACTTGCGAGCGCTTCGCGCAACTGTTGGGCAGCCCGGCGGCCGGCAGCGGCGGGGTTGTTCAGTTCGTGGGCGAGTCCGGCGGCGAGTTTGCCGAGGGCGGCCAGTTTTTCTTGCTGGCGCATCTGCCCTTCGAGGTCCGTGGCCCGTCCCGCCATCGCCGCCAGGATCACCGCCGCCCCCTGGGAACATTCGGCCAGGATGCGCTTGAACGCCTCCGGCTCGATTTCAAGCACCCGGCTAACCCCCAGGGAGCGGCCGGTGGCCCGCGAGGGGCCGCCGGTGACCATCGAAATTTCGCCCGTAAATTCGCCCGGCTGGTGGACGGTCAGCAGTTGATCCTGACCGTCCACCCGTTTGGTGACCTGCACTTGTCCTGCAAGGACGACGAAGAAGCGGGAGATCGGGTCCCCTTCTTGAAAGATCACCTGCCCCGGCGCCAGATCCACCTCGCGACCGTGTTCACCCAGCCGCTTGAGTTCTTCGGCGGAGAGCTTCGGAAACAGTTCCGGTTGTTGGGGATCGTGGAGCATGGCGAATCCTACTGGCTTTCGGTGTGCCCGTCCCTTATTTTATGGATGCAGCCCGCCTTTGGGGGGGTGGCGGGCCTGGGATCACAACTCGGGGCGGTAGGTGGCGACGCTCGACTGCATGCGGGAAGCCTGACCGCCGGTGAATTCGACCATGCAGGCGTCGTCGGTGTAGTCCATGAAGTTGGTGATCGGATCGAGGCCCGACTGTCGGCGGCAGCTGTCGCGACCGGTCGGACAGCCGTAGGCCGCCGATTTTTCGGAGGGCGTGTCGCTTACCGAGTCGCCGCTACTGGAGCAACCGCCCTGGAAGGTGTGGTAGAGACCCAGCCAGTGGCCGACCTCGTGGGTGCCGGTGTCGCCTTCGTCGTACGGAAAGGCACTGCCGCCCGGCAGCGACGAGTAAAGCACCACCACCCCGTCGTTGTCGGGGTCGTTGTCAAGATACCAGGGGAAAGTCGCCCAACCGAGCAGGCCGCCGCTCGGGTTGGCGGAGTAAAAGTTGAGGGTCGTCTGGGGCGAGATGCTCAGGGCGGATTTGGCGGAGCGCTCCGCACTCGAACCGGGGGTCATGCCGAACCAGCTGGCGTTGCTGGTCCGGTCGGTCGAAGCCAGCTGGAACTGAAAGCCGGAAGGGGTGAAGGCGTCGTTGAGCACGCGAATTTGATCGGCGATGGCCGTATCCGAGATGTTGCCGGTGCTGCCGCTGTAGATGACATGAAAAGCTACCGGAATGGTCTTGGTGGTGACGGCTTCGAGGGTACCGTCGGGACGGCGATGCGACGCCATCCAGCGATCGAGCTTCTGTTGCACTTCTTTAATTACTGCCGGGTTTGGGGGCGCTACTGCGCACCGCGCACCGCTATCGATAAACGCTTCTTGCGATTCGAACTCGAATCCGCCGACCGCAAACCCTTGCTTCGGCTCCGCGAGTGCAGGAGCACTCCAGCCCACCACCAGGGCGGCCATCAGCAGCATTTTTTGTTTCATAGATAGTCATCCCACAGAGGACAGAATATCTATACCACAATCGTCGCTTTGTACAGGTCGTGCCCGCAGATGCGTTCGATCGATTCGCGGAAGCTACAATATGGACCGAAGACCAATAGAGGGGGATCCATGCAACTTTGTGTGCTGATCTTCAATTCGGGGTCCGAGAACGAAGGTATCTATACGTTGAATGTCGATAGCGAGAACACCGTGGTGGCCTTCGAAAGTCGAGAGGATGCCGAGCGCTACGCCAACCTGCTCGAAGCCCAGGATTTCATAGTGCCGGAGGTCGAACTGCTCGAAGCCGAGGAGATCAAGCAATTCTGCGAGGATTCGTCCCTTGGGCTCATCGTCGTCGAGGCGGGCCAATTGGTGATGCCGCCGGAGAAGTCCAAGGAGACCCTCGACTGGAGCCCTGAGCCGGCAGCCCTGGAGCCCAACAGCGAACTGGAGCGCATGCGGTCGATGCTTGAGCAGATGTACCGCAAGTCCTCCTAGCCGATGGCCCACTGGTTGTTCAAAAGCGAGCCGGGCGCCTACGCGATAGCCGATCTGAAGGCGGACGGCACCACCGGCTGGAGCGGTGTGCGCAACTACCAGGCCCGCAATTTCATGCTCGCCATGCGGGTGGGGGATCTGGGCTTTTTTTATCACAGCAACGCCAACCCCACCGGCGTGGCGGGCATTGTCGAAGTCGTGCGCGAAGCCTACCCCGACCACACCGCCCTCGATCCAGCCAGTCCCTACTTCGATGCGAAGGCAACGGCCGCAAAGCCCATCTGGCAGATGGTCGACGTTGCCTTTGGCGCGCAGTTTGCCGAGGTTGTCACCCTGGAGCGCCTGCGCGCCACGGCGGGTCTTGAACAGATGCCGTTGCTCCAGCGCGGCAGCCGCCTCTCGGTGCTGCCGGTGAGTCCCGGGGAGTGGGAGATTATCCTCAAAGTCGCCCGGCTTCCGAGCAACGATCAATCAAGCTCTTCTCGATTGCAACTTGCTGTGCACGCGCCCGTAGACGAAGTAAACCAGTAATCCCAGCCCGAGCCAGGCAAACAGCCGCAGCCAGGTGTCGACGGGTAGCCCAGACATCAACGCCAGGCAGGCGGCGATGCTGGCAAGCGGCACCCAGGGCACCAGCGGACAGCGAAAAGGCCGGGGCAGATCCGGCTGGCGGTAGCGCAAAAAGAGCACTCCGGCGCTCACGACGATAAAGGCGAACAGCGTGCCGATACTCACCAGTTCTCCCAGGATGCCCAGGGGGACCAAGCCTGCCACGACGCTCACAAAAAGACCCAGCAGCATCGTCGAGAGATAAGGGGTCTTGAAGCGCGGGTGGATGACGCTAAATAGTGGTGGCAATAGGCCGTCGCGGCTCATCGTGTAGAAGATGCGCGTCTGGCCGTACAGGGTCACGAGCATCACCGAGGTGAGCCCGGCGATGGCGCCGATTTTGACGATGAAGGTGAGCCAACCCAGGCCGATGGCGTCTACACCGACGGCGATCGGGTCGGGCACGCCCAGTTGCCTGTAATCGACGATCCCGGTGAGCACGAGGGCTACCAGGATGTAGAGCACCGTGCAGACGGCCAGTGAACCCAGAATGCCGATGGGCATGTCGCGCTGGGGATTTTTGGCTTCCTGGGCGGCGGTGGAGACCGCATCGAAACCGATATAGGCAAAAAAGATCACCCCCGCCGCCCGCAGGATACCAAATGGTCCGTATCGGCCCGGTTCGACCGGTTCGGGAATAAACGGCGTCCAGTTGGCCGTGTCGATGTAACTGGCGCCGAAAACCAAAAAGGCGACGATCACAGCCACTTTGACGACGACAATGATGCCGTTGACGGAAGCCGATTCGCTCACGCCCACCATCAACAGCAGCGAGAGCGCCAGGATAATCAGCACAGCCGGGACGTTGAGCAACCCGGCCGCCGTCGTACCGTCGGCGAGGGTCACCGGTTGGCCGAGGGAGGCGGTGAATTGTGGCGGCATGACAATGCCGAAATCCTTCAGAAAGCTCACCACATAGCCCGACCAGCCGACAGCCACCGTCGCGGCCGATAGCGCGTACTCGATAATCAAATCCCAGCCGATGATCCAGGCCACCAGTTCGCCCAGAGTGGCGTAGGCGTAGGTGTAGGCGCTGCCGGAGATGGGAAGCAAAGCGGCGAATTCGGCGTAGCATAGCCCCGCAAAGGCGCAGGCGAAGGCGGCGAGGATGAACGAAATGGTGATGGCCGGCCCGGCGTACTGGGCAGCGGCTTGCCCGGTGATCACGAAAATCCCGGCGCCGATGATGGCACCCACCCCGAGGCTAATCAAGTTGATGGGACCGAGGGTGCGCTTTAACCCTCCGTCGAGGCCCCCTTCTTTTTGCAGGTCAGCCACGGTTTTTTTGAGAAGATATCGACTCAGGGTCAACGCTTTTCTCCCGGCAGAACGTTGAAACTATTTAAACACCGCCGCTTGAACGTTGTCGGGCCTGCGCCCACTCGAATTCGGCGCCGTAACAACGAATACGTTTGAACAATTTGTTACGGTCCATCGCAAACCAAAGTGCCTGCGATTCACGGTGTGCTGGATGGCGCAGCCAGCCCTGGGGATGCAGGTTTCGGGGGCCGTGGGACATCAACGCCGCCCTGTCGCTTTTGCCGTCGGAAGCTTTCGGATTGTGTACCTGCGGGCGGTTGGGCCTGGGGAGCACAGATCATCGCGTCGCTTGCCACTAGGCCTGCCGGTGGGCGCGCCACGCAGCGCTCGGGCCGGTCGTCCGCCGGCTGGGCTGACCCCGGTCCACCCGAGCTGGCAATCACCAACAAAAGCACAACGATAGGCATCAGCGGCACGTCGCAGTCAGGATCCATTCGACTACCCGCAGCGCACTGACGTTCCCGGCGAAGTTGTCCAGGTTTTCAAAAAGTGCTTTTGATCGCTGCGGCGGGGGCGCGTTCTTTCCAGGGAGCAAATAGCGGCAGCAGCAGCAACCCCGGCAGGGCGGCAACAGCGGTGAGCACAAAAAACAGCGGCCAGCCCGTAGCCTCGGCCACAAGCCCGGTGGTGGACCCGAGCACGATCCCACCCACGGCCATCAGGCTGGATAACAGTGCGTATTGGGTAGCCGAGTAGCGCGCGTCGCACAGGCTCATCAAAAAGGCGACGAACGCGGCGGTTCCCAGGCCCGCGCAACCGTTCTCGACGGTGACCACCGCAGCGAACAACAGCGGACTTTGTCCGGCCAGGGCCAGTAGAAAGTACCCGAGGTTGCTCGCCGCCTGCAGTGCACCGAACACCCACAGCGAGCGGTTGATCCCAAAACGGTTGAGCAGCAAACCGCCCGCCAACACGCCAATCGTGGTCGCCACAAAGCCGACCCCGCCGCGAATATCGCCGATGGTGCCCTCGCTAAACAGGGTCTTCAAAAAAGGAACGGTCATCGTGGCGGCCAGCGTGTCGCTCAGCTTGTAGAGCACGATAAATGCCAGGATCGCCAAACCCCGGCCCATTCCCGAGCGACCGAAAAATTCGACGAGCGGCAGGCGGACCGCTTCTGCCAGACTGGGGGGCGGTTGAAGATTGCGAGGTTCCGGCGACCACAGAGTAATCAGGACGCCCCCTGCCATCAAGGCGGCCATCCACAGATACACCTCCGGCCAGGAGCGCCATTCGGCCAGCCGAAAGGCGAGGGCGCTCGTCACAAGCAACGCGAACCGGTAGCCCAGGACTCCCAGTGCAGCTCCGGTGCCGAGTTCTTGAGAATCGAGGATGTCGGTGCGGTAGGCGTCGAAGGCAATATCCTGCGTGGCGCTCAATAAAGCGAGCAGTACCGCCAGCAACGCCAATACCTGCAACTGGCCCTGCGGATCGATCGAGGCCATCACCGCCAGCACCAGGGCGACGGTAAGCTGCATCAAAGCAATCCAACCCCGGCGCCGCCCAAAAATGGGAGGAGTAAAGCGATCCACTAAAGGGGACCAGAGAAACTTCAGCGAGTAAGGTAGCCTGGCCAGGCTGAACAGTCCGACAGTCGCAAGGGTGACACCTGCTCCTGTCATCCAGGCTTGCAAGGTGTCGAAAGTCAGGTTGTACGGCAACCCCGACGAAAAGCCCAAAAATAGCAGAGCGGCCAGTTTACGGCTGGTAAAAACTTGAGCAATTGGGCGGGGCGGATCCAACGGTAATAGGCGGATGGCGGAACTGCCTGAGACTGTAGCACAGCGTGAAAGTTGAGGATGAAAGCATAGCAAGGAAAGTCATTGCTTTGATAGACGACCCCAATCGGGAGTTTATTCCGAGTATATTCCTGAGGCTTGAACTCTTGCCAAAGGCCATTTTTAACCGGCAAGAAGACGCGGTAAAGTTTATCAGGCTTACATCGACGCCTCAAATTTTATAGAATCTCCACTGGATGAAATTGTGGCAGAAGCACTGGCTACCGCTGCGGCACACGGATTGTCAGCCATGGATGCGCTGCATGTGACCTGTGCTGTCAAAGGGAACGCGACTGAGTTGGTGACCGGTGAGAAACCTACAAAACCAATGTTTCGGGTTACCAACATCACCGTAACTTCGATTCGATAGGCAAAACCTCGTCAGTAAACACATTGAGCTACCGCTTGACAAGCACACACTCGCGCACCAAGTCAGCTGTGCGGCGGGCGGCGTCGGGAACAGCGAGCCTGCGGGCACTTGCGGCCATCCTGGCCATCGCTTCAGGATTGTTCAGCAGAGCTTGAACTGTACGGTCCAACAGGGCAGCGTTCAGGGTGGATTGGGAAAATTGCAGGGCGGCACCGGCGCGCACGAGGGCTTCGGCGTTGACGGTCTGGTGATCTTCGGCGGCAAACGGATAGGGGATCAATATCGATGGGGTGCCGGTGACGAGCAGTTCGCTCAGGGTCGCAGCCCCGGCGCGGCTAATGGCGAGATCCGCGCGGGCAAGCAGCGGGGCCATCTTCTCCCAGAAGGCGTAGATGCGGTAGGCGGGGTGGTCAGGGGCGCCCTCGCGCACGGCGCCGTATTCACCAGCCCCGGTAAGGTGCACGATCCACCAGCCGCGCTCCAGCCAGCCGGGAGCACACTCGCCCACCATCTGATTGATGGCCCTGGCTCCCTGGGAGCCCCCCATCACTACGATCAAGGGTGCCTCGGGCGGCACCGGAACATCGAGCAGCGGATTGGGGGAGATCAAAAACTCGGGGCGGACCGGCGTGCCCACCCAGCAGGTCGTGGCCCCACTGACGAAGGTGGCCGACTCGGCGAAGCCCAGGCCCAGGTAGCGCATCCAGCGCGCCAGATAGCGGATCACTTTGCCCGGCAGCACGTTCGACTCGTGGCCGATGGCAGGCAGGTTCAGGCTGCGGGCGGCGAGCACCGCCGGGGCGGCGATGTAGCCGCCGGTGGTGAAGACCCCAGCGAAGCGTTCTTTACCTAAGAGATTGCGGACGTAGCGGTAGGCCGCGAGGGTCTGGGAGGCGGCTTCGAGCCACTGGGGGCCGGGTTTGCGGTTGAGCCCCTGCAGAGGAACGGTGTGCAGCGGGTAGCGGCCGGGAACCAGTTTGTTCTCCAGCCGGTCGGGAACTCCAAGCCAGGCGACCTCAAATTCGCTCAATTCGGCAGCCACCGCCAGGGCCGGAAAGATATGGCCGCCGGTGCCGCTCGCGGCAATCAGCAACCGCGGCTTGTGCATAGAGAAAACCGTATGAACCATCTCCCAGGATTTAAAAACAACCGCCATCCCGTGTGTAAAGAATCCGATCGCGTGGAGCAGACTCCTGGGATACTCTAGTGGGTACCTTTGATCCCGACCGATGTCAACCTCACCTTTGCCCAAGTTCCCCGCCGAGTCCGGCCAGTCTCCCCCGGCGCTGACGCTGATGGATCTGGCCAGCCAACTCAACCGGGAACAGCGCAAAATCCAGGATCTGCTCAGCTCGCTGGGTTTTGCCCTGCGCAGCCTGAGCAACCTCAACCAGCTTCTCGAACTCATTCCTCTGATGGCGGCGCGGGTAACGGACGCGGAGGCCGGGGCGGTCGTGCTCTTTGCCGAGGACGGCCAGCCGGGCCTGGTGAAGCTTTACTGCCCGGATACCAAGTGGCAGCCGGCTCTAGAAACGATCCTCGACGGGTTGCGCCACCTGAGTGCCGAGCAGGCGGCGGCTGAGGAGCGCCTCGGCGACGATCCATGGGTGGTGAGCCACAGCACTGCGATCCTGGTCAAAAGTGCCCTGCGCGGCCGTTTGTACGTCTTTTCGCGCGCCGCCAATTATCAGTGGACCGAGGGACGCCAGAAGCTGTTGCGCTTGGTGGCCGACCAGACCGCCGTGGCGGTCGAAAACGACTCGCTCAACAAAGAACTGCAGCGCAAGCAAAAGCTGGATCGCGAATTGGAGATTGGCTCTGAGATTCAGGCGCAGCTGCTGCCCAGAAGTTGCCCGCGCATCAACGGGATTACCCTCGCGGCCCGCTGCCAATCCGCCGATAAGGTGGGCGGCGACTACTACGACTTTATTCCGATCACCAACACCAACCGCTGGGGCATCGTGATTGGCGATGTGATGGGCAAAGGCGTGCCCGCCGGGCTGCTGATGACGATGACCCGCGGCATGCTTAGAGCCGAGGTGCTCCGGCAAGATCCGCCCGCGCTCATCCTGCAGCACCTCAACCACGTCATGTTCACGGATCTGGAAAATTCCAACCGGTTTGTGACGCTCTTTTATTCGGAGTACGACCCGAACACCCGCACACTGCACTACAGCAACGCCGCCCACATTCCGCCCATTTACTGGAACGCCAGTGCGGGCGAGACCTACCTGCTCGACAACCCCGGTATGCTCATCGGCCTCGACCCGGAGAGTCACTACCAGCAATCGAGCCTGCAACTGCACCCCGGCGACGCGGTGATCTACTACACCGACGGCTTCACCGAGGCCGCCGACCGCAACAACAACCGCTTCGGGGAGCAGGGGCTCAACCAGGCGGTGCGTTGGGCGGTCACCCACTACGAATCGCCCGAGCAAATTCTTGAATACCTCTACGAACAACTGCGCCAGTTCTGCCCGAGCGGTCGCTGCGGCGACGACATGACGCTGATCGTACTCAAAGCCCAGTAGCGCCTGCGGCCCTTCCTTTGCCGGTCGGATCGAGCTACACTATCCCAGATCCACGCCCGCTTGGAAAACCCATGCAACTGAACGCGCTGGACTGGGCCGTCATCGGCGTTTACCTTGCCATGCTGCTGTCGATCGGCTGGTCGTTGCGCAAATTCGCCCAGCAGGGCCTTGAGAACTATTTTCTGGGCGGGCGCAACCTGCCGGGTTGGCTTAACGGCGTTTCCTATGCGAGCACCTGCCTCAACGCCGATGTGGCCCCGTTTTATTGCGGATTGGCCGTCGCCACGGGCCTTTACATGGGCTGGTTCTACATCGCCCGCTTCGGGTGGGCGCTTTTGATTGGCGGAGTGCTTTTCGCCCTGTTCTGGCGGCGGCTGAAGATTTTTACCTCGCCGGAATTTTACGAACTGCGCTTTGCGGGCCGGGGAGCGAGCTGGATGCGCGGCTGGATCGCCTTTCGCTCGGCATTTATCGCGATTGTCGCCTGGACGGGGGCGGGGCTGCTGGGTATGACCAAGGTCGTCACCCCGATATTCGGCCTGGGCAAAGTCGAGACGATGCTGCTGGTCATCCCGGTCATCCTGGTGTACCTCTACTTCAGCGGCTACCTGGGGGTGGTGATCACCGACGCACTCCAGTCGCTGTTTATTTTTCTGGGCAGCCTGGTGCTGCTGGTGGCTGTCCTGGTCGATTTTGGCGGGCCGGTCGGTCTGGGGGAGGCGCTGGCGCGACTGCCCGACGGGGCCAGAGTACTGAGCAGTGTGCCGCCACTAGAAGACAAGTACGTCTCGCTCTTTGCGGTGATCGCCTTCACCCTCGGCACCTCGATCGGCTACGGCGGCGACGTTGCTCCCCTGGGCGGCGCCATGGAGGGCCAGCGCATTCTCTCGTGCCGCAACGGCCGGGAGGCGGCGCGCATGTACGTCTGGACCGAGGTGGTGCTGTTTTTATTCTTGCTGGCCCTGTCGCTGCCGGCGCTGGGGGCGATGGTCGTCTGGCCGGGGTTGCACACCGGGGCGATGGACCCGGAACTGGCCTACGGCATGCTCATCGAAAAGTACATCCCGAGCGGCCTGCTGGGGATGGTGCTGGTGTCGATCCTCGCTTCGCTGATGTCGACGGTCAGTTCCAACCTCAACTTCGGCGCCCAGGTGGCCGTCAACGACATCTACCGCCGCTACTGGCGCCCCGACAAACCCGACGCCCACTACCTCAAGGTCGGCAAGGCGGTGACGGTGCTCATCCTGGCCATGTCCATGGGCGTTGTCTTCGGCGTCAATTACCTGCTCGACATCGCCATATTTATGATCGGCCTCAGTGCCGCGGAACTACCCGCCAACTGGGCGCAGTGGTGGTGGTGGCGCTTCAACACCAAAGCTCGGCTCACCGCGTCGATCGGCGGTCCGCTCATCTACGTGCTGGTGCGCTTCGTACTGCTGCCTGAGCAGGATTTTGCCGTTTGGATTCTTGCTTCGATGGCGCTGACGACCGCGGCCTGGGTGGGCGTAGCGCTGTTGACTCCGCCCGACGATGAAACCACCCTCGCGCGCTTTTACGAGCGCGCCCGGCCGCTGGGCTGGTGGGGACCGGTGGCCCGGCGCGCCCGGCGCGCCACCAAAGCGGTGCTCACCCAGGAGGAGTAGACGGCAGGGTTTTGGGGCCGTCTTTGAAGGTCGTGAGAACATTCTCGATTTCCCGCTCGTGGTAGAGATGGAACAGTTCGTGCTGAATGAGTACGCCGAGCTTTGCGTACGGATCTGTCAAGAATTTTGTGTAAGTGAATTTGTCATACCTTGAGCAGGGCTGTTTCATTCTAGCTTTGCATTGGATGCAAATGAGAATCGAGAGCGGCAAAAGCCTTATTGCTTGTTGAGCAGGTCAAGCTTATTGACATGGCCGAATGGGGTTTTTGGAGAATGAAACAGCCCTGTTGTCGTACCTCATCCATCACCGCATCGGTCACATTCGATATCAACGTCGGTGAAACTTCAACCCCGTACATTTCCAGCACTTGCGCCTGGATGTCCCGGGTGGTCATCCCGCGCGCATACAGCGCC
>JAESGW010000443.1_pt1 | contig 41748 bp, 39 predicted proteins | sample 9269791 | NCBI WGS metagenome assembly JAESGW01 (sample SAMN16773120, study PRJNA677053) | algae metagenome | isolation source: Aphanocapsa lilacina HA4352-LM1 and co-occurring heterotrophs from near cave... | place: USA: Maniniholo cave, near Haena, Kauai, HI | collected 2009-07-28
GCTTCGGGAAGCGTGCCGCCACCGCCGCCGCATCCGGCGAGCGCGGCGGTGATCGGCAGCAGGGTGAGGAGGGCGGATTTCATGGCAATTCCTTCGTTGCGATGCGGGAACGATGCGCCCGGTCAACGGTCGAACCATGACGACGGTTGCGGCGCCTATGTTCGCGCGCCATTGTTGCGAGGCGGGGCAACATATCGGGGGCGATCATGCGAATGATATTGGGCGGTTTGTGCGTGGCGCTGCTGGGCGGGTGCGCGGTGGTGCCCGATGGCGGCGTGGCGTTGTCGCGTGATCGGGTGGAGGAACGCTCGATCGCCGAACTGTCGCGCGCGCTGGCGGCGGGGGACACCAGCAGCGAGGATCTGGTTTCAGCCTATATCGACCGGATCGAGGCGATCGACCGCACCGGGCCGCGGCTGAACAGCGTGATCGCGATCAATCCCGATGCGCTGGCGCAGGCGCGCGAGGCGGACCGCGACGGTTACCAGGCGCGGGGGCCGCTTTACGGCGTACCGATCCTGATCAAGGACAATATCGAGACGCGCGATCCCATGCCGACGACCGCGGGCAGCCTGGCGCTGAAGGACAATGTCACGGGTCGCGATGCGCCGGTGGTGGCGCGGCTGCGCGCGGCGGGCGCGATCATCCTGGGCAAGACCAATCTCAGCGAATGGGCCAATATCCGTTCCTCGTCCTCGATCAGCGGATGGAGCGCGGTGGGCGGACAGGTGCGCAATCCCTATGCGCTGGACCGGACGCCGTGCGGATCGTCGAGCGGATCGGGCGCGGCGGTCGCCGCCAGCCTGGCGCCGGGCGCCCTGGGGACCGAAACCGACGGATCGGTGGTGTGCCCCGCGGCGATCAACGGGCTGGTCGGGTTCAAGCCCAGCGTCGGGCTGGTCAGCCGCACGCATATCGTGCCGATCAGCCACAGCCAGGATACCGCCGGGCCGATGGCGCGGACGGTGGAGGATGCGGCGATCCTGCTCGATGCCATGGCCGGGCCGGATCCGGCGGACAGGGCGACGATGAACATCGCCGACCGCCCGGGCGGATTTACCGCCGGGCTGGATGCGCAGGCCCTGCGCGGGATGCGCGTCGGGGTGATCCGCGACGGCGACGATTCCGCGCTGCTCGCGCGCTTCGATGCGGCGCTGACGGCGCTGAAGACGGCGGGCGCGGTGCTGGTCGCGGTCGAGCAACCCAAGCTGGAGGGCATGGGCGAGGCCGAGTTCGCGGTGCTGCTGACCGAGCTGAAAACCGATCTGAACGCCTATCTGGCGACCACGCCTCCGGCAGTCACCACGCGCACGCTGGATCAGGTGATCGCGTTCAACCGGGCCAACGCGGCGGCCGAAATGCCCTATTTCGGACAGAATAATTTCGAGGACGCGGCGAAGACCAAGGGCCTGTCCGATCGCGCCTATAAGGCGGCGCGCGCCAAATCGCTGCGCCTGGCGGGGCGCGAGGGGATCGATGCGATGCTGAAGAAATACAAGGTCTCGCTGCTGGTAAGGCCGACTTACGGCCAGGCGTGGTTGATCGATCCGATCTATGGCGACAGTTTCAAGGGGCCGAGCGCGAGCGACCTGCCGGCGATCACCGGCTATCCGCATCTGACCGTGCCGATGGGGCTGGCCGACGGGCTGCCGGTGGGCATTTCCTTCATCGGGCCGGCATGGAGCGACCGGCAGGTGCTCAGCGCCGGCTATGCCTTCGAACAGGTCAGCCGGATGCGCGTGCCGCCGCGCTACTTGCCCAGCGCGGATGTCGGGCCGGGGCTCGATCCGGTGCGCTGACGCGTCCAGCGGCCGGCGAACCCCGCCTGCCACGCCATCAGGCAGGGGACGACGCCCAGTTCCATCGCCAGCCCGAAAATATGCCCGTTCGATGGCTGGCCGATGGTGATAAGCGACCATAGCCGGGCGAGTCCGCCGAGCACGACCAGCGATCCGAGCAGCCGGAACCGGTCGCCGCGCGCCTCGATTCCGCGCAGGCACGTCATGAAGCCGATGCCGACGCCCAGGAAGATTCCCGAAATGTAACGGAAGTGGCTGTCCAGATCGACCGGCACGAGGTCCACCCCGCGCAGCCAGCCGGGGCCGAGCGCGACGCCCGACAGCCCGGCGCTGAGCGGCACCAGGCAGGCGATGCCGACCACCACCTGCAGCAGCCGCTTTTCGTGATCGAGCGTCATTTGCGCTCGCGTTCGAGCAATTCCTCACGGACACGGATGGTGCGCACCGCGATTCGCGTTTCGACGAGGAAGGCGATCAGCCCCGCCGTCAGCAGCATCATCGCCAGCACGAAGGACACCGCGACGATATTGCCGATGGCGAGATGCGCCAGCTCGGCAACGAACAGCAGGGCGACGACGAGGCACACCATGATCGCGCTCGACACGCACAGCGCCAGCGCGAACGAGACGATCGTGATGCGCCGGTCGATCATGCGCAGCTCCCAGACATGGCGATCATGTTCGGGCCCGGTCGATTGCGGGTGGAGCCGTTCGAGCGCGCGGCTGCGATCGACCACGCGCGCCAGCCGCCCGGCGAGCATGTTGAGGATCGCGCCGATCCCGGCGAGCAGGAACACCGGCGCGACCGACAGCTGGATCGTCTGCGCGATCGTGGTGACTTCGGGAAAGGTGTTCAGCACGCGGATGTGATGCGTTTTTGCGGCGGGCGGCGTCAAGCTGCACGATATCGTAACCCCGCCTCGGCTAGAATCGCGGCATGACCATGTTGCTGACCGCCCGCGATTTCGCGACGCCCGCGCCGCTGCGCGCGGCGCGAATCGTCGAAGGGCTGGCGGGCGAGATAGATGATGCGGCGGAGGCTGCGCCGCCGACCCACCGCTTCCTGCGCCAGGCCTGGTTCGGAGCCGCGCTTCACGCCTATGGCGGGGAGGCGCGGACGGTGCTCGTCGAGAACCGCAAGGGGGTGGCCGCGGCGATGCCGCTGGTCCGCTTCGGGCCGAAGCTGGCGGGGCTGGCGGCGGTGCCGGGGTGCTACTGGCCGATGCGCAGCATGCCGATCGCGATGCACGCCGACGATGGCGATCTCGACCGGTTGCTTGCCGGGCTTGCCCGCGTCGCGCGCGGCGTGCGGATCGGACCGGTGATGGACGACGACCCATTGGTGCTGCGCCTGATACCACGTGCGCGTTTGGCGAGCTGGGCGGTGATCGAGCGCGCGTCGGGCGACAGCTGGCGACTGCCGGTGCCGGCAGACGGTGCCTGGCCGCAGCCCTCGACCGCCAAGAAAAACCGCTGGTTCGAGACCAGGCTCGGCGAACACGGGGCGCTAACCATCGAAACGATCGGCGGCGCGGGATGGACGCCCGAAATATTCGAAAGGCTGGTGCGGATCGAGGCGACGAGCTGGGTTGGAACCAACACCGACCATGCCGATGCGAAGTTCGTCGCACCCGGCCATGCGGCGTTCTGGCGCGCGGCGGTGGCCGATCCGATGCTGGCGACCATGGTTCACGCCGCGATACTGGTGCTGGGCGACCGTGATGCCGCTTTCACCTTCGGGGTGGATTGCGGTGCGCGGCGGCACATCGTCGCCAATGGGTTCGATCCGGCGTTCGCCGCGCACTCGCCGGGGCGCGTGCTCGCGTGGCGCGATCTGGCGCAGGCGCGCGCAGACGGGATCGACGAGATCGACTGGGGCGCGGGCGACAGCGGATACAAGCGGCAGTTCGGCGCCGAGCGTGGCCCGACGATGCGCGACTGGCTGCTGGTGCGGCCGGGCATCGCGGCGGCGGCGGCCCGGTCGCTCGGCCGTGTCTGGCGCAAATAGGCCATCCCCAGGACGCGCCTTTGACATAGCCCGATCCATCATTAGTCTGTCCCACACACAATATAAGCGAGGGAGAGGATGATGGATCAATGTGCGGCGAAGAGTCAGCATCAGGCGCTGGCGTTGCTGGGCGTGCGTGACACGGGAACGACGATCGGGCTGCTCCAGCTGTGCAGCGAACTGCAGCATGCTGGTGTGCTGGATGCGGCGGCGGTCGAGCGGATCAAGGACGCGATCGTCAGCGATATCTCGCTGTCATGTCCGCGGTCGCGCGAGCGGGCGGCCTATGCGCTGGATATCCGCCACCGGATCGACGGATTGATGCAGCACTGAAGCGATATTGATGCCCCGCGCCTGAGCGGTCAGGCGCGGACGTCACGGTGTAGCTCGCCAAGCGCGGGCTGCGTCCATAAAGAGTCAGCCATATCAAAGAACATGGCATTGGCGGTTTTTCGACCGTTGCAGGGGCTATGTAGCGATCACAACGGACCGTTTGCGCCAGTCATGGTCATCCATGACATTGGCCTGACGGCGCCAAATCGGATGGTCTTTCGGCTTGGGAGCTCCGGCCGCCGGGCGCCAATGATGATGACCGAGCCAAGGCTTCGATGCGCGAGAGGCATCGCCTTGTGGAGCACGCCCTCCAGAGTATGGCGCCACCGCCGTCAGTATTCGGCAGCAACCCACACGCACATAGGGCCTGTCAGCGCGACTCGCTGAACCCCCGCCATATCCCGATTCAGTGTCGATGATGCGCGCCAAGCGCCGCGTTGTTGAACCGCATGCCAGGCGAAGGACGCGCAGATCAAACTTGCCTAATAGGACAAATCATATTAATTGTAGATCGAGAAGCCGATCTAAATCGGCGATGAGGTGGGAGGTAGGGTGATGCGCGCTGGCACAGCTGTTTTGGCGTCGGTTTCCTCGATTGCGATATTGGTCGGCGCAAGCCAGGCGGCGGCACAAACCGCTCCGGCAGAATCGGGGGATGCGACCGTCGCTGTCTCCTCCGTCGAGCAGAGTGCCCCGGTCGATATCCCCAGGACGACGACAGTCCGGACATCATCATCACCGGGCAGCGCGCCAGCCTGGAGGCGGCGCGGAACATCAAACGCAATTCCGATCAGGTGGTCGACGCCATCGTTGCGGACGATATCGGCAAGTTCCCGGACACCACGGTCGCCGCCGCGCTGCAGCGCGTGCCCGGCGTCCAGGTCGTCAATGGCTTCAACAACGAAATCGTCAGCCCGCTGGTGCGCGGCATCGGCGACATCCTGACCACGCTCGACGGGCGCGAGATGTTCACCGGCGTCGGCCGCGGCTTCGCGTTTCAGGACCTGCCGGCGGAAGCGCTTGCCGGCGCCGACGTGTACAAGTCGAACTCGGCCAATCTGCTCGAAGGCGGCGTCGCCGGGGTGATCAACCTCAAGCTGCAGAAACCGTTCAACTTCAAGAAGGGCTTGAGCGGCGCGCTTAACATCCGCGGCACCTATGGCGAGAATGCCGAAAAGGCGAACTACACCGTCGGCGGCCTGATCAGCGGGCGCTGGGATCTGGGCGACGGTGAGATCGGCGCGTTGCTCAACATTTCCTATTCGGATCAGAAGTTCAACCGGCCGATCTCGTTCAACTGCGATCCGCGATCCGCAACCAACGGCCCGCCGGGAGCCGCCGGTATCGTCCTGCCCACCTGCGTCGGCGGATTGACCGATACCGGCGGCTATCAACGGCCTCAAGCTAACGCCGCTATCCAATGGCGACCCACACCCGAACTCGAATTCTATCTGGACGGCCTTTACAGCGGGTATCGTTCGCGCTTCGGGACGTTCTTCGTGTTCTCGGATATTTTCGGCGCGCAGAGCATCACCAATGCGGTCGCAGGCGATGATTGTTTCACCTCTCGGGTCGATCCCGGCGGCTTCCCGGGCCGTGAACCGAATCCGAACGCGACACCGCCCTTCGCCGGCGATGGGTTCCAGGATCTCTGCCTTGGCCGGTCAGCGACCTTCAACAATGTCGCTGGCCTGACCAGCACGCAGTCCAAGCGCGACAAGACCGATCAGTATCTCGGTGCGGGCGGCTTCCGCTACAATGGCGAGCGCTGGCACGTCGACATGGACGTAAGCTACTTCAAAAGCCGCTTCCAGGCCCGCACCCTCATCGTCGATATCGGCAAGCAGATCCCGACGGTGAACATCGTCATCGACGAAGACGGCCATGGCACCACCGATATGCCAGGCAATCCACTCGGCGACCCTTCCGATTTCCGCTTCGCCAACGGCCTGTTCCAGGACATCAATACATCCGACAGCGCGTTGTTCGCGTGGAAAGCCGATTTCGCATACGACGTCGACAGCTTCATCAATCAGCTCCAGGCGGGTTTCCGCTACGGCAAGCGCACCGTCGAGTTCGATGGGTTCGCTGGCGGGCCTCCAGCGCCGGGCGGAAACCGGATGACTCTGGTCGACTCCGTGGGCTTGCCCTCGAACTTCCTCATCCCGTCACCCGCGTCGATTCCTTACATCAACGGCGGCGCGCCCTGGATGACGCCGGACCCCGACGCCATCCGCAACAATATCGATCGGATACGCGCCATATACGGCGCCCCGGCGGGGGACCCGGCAAACGACCCGTCACGCAGCTATGACGCCACCGAAAGCACGATGGCCATGTACGCCCAGGCCAAATATCTGCTGGAACTGGGTGGCGATGTGCTGGTCGATGGTCTTGTCGGCTTCCGCTACGTGCTGAACGATCGCCGGATTGCGGGCACCGGCCTGGTGACGCCTCCGGCACCACCCGGAGGGCCGACACCCCCCGCGGTTCTGACACCGATCGAACGCGGAACGAGCGAGGGCGATTTCCTGCCCAATGCCAGCATCCGGGTGCGCCTGTCGCCCGAGCTGCAGCTTCGGGCGAGCTACGCCAAGACATTGTCGCGCCCGGCGTTCGGCGACCTCAATCCCGGCCTGTTCTATGAGATCCCCAACAACGCCAATATCCAGCCCAACGGCCGGGGCGGCAATCCGGATCTCCGATCGCAGAAGTCCGACGCATTCGACGCCACGGTCGAATATTATTTCGGACGGACGAGCTATGTCGCCGCCGCGGTCTATTACCGCACGATCACGGATCGCGTGGCGCTTGGCGTGGAAGACGAGGTGATCGACGGCATCACCTACAATATCACCCGGCCGCGCAATCTGGGCGGTTCCAAGCTCAAGGGCATCGAGCTGAGCGGGCAGGTCTTCTTCGATTTCCTGCCCGACGGCCTCGATGGTCTCGGTGCGTTCGGCAACTTCACCCTGGCAGACAGCGAGATCACCACGCCCGACGATCCGCTGGAGGGGGAACCGCTGCTCGGCGTATCGAAATACAGCTACAATGTCGGCGCTCTGTACGAGAAATACGGCATTACCGCGCGCGCCGTGTACAGCTGGCGTGACAAGTATAACGAGGTTCTGTTCGCCCAGGGGCTGCTCGTGCCGGGCGACGAGGCGAAGTTCAACAGTGTGAAGGCGAACGGCCGGCTCGATTTCTCGGTCAGCTATGACATCACGCCCAACCTTTCGATCAGCGCCGACGGCGTCAATGTGCTGGGAAGCGACTATCACAGCTATTTCCACACCGAAGCATTTCCCCACGACATCCGCTTGGACGATACGTTCTACGGCGCGAGCATCCGGGCGAAATTCTGACGATGCGGGGCCGCGCGACCGGTTGCATGCGCGCGGCCCTGCCGGGGCTGGCGCTGATCCTGTCCGCCGGCGCGCAACCGGCCGGCGCGCAGGCATCGCGGGCGGAGGGCCGGACCTTCACCAATCCCCTGCTGCCTTCCGGCCCCGATCCGTGGGTCACGCGCGAGGGCGCCACCTATTATTACATGCACACCCTGGGGAACCGGCTGGCGATCTGGAAGACCACGGACATTTCGCGGCTGGCGAGCGTCACGCCCTCGGTCATCTGGACGCCGCCCGCCGAGGGGCCGAACGCGCAGTCGATCTGGGCGCCCGAGCTGCACCGCATCGACGGCAAATGGTATGTCTATTACAGCGCAGCCGCGAGCGGGCATGACGATGACGATCATCGCGGGGTGTTCGTGCTGGAGAACAGCTCCGTCGATCCGACGCAGGGATCGTGGATCGATCGCGGGCGTGTGAACACTGCGCGTCCGGGCATCGACGGCACCGTTTTCGTCCATCGCGGCCGGCGCTATTTCGTCTATTCGCCTTATGTCGGGCCGGACAGCGTGCTGGCGATCGCGCGGATGACCAATCCCTGGACACTGGCGGGCGAGGAGGTGATCCTCGCGCGGCCGGACCAGCCCTGGGAACGGCAGGGTGGACGGCAGATCCTGGAAGGCCCTGAATTCCTGCTCGGCCCCAAGGGCGATCTGTTCATGAGCTATTCGGCGAGCGCCTGCTGGTCCGACGATTATGCGCTGGGGCTGCTGAGCGCGGCGCCGGGCAGCGATCCGATGGACGCGGCCGCCTGGACCAAATCGCCGCGCCCGGTCCTCGCCAAGGCGCCGCAGAACAACGTCTATGCGACCGGGCATAACGGCTTCTTCACCTCGCCCGACGGCACCGAGCAGTGGATCATCTATCACGCGAACACCGGGCCGGACATGAAGTGCACCAACAAGCGGTCACCGCGCATCCAACGCGTCGGCTGGAGCGCCGATGGACGCCCGGATTTCCCCGTGCCGGTGGCCGCGGGCGTGCCGCTCGCCGTGCCATCGGCCGGACAAGACAAGGGAGACACGCATGTGGATCACTAGGGCGGTCAGGCTGGCGGGGCTTGCGCTCGCCCTGATCACGGCGCCAGCGGCCGGGCAGATCCAGCCGGGCGCGCCCGCCAAGACCTTTGTCGATCCCGAAAAGGCCTATCTCTTCGCGCACATGACCAAGGAGCGCTACGGCGTGCTCTATTATTCGGTCAGCCTCGATGGACTCTACTGGCGCCGCATCAATGGCGGCCGTCCGGTGTCGGAGGATTATCACGGCCATGCGTCGATCGCGCAGGGGCCGGACGGGCGCTATTACCTCGTCGGCAACAAGAGCGACGACGATCCGCTGATCCGCTTCTGGGTTTCGGATGATCTGGTGCGCTGGACGGTGTTCGGCACCTATCGGCCCAACCTGAAGAACATCCCCGGCCATCCGCATACCCTGCAGCGGATCGGCGCGCCCAAGCTGTTCTTCGACAAGCCTTCCGGCCAGTTCCTGCTGACATGGCACACGCCCAACGTGCCCGGATCGCCGGACGACCCCGAACGCTATTGGGCGAGCCAGCGGACGCTGTACGTCCTGTCGAAGGACCTGCGGAAATTCGCCGCCGCCCCGCGCCGCCTGCTCGCCTGGGACATGGCGACGATCGACACGATCGTGCAGCCCAATGATGACGGCAACGGCTATTGCGTCATCGTGAAGGACGAACGTTACCCGTCCTACAACTGGGTGACCGGCAAGACCGTCCGGATCAGCTGCGCGCCCGCGTTGACCGGGCCCTATCCCGACCCCGGCCCGCCGCTCAGCCCCAATTTCCGCGAAGCGCCGACGCTGATCCGCGCGCCGAACGACAAGGATTGGCTGCTCTATTACGAGCAATATGCCGGCACCAGCTATGGCCTGTCGATGGCGCCGCGGCTGGAGGGGCCCTGGTATCAGGTCTCCGGCGACAGCGGCGTGACCGAATGGAACCGCTTCGAAATGCCCGCCGGCACCCGCCACGGATCGATGCTGGCCATCAGCCGTAAGCAGTATGACGCGATCCTCAGGGCCTTCCCGGAAGGCGGTCAGGCCACCCCCGCCCCCTGAACGCGCGCAGCTGAACCATCCGCCCTCACCCCCGGCATCAAAATGAGCTATCTTGCAACTGCGAGTTAATCTCATTACTGGCGCATCGCCACTGCCGAAATGGGGGAAAAGATGCGTCGTTCACTTTGCTTGCTGCTGACTGGTTCGGCATGGTTGTGTGCGCCGACATTGGCTTATGCGCAGCAAGATCCGCAGCCGGCGGCATCGGAAGATGGAACGGGGGACGACATCGTCGTTACGGCCTATGGCCGAACCGACCAGCCCACCGCTGCGACGGGGCTTCCCCTGACACCGCTCGAAACGCCGCAGACGATCAGTGTCATCACGCGGCAGCAGATCGACGACCAGGCGCTTACATCGATTAACGATGCGCTCGATTTTGCCGTGGGCATCTCCAAGAAGGACATAGACCGTGGGCGCAGCGCGATAGCCGCGCGCGGTTTCGAGGTTCAGAATTTCCAGCTCGACGGTGCGCCGTTCGTGAACGGCAATGTCGGCTTTGGCGAGACGAGCACCGTATTGTACGAGCGCGTCGATCTTGTGCGCGGCGCCGCGGGCCTGATGCAGGGGGCCGGCGATCCGTCGGCGGTCGTTAATCTGATCCGCAAACATGCGAATGACCGGGAATTCTCCGGCTATGCCAGTCTCGAAGCGGGTTCCTGGAATCGCATCGCCGTGACCGTGGATATCCAGTCGCCGCTCAACGCCGCGGGGACCGTGCGCGCCCGCGCCGTGGCCCAGGCCTATCGACAGGACGGCTTCGTCGATCTGGAAGAAAAGAAGGGTATGGTTCTCTACGGCGTCATCGACGCCGATCTCGGCGAGCGTACGACATTGTCCTTCGGCGCCAGCTATCAGCGGGACGAGCGCGACGGGGTCATGTGGGCGCAGCTTCCCTATTGGTATAGCGACGGCACGCGCACCGACTGGCCGCGATCGAAAACCACGGGCACCGACTGGGGATTCTGGGATACCACGGAAATTTCGGCCTTCGCCACGCTAACCCATGAACTGGGTGGCGGCTGGAATATTCGCGGTGATGTCGGCTATCACAAGGGTCAGGAAGAATCGAAGCTGTTGTGGCTCGATGGTTTGCCGGATCGGGTAACGGGCGCCGGCGTGGCCACATCCGGCTATTGGTACAAGGCCGATCCCGCGCAATGGCACGGCAGCATTCAGGCCAACGGATCCTTCACGCTGCTGGGCGGCCGACACGATCTGGCCGTCGGCGCGATGGCGAGCTACCTTGATGGCGGCTGGACCAATCGCGATCCCGTTGCGATCGACCCGATCGACGATTTCAATCGCTGGGACGGCGCGCTTGCCGAACCCGAATGGGGGGAGCGTTATGTGCTGTCCGGGATGGGCAACACGACCCAGGCGGCGATTTATGGCACGACCCGGATCAGCCTGCTCGACGGCCTGAAGCTCATCGGCGGCGGGCGCCTGAGCTATTTTGAGCGCAACGAGCATGCGGATGCATGGGGCACTCCCGCCTACAAGCTGACGTACAAGGGTGTGGTCACACCCTATGCCGGGCTGGTTTATGACATCACGGACAATCTGTCCGTCTATGCAAGCTACACCAATATCTTCAAACCGCAGGGCAATTATCGCGACCGCGAGGGCCGCCTGCTCGATCCGCTGGAAGGAAAGAGCTATGAGGCCGGATTGAAGGCGCTGCTGTTCAATGGCCAATTGCTCGCGACAGCTTCCGTGTACCGCATCGAACAGGATAACCTTGCGGTTCCCGATCCGGGGCAGTTCGTGCCGGGTACCTCAAATCCGGCCTATCGCGGCGCGAAGGGGACCGTCGCGCAAGGGTATGAGCTGGAAGTCGTCGGCAAGGTCACGCCGCAGTGGGACATCAGCGCCGGCTGGAGCCACTATCGCGCAAAGGACGCTGATGGCCTGCACGTGCTCAGCCATCAGCCACGCCAGGCGTTCAACGTCGCAACCAAATACGCCTTTGCCGGCGGGCTCGACAGGCTGAGTCTCGGCGGTGCGGTGAAATGGGAAAGCCAGCCGCCGGTTACGGCTGTGAATCCCGGCACGGAGGTCGAGGAGCGGATCGGCCAGCCCGCCTACGCCATCGCCAACGTCATGGCGCGCTACGACCTGAGCGAGCAATTGTCGCTGCAGCTCAATATCGACAATCTTTTCGATCAGCGCTTTTTCAGCGGCAACAGCTGGTTTCCCGGCTTCGTCTACGGCGAACCGCGAAATGGACGGGTGACGTTGAAATACGCGTTTTGAGGGCAGCTCTCTTGGGTCCGGCGCCTAAATGCGCCGATATCGCATATACCACACCTCATGTCCCTGGCGGCGGGCCTTGCGTTCGTAGCGCGTCTCGGGCCAGTCGGCGGGGCGTTCGAGGAAATCCGCGGGGGTGCGCGCGGTCCAGGTGAAGTCGCGGCGCTGGTTCATCACCATCATCGCCCAGCGGCAATAGGTCGGGTCGTCGGTGCCCAGGCGGAACTCGCCGCCGGGCTTGAGCTTCGCCGCGATCATGTCGAGCGGCCCGTGGTTGACCATGCGCCGCTTGGCGTGACGCGCCTTGGGCCACGGATCGGGATGGAGCAGATAGACGCGCGACAGCGAGGCATCGGGCAGGCGTTCGAGCACCTCCAGCGCGTCGCCCATATGCAGGCGGACATTGGCCAGACCGCCATCGCGGATATGCCCGAGCGCGCCGACGACGCCGTTGAGGAACGGCTCGCAGCCGATGAAGCCGGTCTCGGGCGCGGCGATCGCCTGCGCGGCGAGATGCTCGCCCGCGCCGAAGCCGATCTCGAGCTGGAGCGGACGATCGTCACCGAACAGGGCGGCAGCGTCGAGCGGCCCTTCCGCTACCGCGACCTGGGGCAGCAATTCCTCGACCAGGGCCGACTGGCCCTGGCGGAGTTTGTGCCCCTGGCGACGGCCGTACAGCCGGCGGATCGAGGCGGGATCGGGCATGGGCTTAGACGGCGGCCTTCAGCTGATCGACCAGATCGGTCTTTTCCCAGGGGAACAGGTCGCCCTCCGCCTTGCGTCCGAAATGGCCGTACGCCGCGGTCTTGGCGTAGATCGGCTTGTTGAGGCCGAGATGCGTGCGGATGCCCTTGGGGGTCAGGCGCACCAGGGTCGGCAGCACTTCCTCCAGCTTGGCTTCGGTGACGGTGCCGGTGCCGTGGGTGTCGACATAGAGCGACAGCGGCTCGGCGACGCCGATCGCGTAGCTCAGCTGGATGGTGCAGCGGCGCGCGAGGCCGGCGGCGACGATGTTCTTGGCGAGATAGCGGGTGATGTAGGCGGCCGAGCGATCGACCTTGGTCGGATCCTTGCCGCTGAACGCGCCGCCGCCGTGCGGCGATGCGCCGCCATAGGTATCGACGATGATCTTGCGGCCGGTGAGGCCGGCGTCGCCGTCCGGCCCGCCGATCTCGAACACCCCGGTCGGGTTGACGTAGATGCTCTCGTCCGCGGGCAGCCAGCCTTCGGGGAGGATATCGGCGATCACGCCCTTGACGTAGTCGCGCAGCTTCTTGCGGCCATCGTCATTGTCCATGCCGGCGGCGTGCTGGGTCGAGACGACCACCGCGGTTGCGCGGACGGGCATCTCGTTTTCATAGGCCAGCGTGACCTGGCTCTTGGCGTCTGGCTCGAGGAAATCGACCTTCTTCGCGTGGCGATCGGCGGCGAGGCGCTCGAGGATCTTGTGCGAATAATAGAGCGTGGCGGGCATCAGGTCTGGCGTCTCGTCGGTCGCGTAGCCGAACATGATGCCCTGATCGCCGGCGCCTTCATCCTTGTTGCCGCTTTCATCGACACCCTGCGCGATATGCGCGGACTGGCCATGAAGGTGGTTCTCGAAGGTCAGCGTTTCCCAGTGGAAGCCCGACTGTTCATAACCGATTTCCTTGACCTTGGCGCGGACGACCTGCTCGATCTCCTCAAGCGCGCCGTTGGCCCAGGCGCCGTTTTCATACACGCCCTTGCAGCGGATTTCACCCGCCAGCACGACCAGCTGGGTGGTGGTCAGCGTCTCGCAAGCGACGCGCGCTTCTGGATCCTTGGACAGGAACAGATCGACGATCGTGTCGGAAATCTGGTCGGACACTTTGTCGGGATGGCCTTCGGAGACGCTTTCGGACGTGAAGAGGAAGCTGCTGCGCATCGGTTCACCTGTGTTGGGAGCGGGCCGCGCTGGAAGCACGGACCTGATATAAAGCTTTCCTTATGTCCCCTAGCGGCGTGCGGGACGCAGCGCAACGGCCAACAGGATAAGGATCAATGCGAAGCCCCAGGCGAGCCAGTTGCCGAAGCGGGCGAAGAGCGTCGGTGCGGCGGCAGGCGGCAGGGGCGCTTCGATCACGCCCCGGCTGAGGTGCGGCACGCTGGCGAGCAGGCGGCCGTCGGCGTCGATCAGTGCGGAGATGCCGGTGGGGGTGGAGCGCAGCACGGGCAGTCCCTCCTCGATCGCGCGCAAGCGCGCTTGCGCCAGATGCTGGGGCGGGCCCCAGCTGCCGAACCAGCTGTCGTTCGATGGGTTGAAGATGAAGGCGGGGCGGTTGGCGGGATCGACCACCTCGCCCGAGAAGACGATCTCGTAGCAGATCTGCATCGCGCCCGCGCCGAACGGTGGCAACGCCATGTTGCGCGCGCCCGGCCCGGGGATGAAGTCGAACGAACCGGGGATCAGGCGGGAGAGGCCGATCGGCTCCAGGATCGGGCGCATCGGGAGATATTCGCCGTAGGGGACGAGGTGCGCCTTGTCGTAGCGCTGGCGGGCCTGGCCGTCGGGCGTCAGCGCGAAGATCGAGTTGCGCGCGGCGGTCATGTTCTGGTTCTTGTCGAAGATCAGCGCGTCGGCGCCGGTGATCAGCGTATCGCCTTCGCCCAGCAGCTGCGCCAGCCGTCCGCGCACCTGCCGCGCGGGGGCGAGGTCATAGGCGTAGCGGGGATAGCCATCCTCCAGCAGATAGCGGATCGCGCCTTCGGGCCAGAGGATCAGCGTCGGGCCGGGGGAGGGAGTGCGCGACAGGCGTTCGTAGATTTCGAGATTGGCCAGCTGCTGCGCGGCGGTGGGATATTGCTTCTGGTCGATATTGGGCTGGACGATCAGGACGCGGGGACGCTCGGTCGGCTGCGGCGCCGGCAGGACGATGCCGCTGACACCGGTCATCACGAGCAAGCCCGCAAGGCCCGCTGCGCCGAGGCGGTATTTGGGCGTGGGCAGCAGGAACAGGACCGTCGCCGCCAGCACCGTCAGGCCGGACAGGCCGTAGGTGCCGATCCAGCGGGTGACGCGCGCCATCTCCAGAACGGGCACGAAGATCGCGCCCAGCGGGTTCCAGGCGAAACCGGTGAACAAAGTCGCACGCAGCAACTCGACGACGATCCAGGCGGCGGCAAACACGATGCCGAAGCGGAAGCCGTCGGATCGTCCGTATTTCCAAGCGAGGCCGGCGGCGACCGCCGGATAGACCGCGAGATACACAGCGAGCAGGACGGGCGCGATATAGCCCAGCCAGTGCGGCATCGCGTCCTGATAGGTGAACGCCTTCTGGATCCAGTTCAGCCCAAGCGCGAAATGGCCGAGGCCGAACAGCCAGCCGGCGAAGAGCGCGCCGCGCAGATTCTCCGCACGCCACACCACGCCCATGAACAGCGCGAAGGCGATCAGCGTGGCGGGCCAGAGCGCGAGCGGCTCGAACCCGCAAGCGGAGACGAGGCCGAGGACGAGCGCGACGATGCGGGGATGACGGGTCAGCACGGCGGCGATCCTTGGACGGTCGGGGCGCAGGGGACAAGCCTATCTATGCGCCACCAACCAACCCCGTTCGGGCTGAGCTTGTCGAAGCCCTGTCCTTCCTTGCTGCGGTCGGAAAAGAAGGACGGTCCTTCGACAAGCTCAGGACGAACGGGGTTGGTGTGGTTCTAAATCGCAACGTGGGCGTGCAGAACCCGCCGCATCGCGCAGCGGCGTTCGGCGGGGAGGCCGGCGGCGGCCTCGCGCTTCAGGATGTCGGCAAGGCGCGCGTCGATCTCGTCCGGCGCCAGCGTGGCGAAGCCGATGCGGTGGTAGAAGGGCTCGTTCCACGGCACGTCGCGGAAGGTGGTGAGGGTCAGCATGTGCAGCCCCCCCGCCTCGGCATGGTCGGCGGCGGTTTCGATCAGCCGCGATCCGACGCCGCGGCCCTGCTTGTCGAGCCGTACCGCGATTTCCCAGATATGGAGCGCGCCCTCCACCGTCTCGGCGGCGAGGAAGCCGACCGGGCCTTCGTCATCCTCGGCCACCCACGATGTGCCCGCGGCGATCCACTGGCGGTGCGCCGCTTCGGACATCACCGAATCACCCGCGATCCAGCTGAGCGCCGGAACCGACTTGAAGGCCGCGCCCGCCGATCGTTCGATCCTGGGCAAGGCGGGCGCATCTTCCGGGCGCGCCTGGCGAATACGGGGCGCGTCCATCGCTCGTCCTAGCGCGGGGTGGTCTGTGTCGCGCCGGCGGGTGCACTGACCCGCCAGATCACGTTGCCGACATCGTCCGCCACCAGCAGCGCGCCGCTCCGGTCACCGATCACGCCGACGGGGCGGCCCATCGCCTCGCCATCTGCGTTGAGGAAACCGGTCAGCACGTCGACCGGCTTGGCCCCCGCCGGCGGAAAGCCGTTTGCCGCAAAAGGCACATAGACGACCTTGTAGCCCGACACCGGTACGCGGTTCCACGAACCGTGCTGGCCGATGAAGGCGCCGCGCGCGAAGCGCTGGCCGAGGCGGATATCGCCGGCGAAGGCGAGGCCGAGCGAGGCGGTATGCGGCCCCAGGGCATAGTCCGGCCGTTTCGAATATTCCTGCAGCGCGGGGTTGGCCGGTGCGACGCGGGCATCGGGATAGCCGCCCCAATAATACCAGGGCCAGCCATAGTGCGCGCCGAAATCGACCGCGGTCATGTAATCAGGTGGCGTGTCCGAACCGATCATGTCGCGCTCGTTGACCGTGGTCCACAGCTTGCCGCTGGCCGGTTCCCAGGCGAGGCCATTGGGGTTGCGCAGGCCGGCGGCGAAGATGCGGTAGGTCTTGGTCGCGGGATCGACCTCCAGGATCGCGGCGCGGCCGGTTTCCGCTTCCAGGCCGTTTTCGGCGATGTTGGAGGACGAGCCGACCGTCACATAGAGGCGGCTGCCATCGGCATTGGCGATGACGTTGCGCGTCCAGTGATTGCCGCCGGCGGGCAGATCGATGACCTTTTCGGGGGGCGCGGTGATCCTGGTCTGGCCGGGGGTGAAGGGCACACGGACCAGCGCATTATGGTTGCCGATGTAGAGATAGCCGCCAGTCACCGCCATGCCGAACGGCGAAGCGAGGTTGCCGATCAGCACGCTGCGCGCCTCGGCGGTGCCGTCTCCGTCGGCGTCGCGCAGCAGGGTGATGCGGTTGGCGGAGGGCACGCCCGCGCCGGCCTTCCCCATCAGCTTGCCCATCACCCAATCGGCGATGCCCTTGGTTTCACGCGTGGGCGAGTTGCTTTCGGCGACCAGCACGTCGCCATTGTCGAGCAGTGTCATCCAGCGCGGATGATCGAGCTCGCGGGCGAAGGCGTTGACCGCCAGCCCCTGCACGGCCCTTGGCGCCGCGCCTTGCGGCCAGCCGACCGCATCGGCGACCGACACCGTCGGGATCAGCTGCTTGCGCGGCTTGCCCATCTCCGGCCGCGCGCCACTGACCGCCGCCACCGACAGTTCGGCGCGGTCGGGCCGCGAGAGGAAGAAGAAGGCGATCAGTCCGACGACGAGGAAGATCAGGACGAGACGGACGATGTGTTTGCGCATGCCATCAATCTAGGCGCGGGCGCGCCTGCGCAAAAGGCAAAAAACGAGCCGCCGGCCAAGGGGTGAGGCCGGCGGCTCTCCGGGGTGATCGAATCGGCGCTGTGGCCATATCAATCCTTCAACGCTGTAATGACATGATCGCTTCAATCGAGGAAATGCATTAAACCAAGAATTGTGATCGGTTTTGTGATTTTCGCGCGGCGGGGCTCAGTCTATCTCTACGACCGTCACCCTGAACTTGTTTCAGCATCCATCTTTCCACAGCGCGGGCCCATCTTGTGGCACGATGGATGCTGAAACAAGTTCAGCATGACGAGAAAAGGGAGATGCTTGGCCCGAGGGGATAAGTGTGTTCAGCTCTCGTCCGCGGGGATCGCCTGCCTGGGCGGATGGAGCCGGACGCGGCCGACGCGGCGATCGTCCGCGGCGACGATCTCGATCGTCCAGCCGCTGGGATGCGGGATGCATTCGCCGGGCTGCGGCACGCGCTCGGCCAGCACGAAGGCGAGGCCGCCCAGCGTATCGACATCGCCATCGACTTCGGCGAGCCGTGGATCGATAAGCTCGGCGACATCCTCCAGCTCGGCGCGGGCGTCGGCCTCCCACGCGCCGCCGTCGAGCGAGACGATCATCTGGGCGGGCGCCTCGTCATGCTCGTCCTCGATATCGCCGACGATTTCCTCGACCAGGTCCTCGATGGTGATGACGCCTTCGGTGCCCGAATATTCGTCGAGCACGATGGCGAGATGGGTGCGCTTGGTGCGCATCTCGGCGAGCAGATCGAGCACGCCCATCGATTGCGGCACATAGAGCGGTTCGCGGATGAAGCTTTCGATGCTGTCGGGCGCTTCCTCGCCCGATGCCATGTGAGCGAACACGTCCTTCACATGGATCATGCCGATCACGGTATCGAGGCTGTCCTGATAGACCGGCAGGCGGCTGTGGCCGCATTCGGCGAACAGCGCGACCAGATCGGCGAAGGTCGCGGTTTCCGGGATGGCGATGATGTCCGAGCGCGGCACCCCGACATCACCGGCGTCGCGCTCGCCAAAGTGGAGCAGGTTCCTGAGCATGACGCGCTCAAGCGGCGAGAGGTCGCCATTGGCGGGCTTCGAGGTGTCGCCTTCATGCTCCTCGAGCGCTTCCTCTATCTCCTCGCGGAGGGTCTGTTCATGGTCGTCGCCGAACAGCAGATTGCGCAGGCCGGTCCACAATCGTCCCCCTTCGGATTGCTCGCCGGCGGTGCTTCGACTTCGGCCTTCAGACATGGCGGTGGTCAGTCCTCGCGTATTTCATAGGGATCGTCGATGCCGAGCGTGGCGAGGATGGCGCGTTCCAGCGCCTCCATCGCTTCGGCTTCGGTATCCCCCTGGTGGTCATAGCCTAGCAAATGCAGGGCCCCATGGACAATCAGGTGCGTGGCGTGATCGGCGAAGGCGACCGATTTTTCCTCCGCCTCGCGCGCGCAGGTTTCGCGGGCGAGGACGATATCGCCCAGCAGCACCTCGCCATCGTCCGAATTGGCCAGCCCCTCCAGCAGATCGGGCTGGACCATCGGGAAGCTCAGCACGTTGGTCGGCTTGTCCTTGTGCCGGTATTCGCGGTTGAGCGCCTGCACCTCGGCATCGTCGGTCAGGCGGACCGACACCTCGATCATCAGGCTGCGGGTCAGCCAGTCGGCATAAGGCGACTTGCGGATCGCCTCCGCCACCGCGGTTTGCGCATTGGTCTCCCAATCTGCTTCAGGCCAGCCGTCTTCCTGCTGGACGGCGACTTCAAGCATCGTCGTCGTCGGCCCAGGCAAGATCGGTACGGTCGAAATCGTTGCCCTTGTAGAGCAGGTTCGCTCCACTGGTCTTGGCGCAAGCATAGGCGAAGCAGTCGCCCATGTTCAGTCGCGCGGAATGCCGCCCCTTACCGTAGCGTCGATAAGCTTCGAGAGCGCCGCGACGTTCATTTTCGCCGACGCTCACAAGCTGGAACGCCTTCGCATGTGCGAAAGCCTCCACTTCCTCACGTGCGCGTTCGAGGTCATATTCGCGAGACCGGCGCAGAGCATTGATCGCCTCCCAGCATGACATGGCCGACCAGTGAAGGCTGGCCGCCCGATCCAGTCTAGCCGCGAGCGCGATATGATCCGGTTCTTCCGTCAGAATAGCGACAAGCGCGGAAGCGTCCACGAAGAGTTTCAATCCGCTTCCTCGCCCCACATCTCATCGTAGAACGCCTTGTCGGCCTTGAGCCCAGTTGGCGGCGGCAGAGGATTTTTACGCCGGAACTCGATCAACCATTCGACCGTGGACTGCTTGTCGGGCGCCGGGCCAAGCTCTGCTTCGACCTTGCGCAGCGCATTTCGCACCGCCTCGGTCTTGGTAGTCTGCATCCGGCGCGCGATCCGGGCGGCAAGCTCCGCCGTCTCGCTATCCTTGATATAAAGGGACGCCATGCCTTCGATCTCCTAGCGGGATATACTATAGTATATCCCGCTGCATTCTTCAAGCATTGTCGCCCTCATATGCCTCCACGATGCGGCCGACCACGGGATGCCGCACGACGTCGGCGGTGCTGAAGCGGATGGTGGCGATGCCCTCGATCCCTTCGAGCCGCTGGACCGCGTCCTTCAGGCCCGACGCTTCGACCCCGCCGGGCAGATCGACCTGCTTGGGATCGCCGCACACCACCATCCGGCTGTTCTGGCCGAAGCGGGTGAGGAACATCTTCATCTGCGCGGGCGACGTATTCTGCGCCTCGTCGAGGATGATGAACGCGTCCGCCAGCGTGCGGCCGCGCATGAAGGCGATCGGGGCGATCTCGATCTCGCCCGATGCGATGCGGCGTTCGACCTGCTCGTTGGGCAGCATGTCGTACAGCGCGTCGTACAAGGGGCGGAGATAGGGATCGACCTTCTCCTTCATGTCGCCCGGCAGGAAGCCCAGCCGCTCGCCCGCTTCGACCGCGGGGCGCGACAGGATCAGCCGCTGGACGGTGCCCTGGATCAGCTGCTGCACCGCCTGCGCCACCGCGAGATAGGTCTTGCCCGTGCCCGCCGGTCCCAGCGCGAAGATCACGTCGTGGTTGCCCAGCGCGTGCATGTAATGGATCTGGCTCTTGGTGCGCGGGACGATGGTTTTCTTGCGCGTGCGGATCATCACGGGCGGGGGTTCGGACACGTCGGTGCGGATGATGCCGTGGAGCGTCGGTTCGGCCGACATGGCGATGACACCCTCTACCGCGCCGGCGTCGATCTCCTCGCCGCGGACGATGCGGTTGTACAGGCCCGACAGCACGTCGCGCGCGCGGCCCGCGGCCTCCGCCTCGCCCTCGATCACGATCTTGTTGCCGCGCGCGCCGACATAGACGCCCAGCCGATTCTCGATGGCGATGAGGTTGCGGTCATATTCGCCGAACAGCTGGCCGAGCAGCTGGGGGCGGTCGAAGATGACCTCCAGCCGGGCGCGGTCGCCGGCCTGGGCGGGAACGGGTTTGCGGCTCATGCGGCTCCTTGCATCGGGTCAAAGGTAACGAAGATCACGCGGATATGCGCGAGCGTGCGGCCGGCCGAGTGGGATCTGATGCCAAACCAAGGTTCGCGTGCGGTTCGAGTCGCGGTGAGGCCAAGCTGCATCGCGTGAGAGTTTGGCAGAGCGTGGACGTGTAGGACAGGGGGGAATTGGCAGCCGGGCGATTGTGCGGAGAGTGTGGCGTTTTTGCCCTCTCGCCGCGTTCGGATCGCGCGCCAAGACCACTTACCTGCTCCGGCGCAATAGGTTATGCGCGGTTTGACGGGTATCGCCGTGGTGGCCCGCCGGACAGGGACAGGGATTGGGGGCGGCGCATGGGGCATGTAACCCGCGATACGACGAGATGCGTGATCGATATCGACACCTCGACCGGCCAGATACTGCTGAGCCAGCGCTGGAAATATGTGTGGGCGACATCGGCCCGGCTCCCGGCCTGGACCTATGCGGAGAAGAGGGATTTCCACACCCTCGCGGACCGCTCGGTCTGGGCGACGTGGAGCAACCGGGCGCGCCTGTCGGTTACGGGCAATTCGGATTTCGCGCGCCGCTTCGCCACGCGGCGATGCCCGGTGAATCTCGACATCAGCTGGGTGTTGAGCGACCACCATTGGGAAGTGACCGTGACGAAGATGCCCCCCGGCGTGTTCCACCCCAGCCAGGTCTTCTGGAACGATCGCCGGATCGCACTGGGCAGCCGCGATTACGAAACCGTCACGCGGACCAGCCCCACCGGCGCGACACGCCGGCAACCGACCGTGGCGCATGAATTCGGCCATTCGTTCGGAAATACCGGCGTGCTCCGGCGCGGCGACGAGTATCCCAAGACAAGCGGACCGCGATCGGCGCATGTCACCGATGAGACCAGCATCATGAATATCGGCAGCGAACTGCGCGTGCGCCATTTTCGGCATCTGATCGACGATCTCAACGTGATGATACCCGACACCCGATTTGCCGTGGCCACCGTCCGATGAGTGCGCGGCTGGCCCTGATGGCGATGATTGTCGCGCTGGCCGGCTGTGGTGCAGCTGGAGGTGTATCGGAAAGCGAAGCCAGGCCTTCGGCGGAAAATGGTGCGCAGCCGGCGGCCGCCAACGTCGCTGAAATAGAGCAGAAGGGCAAAGTGAAGCCGTCCGGGGACTGGACCGCCGGCGGGTGCCCGAAGCTGCCCGACCATCCGCCGTTCGCGATCGGGCGCAGCGAGGCCGATCTGTCCGGCGCTTACGGCAAGCCCGACTCCAGCGGCGACTTCGTTCTCGGGCGGGGACTGGACCCGTCGCGCATGACGATCCTCAACGTGCTGCCGCTGCCCGCCAATGCCGATCGCACCGTGCGCGAACTCGGCTGGAGCCGGGCGGGCTGTTCGTTGACCGTCTGGCTGGTCGAGCGCGATGGCGCCTGGACGTCGGTGCAGGCCGTGCGATCGCCGTCAGACGGCGAATTCTGACCCGGCGAGAGAATTGGGGCCAGCCTGGATTATCGCGCATGACACGATGTCGCCGATCGCGGCCCCGGTCATCAGGTGGACCGATTGCAGCCAGGGCGATTTGCCGAGCATCTGGCCCGGCAGCTTGCCCTTGCGTTCGATGAGGACGCTGCAGCTTTTGCCCAGCGTCGCGGCGTTGAACGCCTCCTGATCGCGGTTGAGCGAGGCTTGCAGGCGCTGGAGGCGGTCGTCCATCACATCGGGAGCGATTTGATCCACCATCTCGGCGGCGGGGGTGCCGGGGCGGGGGCTGTATTTGAAGCTGTAAGCCTGGGCGTAGCCGACTTCGTCGACCAGCTTGAGCGTGTCGGCGAAGTCCGCTTCGGTCTCGCCGGGGAAGCCGACGATGAAGTCGCCGGACAGGGCGATATCGGGGCGCGCCTCGCGCACCTTCTCCAGCACGCGCAGATAGCTGTCGCGGGTGTGGCTGCGGTTCATCGCCTTCAATATGTGGCTGCTGCCCGACTGCACGGGGAGGTGAAGATAGGGCATCAGCTTTTCGACGTCGCGGTGCGCGTCGATCAACCCTTGCGTCATGTCGTTGGGGTGGCTGGTGGTGTAGCGGATACGGGCGAGGCCATCGATCCGGTCGAGGGCGCGGATCAGCGTGTGGAGGCCGCGGCCCACGCCGTCGCTCCAGGCGTTCACGTTCTGGCCGAGCAGCGTGATCTCCCGCGCGCCGGCATCGACCAGTGCCTTCGCCTCATCGACAATCGCGGCGAAATCGCGGCTGACCTCCGCGCCGCGGGTATAGGGGACGACGCAATAGGTGCAGAATTTGTCGCAGCCCTCCTGCACCGTCAGGAACGCCGATGGCGGCACGCGACGGCGGGCGGGGAGGTGGCCGAATTTGGACAGCACCGGCATGTCGGTGTCGAGCGCCGCCTCTCCGCGCGCCGCCTTCGCCAGCAGATCGGGCAGGTTGTGATAGGCCTGCGGGCCCACCACCACGTCCACCTTTGCGCGGCGGATGATCTCCTGCCCTTCGGCCTGCGCGACGCAGCCGGCGACCGCGACCATCGGGGTGCGGCCATGTTTCCGCAGGCGGCCGATGTCCGAATAGACCTTCTCGGTCGCGCGCTCGCGGATGTGGCAGGTGTTGAGGACGACGATATCGGCTTGGTTCGCGTCCGCCGCGGTCATGCCCTGTGCGGAGAGCAGCTCGCCCATGCGGTCGCCGTCATAGACGTTCATCTGGCAGCCGAAGGATTTGACGGCGAAGGTCTTGGGGTGGGCGGTCATCGAACGGGCCTATAGCCGCCAAAACCGTCATGCTGAACTTGTTTCAGCATCCATCGGGCCACGGGCATGATCCTGCCGGACGGAGAGATGGACCCTGAACAAGTTCAGGGTGACGGGTTGCGGGGGGCGATCTAGTAGGCGAACTCCCTCAAGGGATGCCCCAGCGTCTCGACCAGCGCCGCCTCGATCCGTCCTCTCGCCTCCGCGGCGATCAGCTTGCGGCCGGGATAGTCGCGCGGATGGAACGGCTCGAGGAAATGCACCGTCATGCGGAAATTGCCGGGGCGGGAGAGGATGCGGATCGCGTTGTCCTTGCCGCTTTCGGTGCCGATCCAGCCGATTTCCTCGCTCACTTCGCCATAGTCCAGCAGCACCGGCTGGACGAGGACGCCGGGCGGGGGCGGTTCGAGGACGCGGAGCATCGGCGTCTTGAACGGCAGCAGCGACTTGCCGTCGGTGGTGGTGCCTTCGGGGAAGACGGTGATCGACCAGTTGTCGGCCAGCGCGTCGCGCAATTGGTTGATTTGTTCGGCGACCCCCAACCGGTCCTCGCGCTTGACGAAGACGGTGCGGTTGAGCGTCGAGAGCCAGCCGACCACCGGTGCATCGCGGATCTCGGATTTGGCGACGAAGGCGGTGCCGCTGGCCCCGGCCATCGCCAATATATCGATCCACGACAAATGGTTGGAGACGAAGAACACGTCGCGGCGCAGCGGGACGCCGACGATCTGCACGCGCGCGCCGGCGATGCGCGCGGTCCAGCCGAGGAACAGCCGCGGCCAGGGCGAGCCGATCCGCAGCAGCCGCCAGAGAAAGTGGAAGGGGATGCAGAAGATCAGCGCGAGGACGATCAGCGCCGCCCGGCTCCACAGCCGCGCCCATCCGGCCAGGCTGACCGGAGGCGGGATGCCCGCGGCGGCATCGGCGCGGGCTTGCGGATCGATCACGCTATTCCTTGCGTGAAAGACTGACCCCGTAGAGCTCCATACGGTGATCGACCAGACGATAGCCCAGCTTCTCCGCGATCTGCTTCTGCAGCTGTTCGAGTTCGGGATCGACGAATTCGACGACCTTGCCGGTCTCGACATCGATCAGATGATCGTGATGCGCCTCGGGCGCGGGTTCGTAGCGCGCGCGGCCGTCGCCGAAATCGTGGCGGTCAAGAATGCCGGCCTCCTCGAACAGGCGTACGGTGCGGTACACCGTGGCGATCGAGATACCCGGATCGATGGCCGATGCGCGGGCATAGACCTTTTCCACATCGGGATGGTCTTCGGCGTCGGACAACACCCGCGCGATGACCTTGCGCTGTTCGGTGATGCGCAGGCCCTTTTCGTGGCACAGCGCTTCGAGATCAATCTTGCGGCCCATGGCGTCAACATATCCCTTGCATGGGGGCGATGTAGCGTCTCGCAGGGGCCGGGGGAAGGGTGTGCAAAGCCCCTCCTTTTCACAGGAGGGGCTTGTGCCGGCTTACCGCGCGGTCTTGCGGCGCTTGGTGCCGAGGCCGATCTTCTTGGCCAGCATGCGGCGCTGTTCGGCATAATTGGGTGCGACCATCGGATAGTCCGCGGCCAGATTCCACTTTGCGCGGTACTGCTCCGGAGTCATCTGATAATGCGTCATCAGGTGACGCTTGAGCATCTTCAGCTTCTTGCCGTCTTCAAGGCACACGATGTAATCGGGCTTGATCGAGGCGCGTACCGATACCGCCGGTTCCTGCTTCACTTCGGGTTCGGCGACGGTGCCGCCAAGACCGGTCAGCGCGCCGTGAACGTTGGCGATGATCAACGGCAGATCGGATACGGCGACGCTGTTGTTGCTCACATGCGCCGCAACGATATCCGCAGTCAGCGTGATCAAAGTTTCACGCATATCATTATCTTCATTCATCTATTATCTTCCTGACCCACTTGGGCCGCGATCCTTTTCGCGCGACCGGGCGCGTATAAGCATATTTTCGCTAACTTGCGCAAGGCAGCAATGACGCAAAAAGCGATAGTATCAGCCCAATGAACGACGAAATGTCCTTGCATCGAACACTTGGCCCTTATTGCCGCGATAGTATTCGCGGCGTTCGCCAACGCAGGCAAATCCGTGCTGCACATATAAGCGCTCCGCCGAATTGCCGCGCCGCACCTCGAGGAACATCGTCGCAGAACCTGCGGCGTGCGCATCGTCCATCGCCGCGCGCAGCAGCGCGGTGGCGACGCCCTGATCGCGGTGATCGGGGTGGGTGGCGAGCAGCATCAGCTCGGTCTCGTCGATCACCGTGCGGGTCAGCGCGAAACCGGCGGGCTGACGCGCGACATAGGCCAAGGTGAGGCTGGCGGCGCTGCCCATCAGCATGCCGGCGAGCTGCGGATCGGTCCATGCCTCGCCGAACTGCGGATCGAACGCGGCGGCCATGACGGCCGAGATGCGCGGCAGATCCTCAAGTCCCGCGCGGCGGATGTCGATCACGGCGCGCGTCGTGGCCATCAGGCGGGAATCTTCGCATCCGGCGCGCGGCCGTAGATCGCGCTGGGGGCGAGCCGGGCGAACCCGGCGGGCAGCAGCGGCGTGGCCCGCGCATCCGGCAGCAGCGCCTGCGCCTCTGCCACCGATCCGAACAGCGCGCGACCGCCGATCGCCGCATGGGCGGCGTCGGGGTTCAGCGAGGCGAGATCGGTGGTCATGGCGAAGGGCCCGGCGGTGAAGCACTGTACGAACCACTCGCCATGCCCCCCGGTCAAGGCCACCGCAAGATCGCTTAGCGCAGGATTGTCGGCAAAGGCGCGCGCGGCGATCAATGCGGTGCTGCTATATCCGCAGACTTCGGCCTTCCAGGCGAAGCCCAGCGCGCGCGCAGCGGCAAGGCCGACACGGACGCCGGTGAAGCTGCCGGGGCCGCAATCGACCAGGATCCGGTCCGCGCGGCCGCGTTCGGGGAATTGGGCGATCATCGGCAGCAGCCGTTCGGCATGGCCGCGGCCGACTTCCTCATGCGCGTGCGCGATCAGATCGCCGCCGTCGAACAGCGCGACCGAACAGGCAGCGGTGGCGGTATCGATGGCGAGCGTGCGCAAGCGGTCAGCCAAGCGGTTGGCTGCTCATCAGATCGCGCGCACTTCGGTCACTTCGGGGACGTAATATTTGAGGAGCGATTCGATGCCCTGCTTCAGCGTCGCCGAGGATGACGGGCAGCCCGAACAGGCGCCCTGCAGCTTGAGGAACACCTTGCCTTTGTCGAAGCCGCGATAGACGATGTCGCCGCCGTCATTGGCCACCGCGGGGCGCACGCGGGTTTCGATCAGCTCGCGGATCTGCGCGACGATATCGGCGTCGGCGGGATCGTCGGTGAAAGTCTCGTCCTCCTCGGCCGGCACGCTGATGCCGCCGGCGCTGCCCGCACGGAACAGCGGCATCTGCGCGGAGAAATGATCGAGCAGGATGGCGAGCACGTCGGGCTTCAGATGCGGCCATTCGACGCCGGGCGCAGCGGTGACCGACACGAAATCGCGGCCGAAGAACACGCCCTCGACATCGCCCAGCCCGAACAAGGCGTCGGCGAGCGGCGAGACTTCCGCCTCTTCCGGCGTCGCGAAATCGCGGGTGCCGCTGTCCATCACGATCCTGCCGGGCAGGAACTTGATGGTGGACGGGTTGGGCGTCGCTTCGGTCTCGATCAACATGCCCGCGATGTGGGCCGCCCGGCGGTCGGGATCAACCCCAAACCGTCGCCCCTGCGAAGGCAGGGGCCTCTGGGTTTGTGGCACATCCGAAATCGCGCTTGCCGACTGAGGCCCCTGGCTGCGCAGGGGCGACGGGTATGTTTATCCGTCCATCGCCTTCATCGCGTGGTTCCAGCTGTCGATATTGTCGCGCGCCTCCTGGACGAAGGCCGAGCGGCGGACGAAGCCGAGGAAGAAGTCGGAAAACCACTTGCCCGGCTGCTTCAAAGGCCGCTCGAACTGGATCAGCAGCACCACGCGGGTCTCGTCGGTGTCGTTCCAAACCTCGTGCTGATAGGTGTCGTCGAACACCAGGGTCTCGCCCTCGGCCCAGCGGACGATGCGGTCGTGCACGCGCATGCGCACGTCGCCGTCCTTGGGGACGATCAGGCCGAGATGGCAGGTGATCAGGCCCTTGATGACGCCGCGATGGTCCGGGATGTGCGTGCCCGGCGCGAGGATCGAGAAGAAGGCGCTGTTGAGCCCCGGCACCTGCGCGATCACCGCCGATGTCTTCGGGCAGCGCGCCATGTTGTCGGTGATCGGGAAGCCATAGCCGTGGAGGAAGAACGAGCGCCACTTGTTCACTTCGGCGATCGAGCGGTGATCGGGCGAGATGGTGGCGAGGCTGGGCGCCTCGCGCAGCGCGACCGCGCGCGCCTCGTCGCGGATGTCCTCCCAATTGTCGCGCAGGATCTGGGTCCAGGCGAAATCGCGAAAGTCGAGCACGGGATCGTTGGAGACCAGGCTGGAGCGCGCGATGATCTTGTCGAACACGCCGCGCAGCGCCTTGCCGATGGTGATGATCAGCGGCCGGCCGGCCTCCGCCTGCATCGGCGCGCCCGGCATGGGTGCGCCCGAGATCACATTCAGATCGGGCACGCGGTGGGTCGTTTCGCCCGATTCTTGCCGTATTCTTTGGCCGCTTGTGCGGTCTTCGGTTCGAGTCGTCATCTTCACCTCAGGCGGGCCACTTGCTTTCGGACCCGCAACAGTCCATATGTTGCGCTGCAGCGTCGTAACGCCCGAAGCATCGGGCGGGGTTCGGGTAGCGCGAAGTTTCGTCGAAATGATGGCGAAACCGCCCGGACAGCGATCCGACGCATTGGCCAATGGCTTCCCTTTTCGCGCGGGTCGTCTCAACGAACCCGCTTGCTCGCGTGCGCACCATCCCGGTCCGCAGCGCGCCGGCATCACTATGAAAGTACTCACTTGACCCAGTTCAAGGACCTCGGCCTCGCCGAGCCGCTCATCAAGGCGCTCGCCGCCAAGGGCTATACCACCCCCACGCCGATCCAAGTGCAGGCGATCCCCGCGCTGCTCGAGGGTCGCGATCTGTGCGGCATCGCGCAGACCGGCACCGGCAAGACCGCGGCGTTCGCGCTGCCCAGCCTCGATTATTTCCTCGAGCATCCCAAGCAGCGCCCGCTGCGCGGCTGCCGCATGCTCGTCCTCTCGCCGACGCGCGAGCTGGCGGCGCAGATCGCCGACAGTTTCCGCGATTATGGGCGCTTCATGAGCCTTGAGGTGCAGACGGTGTTCGGCGGCGTGCCGATCAACAAGCAGATCCGCGACCTCGAGCGCGGCGTCGACGTGCTCGTCGCCACGCCGGGCCGGTTGCTCGACCTGATCGACCAGCGCGCGCTGACGCTGAAGCAGGTCGAGATCTTCGTGCTCGATGAAGCCGACCAGATGATGGACCTCGGCTTCATCCACGCGCTGAAGCGCATCGACGCGATGCTGCCCAAGGACCGGCAGAGCCTGTTCTTCTCGGCCACCATGCCGACCGACATCTCCAAGCTGGCCGAACGTTTCCTGAGCGATCCGGTCAAGGTATCGGTCGCACCCGCGGCGACGACCGCCGAGCGCGTGCGTCAATACGCGACCTTCGTGAACGCGCATGAGAAGGCGGCGCTGCTGTCGATGCTGCTCAAGAGCGAGCCGATCGACCGCGCTTTGGTGTTCACCCGCACCAAGCACGGCGCCGACAAGGTCGTCCGCCAGCTTGAGGCGACGGGCATCCCGGCAGTCGCGATCCACGGCAACAAGAGCCAGCCGCAGCGCACCGCCGCGCTGCAGGCGTTCCGCGACGGCAAGGTGAAGGTGCTGATCGCGACCGACATCGCCGCGCGCGGGATCGACGTCGCCGGCGTCAGCCATGTGTTCAACTACGAGCTGCCCAACGTCTCCGAGCAGTACGTCCACCGCATCGGCCGTACTGCGCGTGCGGGTCGCGAGGGCATCGCGATGAGCCTGGTGAGCGACGACGAGCGTGCGTACCTGCGCGGCATCGAGAAGCTGACCCGCATCAAGCTGGAGCCGATGGCGCTGCCCGAAGGCCTGAGCGAGGCGGTAGCCAAGATGCCCAAGCCTGCGCCGCGGTCCTCGAACGGTAGCGGTCGCGGCGACGGCCGTGGCGGTCGCGGCCCGCAGGGCAATCCGGCTGGTCGTCGTCACGATGAGCGCGGCGGGGCGCCTGGTGCTCCCAAGCGCCGCTTCGGCCCGCGCAAGAACGGCGTCGGCGCGCACAAAAGCGCGGTGACCCGGGCGCGGTGAATTCTTTCCTCCCCAGCAACGCTGGGGAGGGGGACCATGCGCAGCATGGTGGAGGGGAAGGCCACGGGCGTTAGTTCTTGTGGTTTTCCCCTCCACCGCCGTACCGGCGGTCCCCCTCCCCATCTGCGATGGGGAGGACTTAGTGTTTCTTCTGGTCCCGTTCATGTTCGCCCGTTAATCGTGGGGCCATGCGATTGACCTCTGCGCGTTTCGCGCTCGCCTCCGCGCTTGCCCTGTCGCTGGCGCTTCCCCTTTCCGCTCAGACGGCCCCCGCACCCGCCCCGGTGGCGGCGCAGGTTCAGGTCGATCGCTCGCCCTGGCTCTACAAGGGCAGCGATCTGCCGCAGGACAAGGCGTGGATCTTCGGCACGCTGCCCAACGGCTTGCGCTATGCCGTGCGGCGCAACGGCGTGCCGCCGGGGCAGATCGCCGTGCGCGTGCGAATCAATGCCGGTTCGCTGATGGAGCGCGAGGACGAGCGCGGCTTCGCCCATCTGATCGAGCATCTTTCCTTCCGCGGCTCCGAATTCATTCCCGATGGCGAGGCGAAGCGCATCTGGCAGCGGCTGGGGGTGACCTTCGGCGCCGATTCGAACGCGCTGACCAGCCCGACCCAGACCGTCTACAAGCTCGATCTGCCCGCCGCCACGCCGGCGGGATTCGATGAAAGCATGAAGATCCTGTCCGGCATGGTCGATTCGCCGGGGCTCAGCGCGCAGGCGCTGAACGCCGAACGGCCGGTCGTCCTGTCCGAACAGCGCGAGCAGCCGGGTCCGCAGCGCCGCGTGGGTGATGCAACGCGCGCGCTGTTCTTCGCCGGGCAGCTGCTTGCCGAGCGCTCGCCGATCGGCACCGCCGAGACGCTCGCCGCCGCGACCCCGGCGGGGGTGAAGGCGTTCCACGATCGCTGGTATCGGCCCGATCGGGCGGTGGTGATCATCTCCGGCGATATCGATCCGGCGCTGATGGAGGCCGCGATCATCCGCCATTTCGCCGATTGGAAGCCCGCCGGTCCCGCGCCCGCCGAGCCCGATTTCGGCAAGCCGGACCCCGATGCGCGCGCCAGCGCCGCGCTGGTCGAACCGGCGATGCCGCCGACCGTGACGCTCGCGACGGTGCGGCCGTGGCAGTACAATGACGATACCGCGATCTTCAACCAGAAGCGGATCGTCGATCTGCTCGCGATCCGGCTGATCAATCGCCGGCTGGAGCAGCGCGCGCGGGGCGGCGGCAGCTATCTGGCGGCCGGCGCCGAGCTGGACGACGTGTCGCAGTCGGTCAACGCCACCTTCGTCAACGTCCAGCCGCTCGGCGACGATTGGGAGCCGGCGCTGCGCGACGTCCGCGTGGTGATCGCCGACGCCATGACCAACGCGCCGACCCAGGCCGAGGTCGATCGCGACGTGGCCGAGATCGACGCGGCGATGAAGGCCTCGGTCGATACCGCTCCGGTCGAGGCGGGGGCCAAGCAGGCCGACGACATGGTCCAGGCGCTGGACATCCGCGAGACGGTGACGACGCCGCAGGCGGCCTACGACATCCTGCAGGATATGAAGGCCAAGAAGATGTTCACCCCCGCGGCGGTGCTGGCATCGTCCAAGAAGGTGTTCGCCGGCACCGCGACGCGCGCGATGGTGACGACGCCGCGCCCCTCGGCCAATGCCGAACAGCGGCTGACCGCCGCGCTCGCCGCCGATGTGTCCGGGTTGATCAAGGCGCGCAAGGCGGCGGCGAACGTCTCGTTCGACCAGCTGCCCAAATTCGGCAAGCCGGGCACGATCACTGCGCGCACCAAGGTGACCCAGCTGGGGATCGATCGCATTTCCTTCGCCAACGGCACCAATCTGCTGCTGTGGCCGACCGATGCGGAGACCGGCCGGGTCTATGTTCGCGTGCGCTTCGGCCGCGGTGCATCGGCGTTGCCCAAGAACCGCGACAGCGCCGCCTGGGCGGCCGATTTCGCGCTGGTGCAAAGCGGCATCGGCAAGATCGATCAGGACGGGCTGGAGGCGCTGACCACCGCGCGGCGCATCGGGATGGATTTCGCCATCGATGGCGACGCGTTCGAACTGTCGGCGATGACGTCTTCGGCCGATCTGGCCGATCAGCTCAAGCTGCTCGCCGCCAAGCTGGTCGATCCGGGCTGGGATCCCAATCCGGTGGTACGCGCCCGCGCCGCCGCGATAGCCGGCGCCGACAGCTTCGACAGCGCCCCCGACGGGGTGCTGGCGCGCGATCTGGAGCGGCTGATCCGCGACGGCGATCCCCGCTGGGGGACGCCGAGCCGCGAGACGATCGGCGCGCTGACGCCGAAGAATTTCCGCGCGCTGTGGGAGCCGTTGCTCAAGACCGGGCCGATCGAGGTGATGGTGTTCGGCGACATCAAGGAGCAGCCCGCGCTCGATGCGGTCGCCGCCACCTTCGGCGCGATGCCCGCGCGCACCGCCGCGCCGGTGCCGCCGGGCGGCGCCAGCGTGGCGTTCCCCGCGCACAACACCACGCCCGAAATCCGCTATCACACCGGCCCCGAAACGCAGGCGGCGGCGGTGATCGCCTGGCCCACCGGCGGCGGATCGGCGGGGATCGCGGAAGGGCGCAAGCTGCAGGCGCTGGCGGCGCTGTTCAGCGACCGGCTGCTCGACCGGCTGCGCTCGCAGGAAGGCGCCAGCTACAGCCCGCAGGTGATCAGCGACTGGCCGGTCGGGCTGGCCGCCGGCGGGCGGATCATGGCGGTCGGCCTGCTCGCGCCCGACAAGACCGAACTGTTCTTCCGCCTCTCGCGCGAGATCGCGGCGGATCTCGCGGCGAACCCGATCGCCACCGACGAGCTGCGCCGGATCATGGCGCCGCTCGCCCAGCAGATCGCGCGTTCCTCCACCGGCAACAGCTTCTGGCTGCGCGAGATGGAGGGCGGCACCTTCGATCCGGCCCGCATCGCCGCGACCGACACCATCGCACGCGATTACGGCACGGTGACCCCCGCCGATCTGCAGGCGCTCGCGGTCAAATATCTGCGCCCGGACAAGGACTGGAGCTTCGTCGTGCTGCCGACGCCCGCGAAGGAGGGCAAGGTGGCCGAAGCGCCGGAAGGGACCGGGCGCCCGGCCTCCTGATTTCCTCTAGCCGTCGCCCCGTTTGCGCGTCGCGTCGGTCACGGCCTGGTCGTGGCCGCTCTTGTCGCTGAAGAAGGCGGCGGCGAACAGCCCGCAGCCGAGCAGCACGGAGAAGAACACGCCGAGGATCGTCGCGATCACCATGTGCACCGTCAGCGGGCCGTTCACCGACAGCGCCCAGAGCGCGCCCGCCACCGTCAGCACCGCGATGACGGCGATGAGGATCATCACCCGGCGAAACGCGCGCGCGGCGCTGGTGCGGTCATGGGCCATGATCTGGAGATAATGTCGCCACCGGCCTGCGCAAGCACTGGTGGCGGGCAGGGCCGATCAGCGTCGCGGCGGATTGGGGTAGCGCGCGATCTCGCGCCGATAGCGGTCGCATGACCCGCCCTCGGGCCACCGGGCGCAATGCTTCTTCCAGAAGGCGCGCTGCTCCGCGGTCATCCGCGTGTTTGGTTTTTGCTTCCCGTCGATCTTGCGGGTCTCGCCCAGCACCGAAGACTGGAGCGCGGTATCGGTGGTGTATTGCGCGGCAACGGGGCCGGCGCCGGCGATACAAAGGGCAAACAGGAATCCGCGAAGCATGGCGCTCTCCCGAACAGCAGCGCCGCATGATAGGCCGACGCCGGAAGGCGGTCGAGAGGGGCGAGCATGCGGAAGAGGTGGATTGCGGCTTGGCTGGCCGGGGTATTGGTGGGCGGCGTCTATATTGCGAATGCTTCTTGGCTTGCGCCCGAGCCGCACGACGCACCCGCCGTGCTCGCCCATCGCGGTGTGCATCAGACGTTCCGGCGCGAGGGGCTGACGCGCGATAGTTGCACGGCGAACCGCATCTACCCGCCTACGAATCCCTATCTTGAGAATACCATCCCCTCGATGCGCGCGAGTTTCGCCGCGGGAGCGACGGCGATCGAGGTGGACGTGCATCCGACCACCGACGGCGAGTTCGCGGTATTTCACGACTGGAAGCTCGAGTGCCGAACCAACGGGCACGGCGTCACGCGCGAGCAGCCGATGTCGGTCCTGAAAACCCTGGATGTCGGCTACGGATATACCGCCGATGGCGGCAGGACCTTTCCGTTCCGCGGCAAGGGCGTTGGCATGATGAAGACGCTGCACGAAATGCTGAGCGCCTTTCCCGGCAGATCGATCGTGATTAACATCAAGAGTGCCGACCCGACCGAGTCAGAGCGGCTGGTCGCCTATCTGAAGGCGCATGGTCATGCCACCGACCACCGCCTGTGGGTTTGGGCGGATCGGGGGGCGCACGACCGGCTCCGCCAGCTCGCCCCGCAGGCGCGGATCGATTCTCGAAAGCGCGCGAAGGCGTGTGTCGTGCAATATCTCGCATTGGGCTGGACCAGCTATGTGCCGGACGCATGCCGAAACGCGTCGATCATGGTGCCGACAAGCCTGCGCTGGGCCTATTGGGGCTGGCCGAACCGTTTCCTTGCACGCATGCAAAAGGCAGGGGTACACGTGTCCCTCGTCGGTCCGCTTGGCGGGGATGAGCCCGGTATCAGCAGGATCGAGCAGCTGGACGCCGTTCCGTCCGGCTTTTCCGGGACCATCATTACCGATCATATCGAACTCATCGGGCCGGAAGTGCGACGCCGGTGGCCCGGAGCCAGTCAGATGATGCTGAGCGGGGCCAGCATCACACCTTGTACAGCGCCCCCAGCCGGTCGCCGTACATCTCGCGGACCTTGTGCCGCCGCACCTTCAGGCTCGGCGTCAGCTGTTCGTTCTCCACCGTGAAGGGCGCATCGGCGAGGATGAAGCGGCGGACGCGTTCGATCTGGGATAGTTCCTTGTTGACCGCGTCCACCGCGCGGTTCAGCGCGGCGCGATATTCGGGGTTCTGCGACAGCGCCTTGAAATCGCACGGCGCGCCGTTCTTGGCGCACCATTCGGCGGACCATTCGGGATCGGGGACGATGCAACCGACCAGATAGGGGCGCTTGTCGCCCGAGACCATCGCCTGGACGATTTCGGGGCGCAGCGTCAGCATCCCCTCGATCTTCTGCGGCGCGACATTGTCGCCCTTGTCGTTGACGATGATGTCCTTCTTGCGGTCGGTGATGATGATGCGGCCGCCATCGTCGATATGGCCGATATCGCCGGTGTGGAGCCAGCCGTCCTGCAGCACGCGCGCGGTTTCGGCGTCGTTGCGCCAATATCCGTGCATGACGAGCTCGCCGCGCACGAGGATCTCGCCGTCCTCGGCGATGCGCACCTCGGTATCGGGCAGCGGCGGGCCGACCGAATCCATCTTGATGCCCGCGCTGGGCCGGTTGCACGAGATGACCGGCGCCGCCTCGGTCTGGCCGTAACCCTGCAGGAAGGTGATGCCCAATGACTGGAAGAAGATGCCGACCTCCGGGTTGAGCGGCGCGCCGCCCGAGACCATCGCCTTCATCCGCCCGCCGAAGCGCTTGGAAATCTTCTTCTTGAAGGTCGCGGCCAGCAGCATCTTGAGCGGCGCGTCGAGCAGCCCCGGCTTGCCTTCATAGGCGCGCCCGCCGACCGCCAGCGCCTTTTCGAGCATCCAGTTGGGCACCGCGCCCTGCTTTTCGACCGCCTTGGAGATGCGCGTGCGCAGCACCTCGAACAGGCGGGGGACGACGACCATTATGGTGGGGCGCGTCTCCTCGATATTGGCGGCGAGCTTCTCCAGCCCTTCGGAATAGTAGATCTGCGCGCCCAGCCCGATCGGGAAATGCTGCCCGCCGCTATGCTCATAGGCGTGCGAGAGGGGGAGGAAGGAGAGGAACACCTCGTCCTCCCAGCCGAAATCCTCGGATATCACGGTGGTGCAGCCGGCGACATTGTGGAGGATCGCGCCGTGGTGCTGCATCACCCCGCGCGGCGCGCCGCCGGTGCCGCTGGTGTAGATGATGCAGGCGAGATCATCTCGGGTCACCCCGGCGGCGGCCGCCGCGGCCTCGGCGGGATCGGCCGTGTGCGCCGCGATCAGCGCGTGCCAGTCGTGCCGGTCGATGCTGCCCGATTGCCCGGTGCGGACCGGGTCGATGCCGATGACATGGCGGACATGGTCGCTCCTGAGCGCCGCGGGCATCAGCACGCGCGCCAGCTTGTCGGTCGATACGATCACCGCCGATGCGCCGCTATTTTCGACGATATGCGCGTGATCGCGTTCGGTGTTGGTGGTGTAGGTCGGTACCGTGGCGCACCCCGCCGCCATGATGGCGAGATCGGAGATGCACCATTCCGGCCGGTTCTCGCTGACCAGCATCACCCGGTCGCCCGGCCTCAGCCCCAGCCCCTTCAATCCCGCGGCGAGGCAGGCGACCTGGCGCGCGGCCTCCGCCCAGCTGGTCGCAACCCAGGCGCCGCCTTTCTTCGCCCACAGGAACGGCGCGTCGCCGCGCTCCTCGGCCCGCGTGAAGAACATGGTGACGAGATTGGGGAAATGTTCGAGCTGGCGGGCCATCGTCTCTCCTGAGGATAAGGGCTCTTGCGGCCCTTTTGTCTATTCGCCGAGTGCGGTGCCGATGCTGCGCGGGTCGGCGGCGCCCACCCAGCCGGTCGTGGTTCGTTCCGCCGCATTGGCCTTAAGGCCCAGCGGCGCGATGGTCACGGTGTGGCCCAGCCGCTCCAGCGCGGGCTTCAGCGCCTCGCGCGCGGTGCCGCGCTCCAGCACCAGGCCGGCATCGTTGAAATAGACCAGGCCTTCGCCCAGCGCCTCGCGCGCGGGCAGGCCCCAGTCGAGATGCGCGATGATCGCCTTCGCCACCTGCATGATGATCGTCTTGCCGCCCGCAGCGCCCACGGTGAACACCGGCTTGCCCGACGCGTCATAGACGATGGTCGGCGCCATCGATGACAGCGGCCGCTTGCCGCCCTCGACGCGGTTGGCGACCAGATAGCCTTTATCGATTGGCGCGCGGGTGAAATCGGTCAGCTCGTTGTTGAGCGCATAGCCGCCGGCGATCAGCTGGCTGCCGAACGGCCCTTCGATGGTCGATGTCATCGTCGCGACATCGCCGTCGCGGTCGATCGCGACGAAATGGGTGGTGGATGGCACCTCGTTCTGCACCGCGCGGATTCGCTCGGGTGCGCCGGCCGGCTTGCCGGCTGTGTAGGTGCCGATGGTGCGGCTGGGCGAGATCAGCCGCGACCGCTTCGCCATATAGGCCGGGTCGAGCAGCCCGGCGACGGGGACGGTCACGAAATCGCGGTCGGCCAGGTACATTTCGCGGTCGGCATAGGCGAGCATCATCGCCTCGCCGATCAGGTGCCAGGATACGGGATTGTCCTTGCCCAGCCGCTTCATGTCGAAGCGCTCGAGCATGCCGAGGATCTGGAACACGGTGGTCGCGCCCGAAGAGGGCGGGCCCATGCCGCAGACGCGCCACTGGCGATAGGGCGAGCAGACCGCGGGGCGCTCCTTCGCCTCATAAGCGGCGATATCGGCTGTGGTCATGTCGCTGGGCGACACCTTGGTGCCGGTTACGGCCTTGACCAAAGCGGCGGCGTTGTCGCCGGTGTAGAAGGCGTCCGCGCCGTCATCCGCTATTTTGCGCAGCGTCTTCGCCAGCGCCGGGTTGCGCAGCCTCTGCCCCTCGGTCAGCGGCTTGCCGCCGGGCGCGTAGAGCTTCGCCGTCTCCGGAAAGCTGCCCTGGATGGGCGAATCCGCCTTGTCGCCGAGCCAGACGGCCGACAGATTGGCGCTGGCCCCGGCCAGCGGGCGGGTGACGTCGAAGCCCTGATCGGCCAGGCGGATCGCGGGCTGGAACAGCGCCTTCCATGGCAGCTTGCCCCATTTGGCATGCGCCTTGGCCATCAGCCGGATATTGCCGGGAACGCCGACCGACTTGCCGCCGGCGATCGCGACCATGTACGGCACGGGCTGCCCGTCGGCGCCCATGAAGCGGTCCTGCGTCGCGGCGGCCGGCGCCTTTTCGCGGCCGTCGATGGTGTCGATCAGCCCGCTATGGGCATCATGGTGGATCAGGAAGCCGCCGCCGCCGATTCCGCTCGATTGCGGCTCGACCACGGTCAGCGCCAGCATCATCGCCATCGCCGCATCGACCGCGCTGCCGCCCTGGCGGAGTATCTCCTGCCCGGCCTGCGTGGCGCGGGGATCTGCGGAGGAGACGGCGCCCTGCGCGGCGAGCGCGGAGGGCAGGAACAGCGCGGCGAGCGCAAGGAACAGGCGGATCATGCGGCGGACCCTAACCCACCGCGCGCCGTCCGCAAGACGTTACGTCATGCGTGCGAGTCCAGCGGCGATACGCCTTGCCAGCCCGGGACCGTGAAACACCAGCGCGCTGTACAGCTGGACCATCGCCGCGCCGGCGTCGATCCGCGCGCGGGCCTCATCGACGCTGCCGATCCCCCCCACAGAGATCAGCGGCAGGGCGTCGCCCGCGATGGCGCGCGCTTCGGCCAGCTTCGCACGGGCGAGCAGCCGAAGCGGGGCGCCGGACAGCCCGCCCGCCTCCCCGGCGTGAGAGGAGCGGAGCGGCGGGCGCGAGATGGTGGTGTTGGAGATGATCAGCGCATCGACATGATGGTCGATCGCCGCGGCGATCGCGCCCTCCAGCCCGGCGCGGTCGAGATCGGGGGCGATCTTGAGGAACAGCGGGCGGCGTTCGCCACCGCGGGTCAGCCGCGCGCCATCGCTGGCGGTGAGCAGCTCGTCCAGCGCGGGACGCGATTGCAGGTCGCGCAGACCCGGCGTGTTGGGCGAGCTGACGTTGATCGTGATATAGTCAGCCAGCGTCGCCGCCCTGGCCACGCCCAGAGCGTAATCGGCGACGCGGTCCGCCGAATCCTTGTTCGCGCCGACATTGATGCCGACCACGCCCCCACCTTTACGAATTCGGCGCCGCGCCCGTGCGATACGGGCAAGCCCGGCGTCGATCCCGCCATTGTTGAAGCCCATGCGGTTGATCACGGCCTCGTCCGCGGTCAGCCGGAACAGCCGCGGCTTCGCGTTGCCCGGCTGCGCCAGCGGGGTCAGCGTGCCGACCTCGACCGCGCCGAAGCCCAGCGCGAGGAAGCCGTCGATCGCCTCGGCATCCTTGTCCAGCCCCGCGGCGAGACCGACTCGATTTGGGAAGGCGAGGCCGGCGATCGTCACCGGATCATGGATTCGCGCCGGGGCGAACGGCGCGCCCGCCGCGCCCCAAGCCGCGACCAGCCGCACCGTCGCACGGTGCGCGGCTTCGGCATCGAGCGCGAACAGGGCGGGGCGGGCGAGCGAAAACGGGGTCACGAGGCGCGGCTATGGCAGCGCGCGCCGGGGGGGTCAAAGCGCGTCCTTCGCGTCCGTTTTATTTATACTTTAGCAAGGCTTGCAAAATGTCGATTCCGTCCAATACGAATCGGGCATTCTGGTTCAATCCGGCAATGCGACCCGAAGGGCTCCTTATTCAACAGGGGGTTCTTTCACTTAACGGCTACACCGGACTGCAAAGTCCGGTGTAGCCGCTTTTCTTTGTACCCCGCATGCGGTAAGAAGATCGCCGGGGACGCCAAAAAATGGACGAGATCGCACTCGAATACGCAGTGCCGCCCGCCGATCTTTCGGCGTTCGTTACTGTGTTTTATCTTTTCCGCGCCGACGTGCCGCGGTTCCGCGATGTCGAACGCGCCGATCACGCACAATTCCGCTTCAAGCTGTCGGAGGGCGGCGGCCATTATCGCTTCATCGACGGAACCGAGCAGCCCGGGACGGACGTGCAGATCGTCGGCCCCACCACCGGCGCGACCGAGATAGACATGGAGGGACCCGTCAGGGTGTTCGGCGCGGGGCTGCAGCCCGCCGGATGGGCGGCGCTGATGGGGATCGACGCGTCCGCGCTGGCCAACCGGGTGGTCGATGCGACCGAGCTGCTGGGTCCCGGGGTGACGGTGATGGCAGACCGGCTGCGCGCCGAGACGACGATCGACGCGATGGTCGTGATCGCCGCCGAATATGCCCGCGAAGTGCTGAAGGGCATCAACCGCGCGCGGTTCGTCTTCGCCGAGGCGGTGGACGCCTGGCTCGCCGCCAGCACATCGCCCGATGTCGAGGAGCTGGTGCATGCCACCGGCCTGTCGCGCCGCCAGCTGGAACGCAACTGCAAGTCGCTCTACGGCGCCCCGCCCAAGCTGCTCGCGCGCAAATACCGCGCGCTGCGCGCGGCGCATGCGCTGGCGAACGGCGCGCAGCCCGCCGATCTGCTCGATGAGGGTTTCTACGACCAGTCGCACCTGATCCGCGAGGTCAAGCAGTTCACCGGCGTGACGCCGAAACAGATGCACGACCATCCCGGCCTGCTCGCCCAGCTGACCATTACCGGGCGCGGGGCGCTCGCCGGGCAGGTGCCGACATTGGTGAGCGATACCTGAAAAGCGGTTGACCCCGCGGCCTTGCGCCCCCACATGCTCAATCGGACTGATTCGATCCGATTTGAGAACCGCTCGCAACAATGCGCCTTTCAAGCCTTGCCGACTATGCCGTCGTGATGATGTCGGCCTCCGCGCGCCATTGCGGCGTTTCGAGCCGGCTGAACGCGACATTGGTCGCGGGCGAGACGGGCATTCCGCTGCCGACGGTGCAGAAGCTGGTCAGCCGCCTCTCCGCCGCCGGCCTGATCGAGAGCACGCGCGGCACCGGCGGGGGATTCCGCCTGTCACGCCCGCCTGCGGCGATCAGCCTCGCCGACATCGTCGAGGCGATCGAGGGCCCGATCGCGATGACCGCGTGCGTCGATGCGGGCAGGCATGATTGCGCAATCGAGGCGGAGTGCCAGGTCAAGCCGCACTGGAATGCGGTCAATGGCGCCGTCCGCGGCGCGCTCGCAGGCGTCAGCCTCGCCCAATTGTCTTCTGGAGCCACCCATGGCCACGCGTAACGCAGAGGCGCTAGCCGCCGCCAACAAGTCCTATGAATGGGGCTTCTCCAGCGACATCGAGCAGGAATTCGCTCCCAAGGGACTGAACGAGGACACCGTCCGCTTCATCTCCGCCAAGAAGAACGAGCCCGAATGGATGCTCGACTGGCGGCTGAAGGCGTACCGCGCCTGGCTGGAGATGGAGGAGGTCAGCTGGGCCAAGCTCGACATCCCGGCGATCGATTTCCAGGACGCCTATTATTACGCCGAACCCAAGGCGAAGGAAAAGCTCGGCAGCCTCGACGAGGTCGATCCCGAGATACTGCGCGTCTATGAAAAGCTCGGCATCCCGATCGAGGAGCAGAAGATGCTCGCCGGGGTCGAAGGCGCGCGCAAGGTCGCGGTGGACGCGGTGTTCGACAGCGTCTCGGTCGCCACCACCTTCCGCAAGGAGCTGGAGGCGGCGGGGGTCATCTTCCGCTCGATCAGCGAGGCGATCCGCGAATATCCGGATCTGGTGCGCAAGTATCTCGGCTCGGTCGTGCCGCAGCGCGATAACTACTTCTCGTGCCTCAACGCCGCGGTCTTTTCGGACGGCACCTTCGTGTACATCCCCGAAGGCGTGCGCTGCCCGATGGAGCTCAGCACCTATTTCCGCATCAACGCGGAGAATACCGGCCAGTTCGAGCGCACGCTGATCGTCGCCGACAAGGGCAGCTATGTCAGCTACCTGGAGGGCTGCACCGCGCCGATGCGCGACGAGAACCAGCTCCACGCCGCGGTGGTCGAACTGGTCGCGCTCGACGATGCCGAGATCAAATATTC
>JAESGW010000444.1_pt1 | contig 41455 bp, 46 predicted proteins | sample 9269791 | NCBI WGS metagenome assembly JAESGW01 (sample SAMN16773120, study PRJNA677053) | algae metagenome | isolation source: Aphanocapsa lilacina HA4352-LM1 and co-occurring heterotrophs from near cave... | place: USA: Maniniholo cave, near Haena, Kauai, HI | collected 2009-07-28
CAGACCATCCAGCAGAGACGCTTGCAGCATCAGCTGCAGGCCGCATAATCGCAAACCCAGATGAGCCAGAGCCTCCGTTCCTGAGACGCCACAACAGTCTCAAATCATCTGACGACGGACAACCAGCGTACCGTGCAGATCTCTTCCTGGCGCATTGCGGTTGCCACCGCAAAGCGGATTATCCGTCCGATCGGGGCGATCTGACGGGGATTTCCATCGAAGTGTGCGATCAGTCGGTCGAGTTCGTCCTGTGTGGGGCGGCGGTCGCGCTCCTCGCCTTTGCCGACGAGCTCAAGCCGCTTCAGGGCAATGCGGGCGAGGTCAACCGGCTCGACCTTCACCGGCAGACCGTGCACAGCTGCCGCATGGGACAGAATGAGCTTGATCGTCCCGATATCGATGCCGAGGGTGACGGGGCCTGCACCCTGCGCCGCGCGATCGCGACCGAAGCGAATGAGCCGCTCGCGATCGAGCGACGCCATTTTGCACTTGCCGAGTTCCCGCTTCAGCAATTCCAGAGTGGCGGCCTTGGAACGCAGAGGAGCCTTGCCGACATCGCACATGTCGTCGATATGAAGGTCGATGAGTTCCCCGAATGTTTTCAGCCGCGCGATGCGCGACTCGTTTGGGGCCTCGCCACGATCAACCTGGCGCTCGGCCTCGATGGCCCAGCGTCGCGCATCATCCCGGCGCAGAAAGGTCTCGCTCACGTAGCGTCCCTTGCGTCGGACCTGGACGCGCCAGGACCCGGAGGAGAGCTTCGTGAAGGTGGCCATTTTTCGTGTGCGCTCCGTGTGCACTCAGCCGTCGAAACGTGGCGAAAAACGTCGCATCATGGCGTGCTTTCGTGTGCACTCGGTACGACTTAACGATTTGATGTTACAGAAAAAACCATGAGATATCAAGCACATAGATTCGCCGTGGCGCCTATGATGGACTGGACTGACCGGCACTGCCGGCTCATCCATCGCCTGATGTCGCGCCATGCCCGGCTCTACACCGAAATGGTGACGGCGCAGGCGGTGATCCGCGGCGACCGCGAGCGGCTGATCGGCTTTGACGCGTTAGAACACCCGGTTGCGCTGCAACTCGGCGGCAACGCCCCGACCTTGCTGGCGCAGGCCGCCCGCATCGGCGCGGAGTTCGGCTATGACGAGATCAACCTGAACTGCGGCTGCCCCTCCGACCGCGTCCAGGGCGGCGCGTTTGGGGCCTGCCTGATGCGCGAGCCAGAACTGGTCGGCGACTGCGTCGCGGCGATGAAGGCGGCGGTGGCTATTCCGGTCACGGTGAAATGCCGCATCGGCGTCGATGATCAGGATCCGGAGGCGGCTCTCGACGCGCTGACCGCGGCCGTGCGCGCGGCCGGCGTCGACGCCCTGATCGTGCATGCACGCAAGGCCTGGCTCCAGGGGCTGTCGCCGAAGGAGAACCGCGAAGTGCCGCCGCTCGACTACGACCGGGCCTGCAGGTTGAAAGCGGGCAACCCGGACCTGCCGATCGCCATCAATGGCGGCATCCGGGTCCCTGACGAATGGGTCGGCCATCTCACCCATCTCGATGGCGTCATGCTCGGCCGCGAGGCCTATCAGAACCCTGAAATCCTGCTCCAGGTCGACCCGGTCCTGTTCGGGGAGGCCGCGCCAGTTCCCGACGCCTTCGCCATGCTGGAGGCGCTGGAGCCGCATATCGCCGCCCATCTCGCGCGCGGTGGGCGGCTGCACGCCTTCACCCGCCATCTCGTCGGGCTGTTTCCGGGCCGTCGCGGCGCGCGCGCCTTCCGCCGGCACCTCGCCGAACGCTGCGTCGGCGCGGATGCGGGCCTTGCGGATTTGCGCGCGGCGCTGGCCCATGTCGCGCGCTATGAGGAGATGCCGGTCGCCGCCGAATAGGACGCACACGTGACGGAACTCTCGCTCGACGATATCCGCCTGCGCGTTCAGGGCCGCTTCGACGCGCAGCCCTTCATGGCGACCATCGGCGCGCGGCTCCTCGATGTCGGCGCCGGCAAGGTCGAGATCGAGCTGCCGGTCGCTGCGCCGGTGACGCAGCAGCACGGTTTCGTCCATGGCGGCGCGGTGGCGAGCCTCGCCGATTCCGCCTGCGGCTTCGCGGCGCTAAGCACCATGCCGGCGGGGACCGGCGTGCTCACGGCCGAGTTCAAGATCAACTTCGTCGCGCCCGCCGCCGGCGAGAGCCTGCTGGCCAGGGGCAGGGTGCTCAAGCCGGGCCGCACGTTGACGCTCGCCATGGCCGAGGTCTTCGCCGTGTCGGGCGGCAAGCCGAAGCTCTGCGCCGTGATGACCGCGACGATCATGGCCATCGCCGGGCGCGAGGGCGTCTCGGACTGACGGGGGCGCTGTCGCCAGATCTGTCGCGAGACTTGACGCCGCCGCGCCGCGCGTTTACACTTAACGTAATGGTTAAGTTTCAGGCCGCCCAGCTCGACCGCACCTTCTCCGCCCTGTCGGACCCGACGAGGCGGGCGCTTCTGGCTCGGCTGGAAGGCGAGGACAGCGTCTCGGTCAGCGATCTGGCGCGGCCGTTCCCGGTCTCGCTGCCGGCGATCATGAAGCATCTCGACGTGCTCTCGGACGCCGGCCTCGTCTCGCGCTCCAAGCAGGGGCGCACCGTGTCCTGCCGGCTCAACGCCGAACCGATGGAGGAGGCCATGGCCTGGCTCGCGCGCTATCAGCGCTTCTGGACGCAGCGCCTCGACGCGCTGGAGGCGATGTTCAACGAACGCCGGGCCGCGCCGGGCTGCGAACCTGGCGATGGCGGCTGAGCGCGCCGGAGAGGAGACCACGCCATGCATGACGCCGCCCCGGTCAATCCGAGCCTGACGATGAAGCGCCGGCTGAACGCGACGCCGGCCGAGGTCTACCGGGCCTGGACCGATCCGAACCTGCTGGCCCGCTGGTTCGGTCCGGAGAATGTCGAGACGATCGAGGCCGAAGTCGATCCGCGCGTCGGCGGCGTCTACCGCATCGTCATGCTGGAGAACACCGGCGAGCGCCACCAGGTCTCGGGCTCCTATCAGGAAGTCGTCGAGAACGAGCGACTGGTGTTCAGTTGGGCCTGGGTCTCGACGCCCGAGCGCGTCTCGCGCGTCACGGTCACGCTGAAGCCCGACGGCGACGTCACCATCCTGACGTTGCTGCACGAAAAGCTCTTCGACGCCCAAGCGGTCAAGGGCCACACCCATGGCTGGACCGGCTCGCTGGTCAAGCTCGATGCGCTGTTCGGCTGAGCGCCGGCGCGCAGGACGCAAAAAATAGCGAAGCAACAGGGGGCTCGGAACCTACGGCCGCCGCAGCGGCGGCGTGTCCGGAACAGGAGAAGGAGACGACCGATGCAACACAGAATCGTATCCCGCGACGAATGGCTCGTCGCCCGCAAGGCCCATCTCGCCGCCGAGAAGGAGTTCACCCACGCCCGCGACCGGCTCTCGGCGCAGCGGCGCGAACTGCCCTGGGTGCGGATCGAGAAGAATTATCGCTTCGACGGACCAAACGGCGCGCTGAGCCTCGCCGACCTGTTCGGCCAGAACAGCCAGCTCGTGATCTACCACTTCATGTTCGCGCCGGACTGGAGCGAGGGCTGTTCGGGCTGCTCCTTCCTGGCGGATCATCTCGACGGAGCGAACCTCCACCTCAAGCACCACGACATCAGCCTGGTCGCCGTATCGCGCGCGCCCTACGCCGAATTCCAGCCGTTCCGGAAGCGCATGGGCTGGCAGTTCGACTGGGTCTCATCGGCCGGCAGCGACTTCAACCAGGACTTCCACGTCTCGCCGAGCCCGGCCGAACAGGTGGCGCGCCGCTACGACTACAATTACGCGATGCATGACGGGGAGGGCGGCGAGATGCCGGGCGTCTCCGCGTTCCATCGCGACAAGGCGGGCGAGATCTTCCACACCTACTCGTCCTATGGCCGCGGCCTCGACCTGCTGGTCGGCGCCTACAACGTTCTCGATCTGACGCCAAAGGGCCGCAACGAGGGCGAGGGCATGGACTGGATGCGCCATCACGATCGCTACGAGGAGAAGCCCAAAGCCCCCGCCGCCTCGCCGCTGCCGGTCACGGCGGTTGCATCCTGTTGCGGCTGAGCGGCCGCGAATTCGACCATCGGAACGCCGGCCTCATGCCGGCCCAACAAACGGAGAAAAATCATGACCTATGTTCAGGGATTCGTTGTCGCCGTTCCGGCCGCGAACAAGGACATCTACCTCAAGCACGCCGCCGACTTCGTGCCGCTCTTCAAGGAGTGTGGCGCGACCCGCGTGGTCGAGGCCTGGGGCGACGACGTGCCGGACGGCAAGCTCACCGACTTCAAGGGTGCGGTGAAGGCGCAGGCCGACGAGGTCGTCGTCTTCTCCTGGCTCGAATACCCCGACAAGGCCGTCGCGGACGCCGCCAGCGAGAAGATGATGAACGACCCGCGTATGAAGCAGTTGGGCGCGGAGATGCCCTTCGACGGCAAGCGCATGATCTATGGCGGCTTCGCCTCGCTGGCCGAGCAGGGCGCGGGCGGCGAGATGGCTTATGTCGACGGGATGGTCGCGCCGGTTTCCACCGGAGCCAAGGACGCCTATCGCGATTTCGCCAGCCACCACGGCGCGATCCTGCGCGAGCATGGCGCGACCCGCGTCGTCGACGCCTGGGGAGACAACGTGCCCGACGGCAAGGTCACCGATTTCAAGGGGGCGGTGAAGGCGACCGGCGAGGAAAGCATCGTCTATTCCTGGGTCGAGTGGCCTTCCAAGGAGGTCCGCGACGCCGGCTGGCAGGCGGTGATGGCCGATCCGCGCATGCAGCGCGAGATGCCCTTCGACGGCAAGCGCCTGATCCATGGCGGCTTCGCGCCGATCCTGGACGCCTGAGCGCGCGGTTCTTCACCCCAACCACGCCGTCATCCCGGGCGGAGCGAAGCTGAGACCCGGGATCCATGCCGTAAAGGTTCAGGCATGGATCCCGGATCCGCGCGGCTTCGCCGCTTGTCCGGGATGACGGCGCGTTGCGCGAACGGACCGCGCTTCCTGCAAGCGCCGAGCCTGCGCCTCACCCAGGTCCCGCGCCTTGCGTGCCCAGATACACCGCGTAGAGCGACTGGCTCGCCGCCATGAACAGCCGATTGCGCTTGGGGCCGCCGAAACAGACATTGCCGCAGATTTCGGGCAGCCTGATCCGGCCGATCAGCCGGCCCTCCGGGTTGAAGCAGAGCACGCCGCTATAGCCCACCGCGCGCCCGGCATTGGACGAGGCCCAGAGATTGCCCTCGACATCGCAGCGCAACCCATCGGGTCCGCACTTCACCCCGTCGAGCATGCAGTCGGAGAACAGCTTCTGGTTTGACAGCTTGTTGTCCGTGCCGACATCGAAGACGTGGATGTCGCCCTTGCCGCCCGGCCCCGTATCGCCCGGCCCCTTGCCGGTCGAGGCGACATAGAGCTTCCGGAAATCCGGCGAGAAGCACAGCCCGTTCGGGTCCGGAACCTGCTGCTCCGTCACGACGAGGTCGATGCGCCCGCTCGGGTCGATGCGGTAGCAGTTGGTCGGCAGTTCGCGCCGCCAGAGGCCGATTCCCGGCGGCTGGCCGAGGCGCGGGTTGATTCTGCCATTGGCGTTGCTCGGGCCTCCGGCGACATCAGGCGCGCCTTCGTAGAGCTGGCCGCCATAGGGCGGATCGGTGAACCAGTAGCTGCCGTCCGGGTGGGCGACGATGTCGTTGGGCGAGTTCAGCCGCTTGCCTTCGAACATGTCGGCCAGAACCGTCGCCGAGCCGTCGAGCTCGTAGCGCACCACGCGACGGTTCAGGTGCTCGCAGGAGAGCTGCCGGCCCTGGAAGTCGAAGCTGTTGCCGTTGCTGTTGCCCGACGGTGCGCGGAAGACGCTGACGCGGCCGTCATCCTCGAGCCAGCGCAATTGCCGGTTGTTGGGAATGTCGCTCCAGACCAGATAGCGCCCCTGCGCGTTCCAGGCCGGCCCCTCGCACCAGAGCCCGCCGGTCCAGAGCCGCTGGATCGGCGCGTTGGGCTGGGCGAGGCCGCCGAAGGCGGGGTCGATCGTCAGGATGTCGGGATCCCAGAAATAGGTCGTGGGCGCGCCGCGTGGGCTGAAATCGCGTGGCGGGGTCGTAACCGTGCTCGGCGGCGCGACCGGGCCGGTCTGCGCGATGGCCGGACCAGCGGCCGCCAGCGCGAGCGCTCCGCTGCCGGCGGTACGCAGCAGCGCCCGTCGCGACAAGCCGGCGCGGCCGGCGGGATATGTGGCTGATGTCGACATCGTGGCCTCCCTCTTTTCTGGTCTTTTTTGAATCGATTTAATTCTTCTGATTCAGGCCTTCTCTCCGGGTCTCTGCGTCACTTCCGGGCTACAGGACCGAGATCATCAGCGTCACTCCGCCCGGTCGAGCCCTCATGATGGCGGGTCTGCCTTGCGATGCGTGCAATCGCAGCCGCATTTGCTGGTCCCGGTTTTGCTTCCTGATGCAGGATTTCGGCGTCGCTTGCGGGCCTGGGAGCACATCACGCGGATGTGATCGCTCGTCGTGGCGGTGCCTAGCCCGGACAGGCGCTCTCCCGACCTTGTCCGCTTGGGCCTGCAACCGGGCGTTTGCGCCTGCCGATCGCGCTGACGGCGGACAATCAAACGGTTCAGCCGTGCAGGAGGACTTTGCTGTCCCCGCGATGGCGTGCACATTATGCATATCAAATATGCGTTACTTGCACGCCAAGCCTCTCCATCGCGGCGCGCCCTTGGACGTAGCCTTGATCCCGAGAAGCCGGCGCAGCCTGCGACCGGACGTGCGCAGGAGGAAGACGATGACAAGGCCAGGCATGACGCTCGCCGCCGTCGCGGCGATGTTTCTCGCATCGACGGCGATTGCGCCGGCGCAGACCAACACTCTGGAGAGGCTCGGCCAGTTCAAGGGCACCGGCGCTGCCGCCGACATTCCTCACATTCCGCAGACCGGACCGAAGGCCGACGCGATCAAGCGCAATCTCGCCAAGATCAAGCTGCCGCCGGGTTTCCGGATTTCGCTCTATGCGCTGGTCCCGGACGCCCGCCACATCGCGGTCGGCCCCCAGGGCGTCGCCACCTTCGTCGGCACGCGCAAGGCCCGGGTCTATTCGGTGACCGACCGGGCCAAGTCCGGCGTCGCCGACGAGGTCAAGGTCTTCGGCGCTCCGGTCGACATGAAGGTGCCCAACGGCGTCTGCTTCTCGAAGGACGGCTTCCTCTTCATCGCCGAGCAGAACCGCGTGCTGCTCGTGCCGGCGGCCGAATTCTTCTATGAGGGCAACGACATGCCCGTCTTCGAGGCGGTCAAGCAGGGCGAACTCATCCCGGTCGAGGAGGAGAGCTACAACCACACCGCCCGCACCTGCCGCATCGGGCCGGACGACCGGCTCTACATCACGCTCGGGCAGCCCTTCAACGTGCCGGCGCCCGAGAAGATGGACCTTTATACCAAGACCGGCATCGGCGGCATCATCAGCATGACCCGCGACGGCAAGGACCGGAAGGTCCACGCCTATGGCGTGCGCAACTCCGTCGGCATGGACTTCAACCCGAAGGACAAGACGCTCTGGTTCACCGACAACCAGGTCGACGGCATGGGCGACGACATCCCGCCCGGCGAGATCAACCGCGCAGCCAAGGAAGGCCAGCATTTCGGCTTCCCGTTCTATGGCGGCGGCACGACCCGCACGACGGAATACAAGGACCAGACGCCGCCGGCCGACGCGGTGGCCCCGCAGGTCGAGACCGTGGCGCACGCGGCCGATCTCGGCATGGCGTTCTATAGCGGCCGGATGTTCCCGCAGAAGTACCAGGGCGCGATCTTCTCGGCCCAGCACGGCTCCTGGAACCGCACCACCCCGGTCGGCGCGCGCGTCATGGTGACCTATCTCAAGGCGGACGGCACGGCCGACAAGACCGAGCCCTTCGCCGAAGGCTGGCTCAACGAGAACGGCGAATATCTCGGCCGCCCGGTCGATGTCGCGCCGCTGCGCGACGGCTCGCTGCTGGTCTCCGACGACTTCGCCGGCGCGCTCTACCGCATCACCTATCAGCGCTGATGGGTGCGATGCCTTTGCTCCGGCAAGGCGGGCTCGCGCTCGCCTTCGCCGTCATTCTGGCTGCGCCGGCGGCGGACGCCGCCGGCGACCGCCGGGCCGGCCGCCAGAAGGCGCAGCCTTGCCATGTCTGCCACGGCGCCGACGGCATCGCCAAAATGCCCGAAGCCCCGAACCTCGCCGGCCAGAGCGAGATCTACACGGGCAAGTCCCTGCGCGAATACCGCTCCGGCCAGCGCAAGAACGAGATCATGGAGGTCATCGCCAAGCCGCTGGCCGACAAGGACATCGACGATCTGGCGGCGTTCTATGCCGCCATCGAGGTCCAGGCGACCGTGCCGCCCTGATTTGGGGCCGCCAGGCATGGCTCCATTGCCGCTCGCGCGCCTTGTCGCGGCAGGCGTAATCACGCACAGGGTGGCGTTCTGACTCCGCGCAGGACGCCGCCATTCCATGTTTGCTGGACTACCCTTGGGCGATCTCGCCTTCCTCGCCGCTTCGCTCGTCGTCGCCGGCGCGTTTACCGGCATTCTTGCGGGCCTCTTCGGCGTCGGCGGCGGCGCGGCCATCGTGCCGATCCTCTACGAGATCTTTCGCGTCATCGGCGTGCCCGAGGAGGTGCGCATGCCGCTCTGCGTCGGCACCTCGCTCGCCATCATCATCCCGACCTCGATCCGCTCCTTCAACGCCCACCGCGCGAAGGGGATGGTCGATCTCGACATCCTCAAGACCTGGGCCGTTCCCGTCGTGCTCGGCGTCCTGCTCGGCAGCTATATCGCCCGCTTCGCTCCGCCCGACCTGTTCAAGATCGTCTTCGTCGTCGTCGCGGTCGCCAGCGCCCTGCGCCTGCTCTTCGCCTCCGACAGATGGCGGCTCGGCACGGAGATGCCGGGCAAGCTGCTGATGAGCCTTTATGGCTCGTTGATCGGCGTGCTGTCGGCGCTGATGGGCATCGGCGGCGGCCAGCTCTCCAGCCTGTTCATGACCTTCTACGGCCGGCCGATCCACCAGGCGATAGCGACCTCCTCGGGGCTTGGCGTGCTGATCTCGATCCCCGGCGCGCTCGGCTTTATCTATGCCGGCTGGCCGAAGATGGCGCTGCTGCCGCCGCTCTCGCTCGGCTATGTCTCGCTGATCGGCTTCCTGCTTTTCATCCCGACGTCGATCTGGACCGCCCCGATCGGGGCGCGGCTGGCGCACCGGCTCTCGAAGCGGCGGCTCGAGGTGGCGCTCGGGCTGTTCCTGCTGGTCGTGGCGGGGCGGTTCGTGGTGTCGCTACTGGGCTGACGGGTCAGCGCACATCGACTGGCTGAGGGTCCAAGCCCCAATCCAGACCGGCGCGAACCGCGACTGGACATTCCCGCGAGCCGTGATCAAGCTCTGGTAATGAAGCACGTTTCGCTCACGGAGATGCAACAACGCCTCGAGGAGCTCGCCAACGCCGTCGAGGCGGGCGAGACCGTCGTCGTGACGCGGGACGGCCGTCCGATCCTCGATCTGGTGCCGCACCGTGTCGGGAAGGGCTTGAACTGGGCGGCGCTGGAGGCGTTCAAAAAGGAGCGTGGCATCGAGCGTTTTGTGACCTACATCGCCGATGACTTTGACGACCCGCTGCCAGAAGATTTCCTGATTAGGCCGTTGCCGCCACAACGATGAGACTGTTACTCGATACGCATGTCTTTCTGGCGCTGTTGGAGCCTGAGACCAATCGATTTCCAGTCTTGATCGCTTGGCTGTCGGAGCAACGCGATAGCGAACTCAATCTCAGCGTGACGTCGCTTTGGGAGATCGCGATCAAGTGGCGGCTCGGCAAGCTGGAACTGGCATTCGAGTTGTCAGCTCTGCCGAACGTGGTCGAACAGCTTGGCATCAAGCCGCTTCCCATCACAGCAATCGACGTGCTTTCGCCTCTCGACCCCGCGCCTGCAACCCATGATCCTTTTGATCGCTTGCTGCTGGCGAAATGCTCGGTCCACGACCTTCGCCTTCTGACAGCCGATCGGGCCTTGGTCAGCCATCCGCTCGCGGCAGCTTGGCGTTGACGTTGATCGTGGGCTTCGCGATGCGCGCCTGCAGTTGCGCCATCACCGCCAGCCGCTCCGGCTCGCTCATCCGCCCCCATTGCGCGATCTCGGCGAGCGTCCGGCCGCAGCCCTCGCAGAGCTTGCTGGCGGGATCGATCACGCAGATCTTTATGCAGGGGCTCGATGCGCCGCTCATGACGGCCCGGTCCCGAGCATGAATGCGAAGCCGAGATAGACCGCGATCTCGGCGGTCTGCTGGCCGGCGCCGACAATGTCGCCGGTCTGCCCGCCGATCAGCGCGCGCGCCAGCCGGATGACGCCGGCTAGCCCCAGCGCGCCGATGCCGAGCCCGACGACCAGCCCGGCCAGCGGCAGCGCCGTGGCGAAGGTCAGCGCAGCCGCAAGCCCGCCCGCCAGCGCGAGAGCGAGCCAGACGCTGCCGGGTTCGGGCCGGCCGACCGCGGCCGCCGCGCCGTCGCGGCGTGCAGGGGGTAGAACGGTCAGGATGGCGATGCCGCCCGTGCGCGAGCAGATCGCGGCGCTCAGCAGCGCTGCGCCGGCCGCCCACCCTCCCGCCGCCTCCAGGATCGCCGCCAGCGCCGTCACCCGCAGCAGCAGGGAAAGGCCCAGCGCCAGCGCGCCATAGGCGCCGATCCGGCTGTCCTTCATGATTTCGAGCCGCCGCTCCGGGCTGTGGCCGCCGAACAGTCCGTCGGCGCTGTCGGCGAGCCCGTCCTCGTGCAATCCGCCCGTCGTCAGCACGAGTACCGTGACCGCCAGCGTCGCCGCCAGAGCCGGCGAGAGGTCGACAAGGCCTCCAAGCAGAAGCGTGAGCGCGGCGGGCAGGGCGATGACCAGCGCCGCCAGCGGCAAAGCCCGCGGGATCATCCTGAAGTCTGGAAGCGCATGGATGTCGGTTTCGCCCGGCAAACGCGGCACGGGCAGGCGCGAATAGAACCGGATGCAGATCGCCGTCGCCGCGAGCCAGCCCGGCCAGGCCGGCGTCGTCGCACTCGTCTCGGCCTGCGCCTCGCTCATGCCGGTTTGACGTCCTCGATTGTCTTCGCAGCCCCAAGCCTATAGCAGCACGAGCGATCTGGCGGCCAACGCCAAATCCTCAGCCGACGCGAATCCTCAGCCAAGCCAGTCTGGACCCTTGCCGATGCCCGCCTCCGGCCTGCCCTTCGACGACATCCGCAGCCTGATCGCCGGGATGCCCGGCCCCGACATGGCCGCCGCCGACGCGGTGCGCGCGCGTGACGCGACCTTGACGAAGCCGGCGGGCAGCCTCGGCCGCATGGAGGAGATCGCCGAATGGCTCGCCGCCTGGCAGGGCAGGGCGCAGCCGCGCGTCGACCGGCCGCTGGTCTGCGTCTTCGCCGGCAATCATGGCGTGGTCGCGCAAGGGGTGTCGGCGTTTCCGCAGGAGGTTACGCGGCAGATGCTGGAAAACTTCGCCGCCGGCGGAGCTGCGATCAACCAGATCTGCGCCGCCTTCGATCTCGGCTTCAAGGTTTTCGACCTCGCGCTCGATTTGCCCACCGGCGATTTTACGCAGGGCGATGCCCTCGACGAGCGCGCCTGCGTCGCCACCATGGCCTTCGGCATGGAGGCGCTGGCGGGCGGGGCGGACCTGCTCTGCCTCGGCGAGATGGGCATCGGCAACACCACCTCGGCGGCGGCGATCTATGCGGCGCTCTATGGCGGCGGGGCTGCCATATGGTGCGGGCGCGGCACCGGCGTCGACGATGCCGGTCTCGCACGCAAGATCGCAGCCGTCGAGGCGGGGCTTGCGCTCCACGCCGCGCATCTGAACGACCCGCTCGAAGTGCTGCGCCGCTTCGGTGGGCGCGAGATGGCGGCGATCTGCGGCGCGATCCTCGCCGCGCGGCTGCAGCGCATCCCCGTGATCCTCGACGGCTATGTCGTCTGCGCGGCCGCCGCGATCCTGCATGCGCTGGAGCCGTCCGCGCTCGACCATTGCCTGGCCGGCCATCTCTCGGCCGAGGGCGCACATGCGCAGGTGCTGGCGCGCCTCGGCAAGCAACCGCTGCTGGCGCTCGACATGCGGCTGGGCGAGGGCACGGGGGCTGCGCTGGCGGCGAGCCTGGTCAAGGCGGCGGCCGCGATCCATGGCGGCATGGCGACGTTCGCGCAGGCGGGGGTGGCCGGGAAGGAGTAGCTTGTACGAGCTGCGCCGACTCAATGCTGCCATTGGAATGCGCAACCATTGCTTAAATGCGAACAGGCATGGTGAGATATCCTCGCAAGCCGCCACCAAGGACATGGATGTCACCCGCCGAGTACATCTTCCGGATTGAGGGCTTCTCGCCCGACACCCTCCCGATGGCGCGCCTCGCCGACTATCTCGGTGATTTGGCGCGACTTCTCGGATCGACGGATCATGTCCATTTCAATCGTTTGGAGTCAGGCAGCGCGAAGCTCGTGGCTGCGGTCGATCAGGAGGCGCGGCCGCTGGTCAACCCCCGAGTCCGGTCTGCGGCGCGTGGGGAAGGACCACGAGATGCCCGCGCCGCGTGGGCAAAGCTCAACGATCTGCTTGCTAGAGACGGTACCGCGGCGACGCTTCAGATGCCGGGCGGTGAAGTTATTCCGTTTCCCGGATCAACTCCGCCAGCAAAGCCTATCGGCCCCATCCGTCAGCCTACTACGGTTCAAGGACGGCTCGTGAGGCTTGAAGGCTACGGCGAAGACGTTTGGGTCGGCATTGAGGAAGAAACCGATCTGGCTGGCCGTATTGTTGTCAAGGCTGCCGTCGCTCCGGAGCTTGCGGCACATTTCCATCGGTATGTGCGCCTTTCCGGATCAGGAAGATGGCGGCGAACTAGCGAAGGGCAGTGGTGCCTCGAACATCTAGATGTCTCATCGTTCGAAGCATTGGACGACGAGCCGGTTGGGGACGTTCTAAGGCGTGTGGGCGGGCTGCTGACGGAAGGCGCGGCGGAACATGCTATCAGCGTTATCCACGATCTCCGACGCGCATGATTGTCGTCGATGCGAACTTCCTTGTTTTGCTGCTAGATCCCGGAGCAATGCCGCATTTGGAGGCTGGCCGTTCCCGAGTGGAATTTTTCATCGAGGAGATTGGGCGACGGAAGGAGGAAATCGTTATTCCCGCGCCGGTGATCGCTGAAATCGTGTCCGGTCGGATCGATCGCATCGAAGAAATTGTTGACGCTTTGTTGCGAAACCGCGCCTTCATCATTCACCCCTTCGATCAAGTTACTGCAATCGAAACCGGGCTCCTGATCAGACGGGCCAGAGACAGACTTCCTGAAAGTGATCGGTTGCCTGGATGGAAAGTCGCTATGAAATACGACGCTATGGTAGCTGCCACAGCTCGCGTTCGTCGCGCCCGATCAATCTGCACGGATGACGATTGATTTGCTCAGCATTTACAGGGCACTGATATCTCAATTCTCAAGATTGCCGACTTGCCGTTTCGACCTGAAAATCCGCAAACAAGCCTCGCTCTTGACGATTAGCTCCAGCTTCTGGTTACCGGCGCCCGCCCTCACGCCGCCCGTTCCACCGGCTCCGGCAGCGCCGCCAGCGTGTCCATCACGCGCTCGGCCGGCAGGGTCACCGTCACCTCGGTTCCCGCGCGCGGCTTCGATTTCAGGTGGAAGCCGCCGCCATGCAGGTCGATCAGCCCCTTGACGATCGGCAGCCCGAGGCCGGAACCCTGTTCGGCCGTCTTGATCGCCAGCGAGCCGCGCCCGAAGGTCTGCAGCACCACGGGGATCTCGTCCTCGGGGATGCCCGGCCCGGTGTCGGTGATCGAGACATATTGCCCGCCATTGGCGGTCCAGCCGACCTTGATCGAGATCTCGCCGCCCTGCGGCGTGAACTTGATCGCGTTGGAAAGCACGTTCAGCACGACCTGGCGGATGGCGCGCTCATCGCCCCAGATCTTCGGCAGGTCGGGCTCGATCGCCTCGCGGATCGACTGGCCCTTGGCTTTCGCGCGCAGGTTGAGCATGTGGCTGCAATCGTCGACGATCGCGGCCAGCGACAGCGCCTCCTCGTTGAGTTCGTAGCGGCCGGCCTCGATCCGCGACAGGTCGAGGATTTCATTGATCAGGTTGAGCAGATGCTGGCCCGAGCCATGGATGTCGGACGAATATTCCTTGTAGGCGGCGTTGGCGTGGCCGCCGAAGACCTCGTTCTTCATCACCTCGGAGAAACCGAGGATGGCGTTGAGCGGCGTGCGCAGTTCATGGCTCATCGTCGCCAGGAAGCGCGACTTGGCGAGGTTGGCTTCCTCGGCCTTGCGCCTCGCCTCGTCGGAATTGGCGGTCGCGGTCTCGAGTTCGGCGATCAGCGCGTCCTTCTCCGCCCGGAACTCGATCGTCGCCACCGCGCTGGAATAGAGCCGGTTGGCGAGGAAGATGAAGAAGAGCTGGGCCGAGGCCGCCATCAGCGCCATCGTCAGGCTGTCGATGTCGGTGCGGCCGAAGAAAAACAGGCCGATGCCGACGCTGATCGGCACCAGCCCGGCATAGACCGCGACCGGTATCGAGGCCGCCAGCATCACGGTCAGCGCGCTGACGATCAGGAGCGTCGTGGTGACGAAGACCTTGACGCCTGGTGCGTCGCCCCCCGCAAACAGCAGCAGGAGCAGGGCCCAGCAGAGGCCGTGAAAGCTTTCCGCCAGCGCAAACAGGCCACGCCAGCGCCGCAGGCTCGCTTCAGCCGTGCCCTGCGTCAGGAAGCGTCGGCACAGGATCGCGATCAGGGTCGAGCCGAGGATGACGATCCCCAGCCAAAGCCCCACGGCATAGACCGGCCTCCACAGGCAGGCCGCGGCCGCCACGCACAGCGCCAGCACCAGCGTGCCGACCGCCCCGTTCATCCGGTATTGCGCGAAAAGCCGCAGCAATTCGTGGTCGAAGGCGCGCACAAGCCCGGTCGAGGAGGTCAGCCGCTCGCGCACGGACTTGACCTCGCGCGTGACGAGCTTGCGGCGCGCCAGCACGGTCGGGTCGGGTCCGCGCCCGCGCTGCACCTGTTCGGCCGTCACTTCGGTCATGCTGGCGCCGGAAACGTCCTGGCTTGGCCGGGCAGGATGCGCGGCAGGCTCGCCATCATGGTCGGCAAATCGTTAAGCTCTTCCTGATGGCTCGCTTCGGATTCGGTCGGTCTCGCGCGGGGTTCCTCGGCTGGCGGCGCGTCGGCCGGCCGGTCGACGTTGTGGTGGCTCTGGGGCTTGTCGGTCTGCTGGCGGTCGCGGGCGCTGTCCTGCAATACCGCCTCGGGCCGGCGCGCACGCTGATCGGCGCGGCGCAGACGATCGACGGCGACTCGCTGCGGCTGAACGGCGAGGAGCTCCGGCTCGAGGGGCTGGACGCGCCTGAACTGCGCCAGAGCTGCGCCGACGCGGCCGGCCGCCCCGTCGCCTGCGGCAGGGTCGCCCGCAGCGCGCTCGCGGCGCTTCTGGCGCGCGGCGTCGCGACCTGCGAGATCGGCAGGGCCGACCGCTATGGCCGCGGCCTCGCCCGCTGCCGCGTCGGCGAGATCGATGTCAACGCCGAGATGGTCCGGCTCGGCCACGCCGTCGCTTATGGCGGCTATCGTGGCGAGGAGGCGCAGGCGAGGGCCGCGGGTCGCGGCCTCTGGGCGCTGAGCTTCGAGCGGCCCGAGACCTGGCGTCGCAGGCAGGAGCGCTGAGCCCGCGCCAAACAACCATCACGAAGTTGCGCCAGAGAGTTGACCGGGAAGCCTTCGCCATGGTCGGCTCGGCCCGCGACAGGAGAGACCCCTTCATGAAGCTCTATGACGGCGGGCGCGCCCCAAATCCGCGCCGGGTGCGAATTTTCTTCGCCGAGAAGGGGATTCCGCTGCCCGAGCTGGTGCCGGTCGACATCGCCGCCAGGGAGCACAGGACCGAGGCCTTCACGCGCATCAACCCGCTGCAGCGGCTGCCGGTGCTGGAACTGGACGACGGCACGGCGTTGGCCGAGACCGTCGCGATCTGCCGCTATCTGGAAAGCCAGCAGCCGCAGCCGCCGCTGTTCGGGCGCGACGCCCGCGAGCAGGCGCTGGTCGAGATGTGGAACCGCCGTGTGGAGCTCGGCTTGTTTTCCAGCGTCGCGGCGGTCTTTCGCCACGGCCACCCTTCCATGGCCGAGCTCGAGGACCAGGTGCCGGAATGGGCGCAGGCCAATCGCGAGCTGATCGACGACCATCTCTGGATCCTCGAGCTGCAGCTCGCGGCCAACCCATTCATCTGCGGCGAGACCCTGACGGTCGCCGACATCACCGCCGGTATCGCGATCGATTTCATGAAACCCTCTCGTATTCCGCTGCCGGAGGATTTCGTCCAGATCCGCCGCTGGCATGGCGAGTTGTCGGCGCGGCCGAGCTGGAAGGCCTGAATGCGGGCGCGTCTCCTCGTCCTGTGCGTCGCCGCGCTCGGCCTCTCGCCGACGCCGGGCCCGGCGGCCGAGCGGCTGAACGGCGAGGCGATCAAGCGCGCCTTCGACGGCAACACCGTCAGCGGCCGCTACACCAATGGCGGCTTCTTCACCGAATATCACGACCCCGACGGCCGCGCGCTCGGCCACAACGGCTGGCAGCCGAACCGCGACGCCTGCTGGACGACGCGCGAGGATCAGGTCTGCTATTACTACGGCCCGCAGAGCGACCGCACGGTGCATTGCTTCACGGTCGAGATGTCCGACCGGCTCTATGTCCTGCGCAACGTCGGCAACGGCCAGATCAACGCCTTCGCCTCGGTCGAGCCCGGCAATCCGCGCCGGCACAGCGACGGCGGCCAGCCCTGGTACTGCGACGGGCTGATCTCGAAGGCGCCGGCGCCGCAGATGTCGCGGCGGCGCGTCGCGGCGCGATGATCCGCCGACGCGGAGAATTCGCTCTGTGCCTGGCGTTGGTCTGCGCCTGGCCGATAGCCGCCGGAGCGGCCGAGCGGCTGAACGGCGAGGCCATCCGCCGCGCCTTCGAGGGCCAGACGGTGAGCGGCCGCTACTCCGGCAGCAATCTGCCTTTCAGCGAGTTCCACCACCCGGACGGGCGCGCCAGCGGCCACAACCGCGACGTCCCCAACAGGGACGCCTGCTGGACCACGACGCAGGACGCCGTCTGCTACTATTACGGCCCGCAGGCGACGCGCCGGACCTATTGCTTCACGGTCGAGGTGAGCGGGCGGCTCTATGTCCTGCGCAGCCGGCAGAGCGGCCGCATCAACGGCATCGCCACGGTCGAGCCGGGCGATCCGCACGGCTTTGCCGGCAGCGCCGCCGCCTGGACCTGCGACGGTCTGATCTCGCGCGCGCCCGGCCGTGGCCATGTAGCGCGGCGATGACGCCGGGCGAATCGCTCGACGATGTGCTGCGCGCGCTTCGCGCCTGCCGCATCTGCCGGGACGCTCCGCTGCGTCAGCCGCCCCTTCCGCATGAGCCGCGCCCCGTCATCCAGGCCTCGGCGACCGCGCGGCTCTGCATCGCCGGCCAGGCGCCGGGCACGCGCGTCCATGCCAGCGGAAGGCCCTTCAGCGATCCGTCCGGCGTGCGCCTGCGGCAGTGGCTCGGGCTCGACGAGGCGATGTTCTATGACGAGGCGCAGGTCGCGATCGTGCCGATGGGCCATTGCTTCCCCGGCCTCGACGCGAAAGGCGGCGACAGGCCGCCGCGCCCCGAATGCGCGCCGCTCTGGCGCGAGCGCGTCTTCGCCGCCATGCCGCGGATCGAACTCGTGCTGGCGATCGGGCTTTATGCGCAGGCCTGGCATCTCGGGTCCGGACGGTCCGCCTCGCTGTCGCAGACGGTGGCGAACTGGCGCGCCATCCTCGACCAGCCGCGCCATCCGCGCGTCCTGCCGCTGCCGCATCCGTCCTGGCGCAACAATGGCTGGCTCGCGCGCAATCCCTGGTTCGAGTCGGAGCTTCTGCCGGCGCTGCGCGTCGAGGTGGCGCGGCTTATGCCGGCTCAGCGATAGCCGAAGCCGTTGCGATCGCCATAAAGGCCGCGGTCGAGGCGTCCCCGGCCCTGTATCACCGTGCGGACCTCGCCGAAACCGGTCTGGTCGCGCGCCTCGAGCCTGACCGCGCCGGTGGCGGCCGAGCCGCTGCGCCCGCCGGAGCGGACCCCGTATTCGACCGCGACCGAGCCGCCGAGCCTGACGCAGGCCGTACCGCCCTCGATGCGGACGAAACCCGGTCCGTACTCCGGGCAAGGGCGTGCGGCCTTCTGTTCCGCCGGCTTGGGCAACGGCCGCTGCAGCGGATCCCTGCGCCCCGGAATCGGCTCGCCGATGCTCTGCGCCCCGGCGCAGACCGGCGTCAGCAGGGCCATCAGGGGCAGGATCAGGCGCAGCCGCATGGGTCGTCCTCGCGGAACCAATGGTCGAACCTAGCCGCAACAGCATGGCGGGGCCAAGGCGGCCAGCAAGAGAGACGCCAACGAAAAACCCCGGCCTTGCGGCCGGGGTTCGTCAGGCTTCGAGTTGGACCGGAGAACCGGACGGTCGCTCTTTTCAGAGCTGGTTGGCCGCGCGCGCGCGGATCAGGAAGTTGTCGTAGGTGTATTCGGCGATCTGGAACCAGAGATATTCGTCGCTGCGGAAGGCCGACATCGCCTCGTAGACCTTCTTGAAGTCGGCGTTCTTGGCGTTGGTCTCGGCATAGACCTCCTTGGAGGCCTTCAGGCAGGCTTCCAGAATCTCCTGCGAGAACGGCCGCAATTGCGCGCCAGCGCCGACGAGGCGCTTCAGCGCCGCCGGGTTGCGCGCGTCGTATTTCGACATCATGTCGACGGTCGACATGTGGCAGGCTGCGGTCAGGATCGACTTGTAGGACTTGGGCAGCGACTCCCATTTTGCCGTGTTGATGAACATGTGCAGGTTGGCGCCGCCTTCCCACCAACCGGGATAGTAGTAATATGGCGCGACCTTGTTGAAGCCGAGCTTCTCGTCGTCATACGGCCCGACCCATTCGGCGGCGTCGATGGTGCCCTTTTCCAGCGCCGGATAGATGTCCCCGCCGGCGATCTGCTGCGGCACCACGCCGAGCTTGGCCATGACCTGCCCGGCGAAGCCGCCGATGCGCATCTTGACGCCCTGCATGTCGGCGACGGTCTTGATCTCCTTGCGGAACCAGCCACCCATCTGGCAGTTCGTGTTGCCCGACGGGATCGCGTAGATGTTGAATTTCTTGTAGAATTCGTTCAGCAGCTCGTTGCCGCCGCCATAGTTGAACCAGGCGTTCTGCATGCGGGCATTGAGGCCGAAGGGCACGTTGGTGCCGAAGGCGAAGGTCGGATCCTTGCCGACATAATAGTAAGACGCGGTGTGGCACATCTCGACGGTGCCGTTGGTCACGGCGTCGGCGGCCTGCAGGCCGGGCACGATCTCGCCCGCCGCGAAGGCCTGGATCTGGAACTTGCCGTCGGTGGCTTCGGAGCACACCTTTGCGACGAGTTCGGACGCGCCATAGAGCGTGTCGAGCGATTTAGGGAATGACGAGGTGACGCGCCACTTCACCTCGGGGCTCGATTGCGCGATGGCCGGGCTCGCGATGACGCCCGCCGCGCCGGCTCCGGCGACTTTCAGAAACTGACGACGCTTCATGGTTGACCAGTCCTCCCTCAAAGACGGTGCGCGCCGGTTCGCCCGCGCGTCGCATCCCGCAAACAAAGCACGTCTGGCGCACGACGCAAGAGAAAAGAGCATGGGTCATATGCGTCCCCCGCATGAATCTGCGACAAAGCGCCACCATGGCGAGCATTACCCCATGCTTGCGGGGGCAATGGCCGGGCCGTGCGCGGCCACGTTTCGCATCCATGCAAAAAAGCCCGGCGCGAGCCGGGCTTTCTCGAGCGGCCTCGCCTTGCGGCGGGCGGATGTCGCGCGGCGTCAGCGGGCGCGCGAACGCACCTGGAAGACGTCGAAGGTGAGTTCGGCGACCTGCCACCAGAGGTACTGGTCGGCGCGGAAGGCGGTCATCACGTCGATCGCCTTCTTGAAGTCGGGGTTCTTGGCCGAGATCTCGGCATAGAGTTCGTTCGAGGCTTTCAGGCAGGCCTCCAGGATCTCCTGTGAGAACGGACGAAGCTGGCTGCCGGCGCCGACGAGGCGCTTCAGCGCGGCCGGATTCTGCACATCGTACTTCGCCGCCATCTGCGTGTTGGCGTAGGTGCACGCGGCGGTCAACGCTGCCTGATAAGCCTTCGGCAGCGAATTCCACTTCTCCAGGTTGACGAAGGCGTGGACGCAGGGACCGCCCTCCCAGAAGCCCGGATAATAGTAGAACGGCGCGACCTTCGAGAACCCGAGCTTCTCGTCGTCATAGGGGCCGACCCACTCGGCGCCGTCGATCGTGCCCTTTTCCAGCGCCGGATAGATGTCGCCGCCGGCGATCTGCTGCGGCACCACGCCGAGCTTCTGCATCACCGAACCGGCGATGCCGCCGATGCGCATCTTCAGGCCCTGCAGGTCGGCGACGGTCTTGATCTCCTTGCGGAACCAGCCGCCCATCTGCGCGCCGGTGTTGCCGCAGGGCAGGCCGTAGATGTTGAACTTCTTGTAGAACTCGTTGAACAGGTCGTTGCCGCCGTTCTGGAACAGCCAGGCGTTCTGCTGGCGGGCGTTCAGGCCGAAGGGCACCGAGGACGGGATCGCGAAGGTCGGATCCTTGCCGACATAGTAGTACGACACCGTATGGCACATCTCGATCGTGCCGTTGGTCACCGCGTCGGCCGCCTGCAGGCCGGGAACGATCTCGCCGGCGGCGAAGACCTGGATCTGGAACTTGCCGTCCGTCAGGTCGGAGACCATCTTGGCCATGACTTCGGCGCCGCCATAAATCGTGTCGAGCGACTTCGGGAAGCTCGAGGCCAGACGCCACTTCACTTCGGGGTTCGACTGCGCGACGGCCGGAGCCGCGACCGCGACGGCGGCAGCGCCGGCCGCGGCGGTCTGGATGAATTGACGACGCTTCATGGGGACTTCTCTCCTCGGGATTTCAGCACGACGATTCACGGACGGGACTGTCCCGCCCTGCGAAGTTTCAGGACATTGGCGGTGGGCTGCGGCGATCATCAAGGCCGGGCGCGTTGTTCTTTCGTGCAACGGATGAGCCGGCAAAGATTTATACTTGCACAGATTTTGCGCACATCTCCCCAAACATGCAGCGACCGTCAACCAATTCTACAGGCTCGACAATTGCGCTGAGAACATGGCACGGCTGCGTCGCAAGCGCATGACGCTTTTCGTCGGGGCGGTCAACCTCCGCGTGCCGGCATGAGGTTTCGAGGCGAGGAAATGCGACATGGAGACAGAGCGGTTGCTGCTCCGCCCGCCATGCCCCGACGATCTCGACGCCATCCACGCCATGCGCTCCGACCCGGCCGTGGTCCGTTATCTCGGCGGCCGGACGCTGAACCGGGAGGAGGCGTGGCAGCGGCTGTTGCGGCTGGCGGGCCACTGGTCGCTCATGGGCTTCGGGATGTTCGTGGTGACCGAGAAGGCCGGCGGCCGCGTGATCGGAGAGGTCGGGCTATTCCTTGGCCGTCGCGGCTTGGGCGCCGCGTTCGACGATGCTCCGGAGGCGGGCTGGATATTCGCCGCAGAGGCGCAAGGCCGCGGCTACGCCGCGGAGGCAGCCATGGCGGCCCACCGCTGGTTCTTCGCCAGCCATGGCGAGAGGCGCACCGTCTGCATCATCGATCCGGCGAATGCCGGCTCCTTCCGCGTGGCGGCGCGGCTCGGCTACAAGAGATTCGCGGAGGTCGACTATCATGGCGGGCCGGTGACGATGCTCGAGCGTGTTCCCGGTTGATCCCAACGCCGACTCAGGAGACGACGCATGGATGACGAAAAGCTCGCGACGCTGCGGGCGCGCTATGCCGGCGCCAGCGGCGCCGACATCCATCGCCCGGACTTCGCCAAGGTCGCCGCCGACCAGTTCAAGGGCGACAGGCGCAAATGGCCGTTCTCCGACGTCGCCACCTTCATCAGCGCGCCCTATCGGCCGGACGCGCTGACGAGCCCCGATCTCGGCGGGCTCGACGTCGCGATCATCGGCCTGCCGATGGATCTCGGCGTCACCAACCGCGCCGGCGCCCGGCTCGGCCCGCGCGCGGTGCGCGCCGTCGAGCGCATGGGGCCGATGGATCACGTGCTGGGAACCGCGCCCTTCGGCATGCTCAAGACCGCCGATATCGGCGACGTGCCGTTCCGCTCGCGTTATTCGCTGGAGAGCTGCCACGAGGACATCGAGGCGACGTTCAAGACCATCGTCGCGGCCGGCGTTTCGCCGCTCGCAGTCGGCGGCGACCATTCGATCACCTATCCGATCATGCGCGCCGTCGGCGCGAAGCGGCCGCTCGGCATGGTCCATATCGACGCCCATTGCGACACGTCCGGCCCCTATGAGGGCTCGAAATTCCACCATGGCGGCCCGTTCCGGCAAGCGGTGCTCGACGGCGTGCTCGATCCGGAGCGCGTCATCCAGATCGGCATCAGGGGCGGCGCGGAATATCTCTGGGAGTTCTCCTATGAGAGCGGCATGACCGTGATCCACGCCAACGAGATCGACGCGATGGGCCTCGATGCCGTGATCGCGAAGGCGCGCGCCGTCATCGGCGACGGCCCGACCTACGTCTCCTTCGACGTCGATTCGCTGGACCCGGGTTTTGCCCCCGGCACCGGCACGCCGGAGGTCGGCGGCCTGACGCCGCGCGAGGCGCTCGCCATCCTGCGAGGCCTCAAAGGAGCGAACATCGTCGCGGCCGACGTCGTCGAGGTCGCGCCGCAATATGACGCGACCTCCAACACCGCCCAATGCGCGGCGCAGGTGCTGTTCACGCAGCTCTGCCTGATCGCCGAGGCGCGCGCCGCGGGCGTGGGTCGCCCGTGAAGCGAAAACCCGTCGCACTCGACGCGATCGACCGCAGGATCGTCGCGATCCTGCGCGAGGAGGGTCGCATCACCAACCAGGCGCTCTCGGAGCGGGTCGGCCTTTCGGCGCGGCCCTGCCTGGAGCGGGTGCGCAAGCTCGAGGCGTCCGGCCTGATTCAGGGCTATTCCGCCCGCCTCGCGCCGGAACTCGCGGGCCACGCCATCGTCGCCTTCGCCTGGATATCGCTGCGTGAACATTCCGTCGGCCGGCGCGAGCGCGTCGAGAAGGTACTCAAAGCCTGTCCTGACGTGGTCGAGGTTCAGGTCGTCAGCGGCGAGGCGGACTATCTGGCGCGCATCGTCGCCGGCTCGCTGGCGGACTATGAGGAACTGACGGGCGCCTGGCTCGCCGACGCGCAGCTCGGCATCGCCAGGATCGCCACGACTTTCGCGCTCAAGGCGCTGAAGGAGTTCGAAGGTTATCCGCTGGGGGAGGGGTGATGTCGGCTTGAACGTCCAGGATCGGCCAGAAGATCGGCCAAACAATCAGTCGGCGACCTGGATTCCGGTTTCTGAATCCTGGTAAAACCATGGAGATGCTTCTGATTTGGCTCAAGCAGAACCTGTTCTCCTATCTGATGCGATCGGCCAAAATCATCTCGGTGACTGCGCCAGCCAGATCACATGCCGCTTGCCGCGTCCGCCGCGACCCGCCCGGACGACAACCTCATCGACCTTGAAACCCGTCTGCCGCAGCCTGTTCGTGAAGCTGCGATCGGGCCCTTGCGACCAGACCGCCAGCACGCCGCCGGGCGTCAGCGCCGCGCGCGCCGCCGCGAGGCCGGCAGCGTCGTAAAGCCCGTCATTGGCCGCGACCGTCAGCCCGTCGGGGCCGTTGTCGACGTCGAGCAGGATCGCGTCGTAGCGCGACGCTCCAGCTGCGATCAGCGTCCGGACATCGCAGACCGTAACGGTCACGCGCGGGTCATCGAGGCAGCCCGCAAAAACCTCCGCCATCGGCCCGCGCGCCCAGGCGACGACCTGCGGCACGAGTTCGGCCACCTCGACCTGCGCATCGTCGCCGAGTTCGACCAGCGCCGCCCGCAACGTGAACCCCATGCCGAGCCCGCCGACCAGGATGCGTGGCTGCTTGCGCTGCTTGATCCTGTCGCAGGCGAGCGTGGCCAGCGCCTCCTCCGAGCCGCTGAGGCGGCTGTTCATCAACTCGTTCGCCCCGAGCATGATCGAGAACTCGCTGCCACGGCGCTTCAGCCGGAGCGTGGCGCCATCGGGCAGCGGCGCGCTGTCGAGGGTTTCCCAGGGGATCACGGTTTCGGTCTCGCGGGAGGGGGATGACGCGAACCTATAATCGGGTCGCGGCGGCAACGCGAGCCCGCGCCGAATCTGTTGCTCAAACGACAGATTCGGCCGCGCTGGAGCCTGCCCATGGCCGAGTGCGGCTGGCCGCCCGGGTCTAGGCTCGGTCCAGCGAGAGGGAGAGACGCCATGAACGCCATCATCCGCGAACGCGAGGTCTGCGCGCAGAACTATGCGCCGCTGCCGATCATGCTGTCGCATGGCGAGGGCGTCTGGCTCACCGACATCGCCGGGGTCAAACGGCTTGACATGATGAGCGGCTATTCCGCCGTCAGCCTCGGCCATGGCAACCCGCGTATCCTCAAGGCAATGTCGCAGCAGGCGCAGCGGCTGGCGGTGACCAGCCGCGCCTTCCACAGCGAGCCGCTCGGGCCGTTTCTGGCGAAACTCTGTGAGGTCGCGGGCCAGGAGATGGCGCTGCCGATGAACACCGGCGCGGAAGCGGTCGAGACCGCGATCAAGGCGGCGAGGCGCTGGGGCCATCGTGTCAAGCGCATTCCGGAGGGCAGGGCGCAGATCATCGTCGCTGATGGCAACTTCCACGGCCGCACCACCACCATCGTCGGCTTCTCCTCCGACGAAAGCTATCGGGACGGCTTCGGCCCCTTCGCGCCGGGCTTCATCAGCGTTCCCTTCGGCGACTCCGACGCCGTTGCGGCCGCGATCACACCCGACACCGCCGCGATCCTGATCGAGCCTGTCCAGGGCGAGGCCGGCATCGTCTTGCCGCCGCCGGGATATCTCAAGCGCCTGCGCGAGCTTTGCGACGCCAGCAACGTCCTGCTCATCCTCGACGAGGTCCAGTCCGGCCTCGGCCGCACCGGGCGCTGGTTCGCCCATCAGCATGAGGGTATTCGCCCCGACGGGCTGATCGTCGGCAAGGCGCTGGGCGGCGGGGTCTATCCGGTCTCGGCGTTCCTCTCGTCGCGCGCGGTGATGCAGCTCTTCGGGCCGGGTTCGCATGGCTCGACCTTCGGCGGAAACGCGCTCGCCGCCGCGATCGGGCTCGAGGCGCTGAACGTCATCGAGGAGGAGGGGCTGGTCGAGCGTTCCGCCGCCGAGGGCGGCTACCTCAAGGCGCGGCTGACGGCGATGACGCAGGGCCTCGCCTGCGAGGTGCGCGGCCTCGGCCTCTGGGTCGGCGTCGAGATCGACCCTGCGAAGGCCTCGGCGAAGACGCTGGTGGCGCGCCTGGCCGATGCCGGCGTGCTGACCAAGGAGACCCATGAGACCGTGATCCGCTTCGCCCCGCCCCTGACGATCGCCCGCGCCGAACTCGACTGGGGGCTGGCTCGCTGCGAGCGGGTTTTCGCGGAAGCGTCGTCGCCGCAGGCCGCCGCGGCGGCGTGACCGGTGGCGGCGTTCCGACGGCGCGGCCGGCTTTCGAGATTAAAAAAGCAATAAAAACAATAGCTTGATCTGGTAGTTCTTTAGGCGGACCCGCTCAGAAAAGCTGCATGTCCCCACTTGCGGCGAAGAGGCGATTTCGCCCAATCTGCAAGCATAAGCCGGATGCGGGAATTCGAAACGCCCGCCCGGTCAACCCTGAGGGAGGCACCATGAAAGGTTTCGTTCGGTTCATCGCCGCCGCGGCATTGACGGCCGTCGGCGCGACAGGCGCCCTGGCCCAGGCCAAGGAATGGAAAGAGGTCAGGATCGGCACGGAGGGCGCCTATCCGCCCTTCAACAACCTGAACGCCAAGAAGGAGCTCGAGGGCTTCGAAATCGACTACGCCAACATGATCTGCGAGAAGATGAAGGTGAAGTGCACCTGGGTCGTGCAGGACTGGGACGGCATCATCCCGGCGCTGCTCGCCAACAAATACGACATCATCATCGCCGGCATGAACGCCACCGACGAGCGCAAGAAGCAGGTCGACTTCACCGCCGTCTACACCAAGACGCCGATCTGGGCGATCAGCGCCAAGGCGACGCCCGGCCCGCTCACCCCCGCGCTCGGCAAGGGCAAGGCGGTGGGCACGCAGGGCTCGACCATCCACGCCAACTTCCTCGAGAAATACTACAAGGATTCGAACATCCGGCTCTATCCGACGCAGGAGGAGGCCAATCTCGACCTGCTCAACGGCCGGCTCGACTACATCGTCGCCGACTCGCTCGCCCTGCAGGATTTCCTCGACGGCAAGGGCAAGGATTGCTGCAAGCAGGCCGGCGAGGTGCCGCGCGATCCCGCGATCCACGGTCCCGGCGTCGGCGGCGCGGTCCGCAAGGCCGACGGCGCGCTGAAGGCGATGTGGGACAAGGCCATCGCCGAGTCGCTCGCCGACGGTTCGCACAAGAAGATCCAGGACAAGTGGTTCAAGATCGCCATCATGTGAGGCTGATCCGACGCGCTTGGCAATGACGCATCGCCGTCATTGCGAGCAAAGCGAAGCAATCCAGGCGGCGGCGTTGCGCGTCGACCTGGATTGCGTCGCCGCTGCGCTCCTCGCAAGGACGAGCGAGGCCTTCCTCCGGCGCGGGATCGACCCCTGACATGCTCGACAAGCTCTACCTGCTCGGCTTCGGCGACGGCGGCTGGGGCCTCGCCCTCCTGCAGGGCGCGGGCATCACCATCTCGATCGCGCTGGCGACGCTGCCTTTCGGGCTGGCGCTCGGCCTGATCGTGGCTCTGGGCAAGCGCTCCGACAACGCCGTGCTGCGCGGGCTCGCGACCGTCTACACCACGGTGTTTCGCGGCGTGCCCGAGTTGCTGACGCTCTACATCATCTATTTCGGCGTCCAGATCCTGCTGCAGCGGCTGTGGGAATGGCTCGGCCTGCCGGGCGCCTTCTCGATGCCGCCCTTCGTCGCCGGCATGGTCGCGCTCGGCGTCGTGCTCTCGGCCTTCTCCAGCGAGGTCTGGGTCGGGGCGCTGAATTCGATCCAGAAGGGCCAGCGCGAGGCCGCCGCCGCGCTCGGCCTGTCGAAGGCGCAGGCCTTCCGGCTCGTCGTCTTCCCGCAGCTCATCCGCGTGGCGCTGCCGGGGCTGGGCAACAACTGGATGGTGCTGCTGAAGGAGACCTCGCTGGTCTCGGTCATCACCTTGCCCGACATCATGTTCATCACCACCCGCGCCAATGTCGCCACCAAGGAGCCGTTCCTGTTCTTCGGCGCGGCGATGCTGATCTATCTCCTGTTCTCGCTCGCCTCGGCCTGGGGGCTCGGCCGGCTCGAGGCCCGCACCAATCGCGGCTTCGCCGTCTTCGGGGGCGCGACGCGATGAGCTGGTGCGAGTATCCCGGCTGGCTCGTCGGCAGCGAGGTCTTCCAGAACTATGGCTGCCGGATGTTCTCCGGCCTCTGGATCACCTTCGAGCTCGTCGTGATTTCGGTGGCGCTGGGTTTTGCGCTCGCCATCGGCCTCGCCATCGCGCGGCTTTACGGCCCGCGCTGGGCGCAAGCGGCGATCAACGGCTACACCACCTTCTTCCGCGGCACGCCGCTGCTCTGCCAGCTCTTCCTGGTCTATTATGGCCTCGGCCAGTTCCGCCTGTTCTGGCAGGATGTCGGCCTGTGGTGGTTCTTCCGCGAGCCGTTCTACTGCGCCGTCTTCACCTTCACCATCAACACCGCCGCCTATCAGGCGGAAATCCTGCGCGGCGCCATCCAGTCGATCCCGCGCGGCCAGTTCGAGGGCGCGCTGGCGCTCGGCCTGCACCGCTGGGCGACGCTGCGCCACGTCGTCATGCCGCAGGCGATGATCCTGGCGCTGCGCCCGCTCGGCAACGAGCTGATCGTGATGATCAAGGCCAGCGCCATCGCCTCGCTGGTGACGCTGTTCGACCTGATGGGCGCGACCAGACTGGCCTTCGCGCGCTCCTTCGACCTCTCGATCTATCTCTACGCCGCGCTGATCTATCTGGCGCTGACCGAGGCGATCCGGCGCGTCTGGGACCGGCTGGAGCTCAGGCTGACGCGGCACATGGCGTTGCGCTGAGGTTGGACAGGCTTGGCCGGCGCTCCTAGATTGTTTCCATGACAAGCGTTTCCGACGAGGATGGCATGGACACATCGCTCGACATCGATCCGAAGCTTGAAGCGCGCATCCGCGATCTGGCCGAGCGGCAGCAACGCTCTCCAGATTCCATCATGACCGAAGCTATCGAGCAATATGTGACGCGCGAGGAAGCCCGAATGAGCTTCGACGAGGAGGAAGAGGCTTCCTGGCGCGATTACCAGGAAACCGGCCTGCATATTACGGGCGACGAACTCAGCGCGTGGCTGAAGACGTGGGGCACCGACGCCGAGGCGGATCCGCCTCCGTGCCACAAGTAGTCGTGTCGAGAGGCGCGCTGGCGGGTATCAATCGTTGTCGTCAGTTTCTCGCGGCTCGCAACCCGCGAGCCGCCAACGAGGCCTCCGACACGATAGATCGATATCTGCTGAGCCTGAAGACGCATCCGGAGATCGGCCGCCTGCTGTCCTACGAGCGAGGTCTTCGCGAACTGGTGATCCCGTTTGGCGATAGCGGCTATGTCGCCCGTTACCGTTTCGATCCGTCAGCGGACATCGTTTTCGTGACCGGGCTACGCCATCAGCGCGAAGCAAGCTTTTGACGCCGCCGCCACCCCATTCTTCCCGTTTCGCGCAAGCTGACATCGCATCCGCGCGGCTTTGCGTCGGCCGCCCGGCGCGCTAAATGCAAGCCGAGGCATCGGCATACCAGCGGAGCATTTCATGACCAAAGTCGCCTTCATCGGTCTCGGCGTCATGGGCTATCCCATGGCCGGCCATCTCAGGGCCAAGGGCCACGAGGTCACGGTCTACAACCGTAATCCCGACAAGGCGCAGAAATGGGTCGCGCAGCATGCGGGCGTCTCGGCCGCCACGCCGGCCGCCGCCGCCCAGGGCCAGGAGATCGTCTTCGCCTGCGTCGGCAATGACGACGATCTGCGCTCGGTCACGCTCGGCGAGGGCGGCGCCTTCGCCGGCATGGAGAAGGGCGCGGTCTTCGTCGACCACACCACCGCCTCGGCCGGCGTCGCGCGCGAGCTCGATGCGGCGGCGAAGGCCGGCGGTTTCGGCTTCGTCGACGCGCCGGTCTCCGGCGGTCAGGCGGGGGCCGAGAACGGGGTGCTGACCGTGATGTGCGGCGGCGAGCCGAGCGTCTACGCCCGGGCCGAGCCGGTCATCGCGAGCTTCGCGCGCATGTGCAAGCTGATGGGCCCGGCCGGCTCCGGCCAGCTCACGAAAATGGTCAACCAGATCTGCATCGCCGGGCTGGTCCAGGGTCTCTCCGAGGGCATCCACTTCGCCAAGCGCGCCGGGCTCGACGTCGAGGCGATGCTTGAGGTGATCTCCAAGGGCGCGGCCGGCTCCTGGCAGATGGAGAACCGCGGCAAGACCATGAACGCCGGCAAGTTCGATTTCGGCTTCGCCGTCGACTGGATGCGCAAGGATCTCGGCATCGTGCTGGAGGAGGCCCGGCGCAACGGCGCGCAGCTCCCCGTCACCGCGCTGGTCGACCAGTTCTACGCCGAGGTCCAGAAGATGGGCGGGCGGCGCTGGGACACCTCCAGCCTGATCGCGCGGCTGGAGGGCTGATCGGCCGGGCCGTCATGCCCCGGCCCAGCCGGCCATGAAGCCGCGCAGATGCGCGCTCAGCGCGTGCACCGCCGGCGCGGGATGGGCGGTCGGCGTCGTCAGCAGATAGATCCGGTCGCCCGGCCCGAGCACCTCGTGCTCGGGCAGCAGCCGCGCCAGCCGCCCGTCGGCGATCGCGGCGTCCGCCATGTAGTCCGGCAGCAGGCCGACGCCCATGCCCGCGAGCAGCGCCTCGCGCAGGAACAGGAAATCCTCCGCCTGCAGGCGCGGCGAGACGATCAGCGTCTCGGCCGCGCCGCGCCGGGCGAGCCGGACGGGATAGTCGCGCCCGGCCGGCGGCGGCGTGATCAGCGGCAGGTCCCGCAGCGCCGCGGGGCCGCCATTGCCGAAGGCGGCCGCCACCTCCGGCGCCGCGCAGAGCCGCCACGCGACGCGGCGCAGTTCACGCGCCACAACGGTGTCGGGCGGCTTTGACAGCACCCGCACGGCCACGTCGATATTGTCGGCGACGAGATCGTCGATGCGGTTGCCGAAGGTGACCTTGAGCGTGATTTCCGGCTGCGCCCGCAGGAAGTCGAGCAGCACCGGCGCGAGCACCAGCCGCCCGAGGCCGGTGGGCACACTGACCCGGACATGGCCGCGCGGATGGCTGGCATGGCCGGCGATCGCGGCCTGGGCGGCGTTGGCGTCCTCGCGCAGCCGCAGCGCATGCTCATAGGCTGTGCGGCCGGCGTCTGTCAGGTCGACGCGCCTTGTCGTGCGCCGCATGAGTTGCGCGCCGGTCTGCCGCTCCAGCGTCTTGAGACGCTGGCTGACGCGTGAGCGCGACAGGCCGAGCCGGCGCGCCGCTTCGCTCAGATTGGGCGTCTCGACGATCTCGGCGAAGAGCAGGAGGAGGTTGAGGTCCATGATATTGTCGCGTCATTCCGGACAGTGCTGTCGCTGAACCACGGATTGTAGACCTGCATGCCTCGGTTACAATGCCGCGAAGAGAGGCGCGCCAGACGTCTCGCCGAGGAACCGCCGTGCCGGCCGAGCTGATCTTCGAGTCCAACTCTGTCCCGGGCGACGTGCTCGCAGCCCGCGGCGCGCGCTTCGCCGGCGGGCTGGCCGGGCTCGGCCTGCGTGAGGGCGACGTCGTCGCGGTGCTGCTGCGCAACGATCCGGCCTATGCCGACGTGATTCAGGCCTGCCGCATCGGCGGCTTCGTCTACTGCCCGGTCAACTGGCATTTCGCGCCCGCCGAAATCCGCTTCATCCTTGAGGACAGCGGCGCAAAGGCGCTGATCGGCCATGCCGACCTTCTTGCGGCGGCGGCCGACGCCGTCCCGGCCGGACTGCCGGCGCTGCGCGTCGGCGAAGCTCCGGGCGCGGCGGGCGAGTACGAGACCTGGCTGGCAACCCAGCCGCTTTATGCCGGCCCGGTCGTCGCCCCGCGCGGCCACATGGCCTATACCTCGGGCACGACCGGCCGGCCCAAGGGCGTGGTCCGCGACGCCGTTCCCCTCGGCGAAATCGCCGAATATCAGCGCCAGGCGCTGGCCGTGGTCGCGGCGAGCTTTGGCATCGCGCCGGGCGTGCGGGCGCTGATGCCGGCGCCGCTCTATCACAGCGCGCCGAGCCTGTTCGCCCAGATGGCCCTGCTCGTCGGCGCGCTGCTCGTCGTCACGCCGCGCTTCCGCGAGGAGGAGGTGCTGGCGCTCATCGAGAAGCACCGCATCGAGACGGTCTATCTGGTGCCGACCATGTATGTCCGGCTGCTGAAGCTGCCGCCTGTGGTTCGCGCCCGCTATGACCTCTCGAGCCTGCGCTTCGTCGCCTCGACGGGGGCGCCCTGCGCGCCGGCGCTGAAGCGCGCCATGATCGACTGGCTCGGCCCGATCGTGAACGAGACCTACGCCTCGAGCGAGACCGGCATGATCACGGCGATCACGGCGGCGGAATCGCTGCAGCGCCCGGGCAGCAGCGGGCGGCCGTTCGGTCAGGCGAAGGTCGCGATCCTCGACGAGGCGGGCAGGGCGCTGCCTGCGGGCGAGGTCGGGCTGATCCATGTCCGCCAGCCGGCCTATCCCGATTTCACCTATCGCAACCAGCCCGACGCGCGGACCAGGGCCGAGCGCGACGGCCTGATCACGCTCGGCGACATGGGCTATCTCGACGCCGACGGCTATCTCTATGTCTGCGACCGGGCCTCCGACATGGTGATCTCGGGCGGCGTCAACATCTATCCGGCCGAGATCGAGCATGCGCTCGGCCGCTGCGCCGGCGTGCTCGATTGCGCCGTCTTCGGCGTTCCCGACGAGGAGTATGGCGAGCAGCTCATGGCGCTGGTGCAGCCGCATCCCGGCGAGAACCCGGAGCCGGCGGCGCTGATCGCGGCGCTGCGGGCCGAGATCGCCGGCTACAAGGTGCCGCGCCGCATCGAGATCGTCGCCGCGCTGCCGCGCGACGATAACGGCAAGATCGCCAAGAAGAAACTGCGTGAGCCTTACTGGGCCGCCAGCGGCCGGCAGATCTGAAGATCCGACACCAAGGCGCAGAAAGCGCTGAAACAGGGGAGACCGACGATGCCTTACCTGAAGCCGACGAGACGGATGGCGCTGGCAGGCTTGATGGCGTTGAGCGCCTTTCCGGCGCTGGCGCAGGAGTTCCCGGCCCGGCCGCTGCGGCTGATCGTGCCCTATCCGGCCGGCGGGGCCACCGACCAGCTCGCCCGCAGCCTGGCCGAGAGCATGGGGCGCGATCTCGGCCAGCAGGTCGTGGTCGAGAACAAGCCGGGCGCGAACACCAATCTCGGGGCCGAGACCGTCGCCCGCGCCGAGGCCGACGGCTACACCCTGCTGATGGGCAGCGGCGCCAATCTCGTGCTCAACCCGCTGCTCTCCAAGAAGCTGAACTACAACCCGGACCGCGACCTGCGCCCGCTCGGCCTGCTCGCCGAAATTCCGCTGATGGCGGTGGTGCACAAATCGGTCCCGGCGAAGACGCTGGCCGAGCTCGCCGCCTACGCGAAGGCCAATCCCGACAAGCTGAACTTCGCCTCCGTCGGCATCGGCAATCCGCTGCATCTGGCGGTGGAGCGGTTCATGGTCGCCTCCGGCACGAAGATGACGCATGTGCCTTATCGCGGCAGCGCCCCGGCGCTGCAGGACCTCGTCGGCGGGCAGGTCCAGCTCATGTTCGACACCGTCAGCACCTCGATCCCGCATGTTCAGTCCGGCGCTCTGACCGGGCTCGCGGTGGCATCAAATGCAAGGCTGCCGGCCCTGCCGGATGTCCCGACCGTGGCCGAGGCGGGCTTTCCCGACCAGCTCTCCTCGGTGTTCTTCGCGCTCGCCGTGCCGAAGGCGACGCCGGACGCGGTGGTCCAGCGGCTGCAGCGCAGCCTTGCCGGCTTCTATGGCGACGCGACCCTGCGCGCGACGCTGGAGAAGCAGGGCTGGGTGACCCAGCGCGCGATGAACGCCGGCGAGATCGCCGCCTATCTCGACGCCGACCGAAAGCGCTGGGCGCAGATCATCGCCGCCAACAAGATCACGCTCGACTGACGCCGTCGCCTGCGCCGAAAAACGGAAAAACCCCGGATCGACCGATCCGGGGTTTTTCTTTGCGAGGGTCTTCGCCGGCCGCCTCAGTTCAGGTTCAGCGTCGGCGGCGCGTTCAGGTCGAGGCCCGGCAGGCCGCCGCCGGGGCCGCCGAGGCCCGGGATCTGGATGTTGTCGAACTGCTGCTGGATCGACTTCTGGTCGAGCTGCACGGCCGAGGCCTTGTAGTGCATCACCATCTGCGGCAGCGCGATCACGAGCGCCACCATGATGCACTGGATCACCACGAAGGGCACCGCGCCCCAGTAGATCTGACCGGTCGTGACCGGCTCCATCATGATGCCCGTCACCTTGTCGCGATAGCGGTCCTTGGGCGCGACCGAGCGCAGGTAGAACAGCGCGAAGCCGAAGGGCGGGTGCATGAACGAGGTCTGCATGTTGACGGCGAGGATGACGCCGAACCAGATCAGGTCGATGCCGAGCTTTTCGGCGGCGGGCCCGAGCAGCGGCACGATGATGAAGGCGAGCTCGAAGAAGTCGAGGAAGAAGGCCAGCAGGAACACCATCACGTTGACGACGATCAGGAAGCCCGTGGCGCCGCCCGGCAGGCCGATCAGCAGATGCTCGACCCACAGATGCCCGTTGACGCCGTAGAAGGTCAGCGAGAACACGCGGGCGCCGACCAGGATGAAGAGCACGAAGGCCGAGAGCTTGGCGGTCGATTCCGTCGCCTGTCTCAGCAGGTCGAAGGAAAGCCTGCGCTTGCCGAGCGCCAGCAGGATCGCGCCGGCCGCGCCCATCGCGCCGCCTTCGGTCGGCGTGGCCAGCCCGATGAAGATCGTGCCGAGCACGAGGAAGATCAGCGCCAGCGGCGGCACCATCACGAAGACGACCTGTTCGGCCATGCGCGAGAGCAGGTTGAGCTTGGCGTATTTGTTGATGAGCGCGATCACGAAGGATACGCCGACCGCGATCGACATCAGCAGCACGACGAAGTCCGCGCCGGCCTTCACGGTCGTGAACAGCTTCATGTAGGCGTAGCCGATGCCGAACGACAGGATCGTCACCACCAGCAGCGAAAAGCGCCGTGTCACGCCGTCGGCGTCGCGCAGCGTCTGCGCCTCCGGCGGCAGGCCGGGCGCGCGCTGCGGATAGACCATCGTGACAAGGAAGACGTAGCCGGCATACATCGCCGACAGCACGAGGCCGGGGATGAACGCGCCCTCATACATGTCGCCGACGGAGCGGCCGAGCTGGTCGGCCAGCACGATCAGGACGAGCGAGGGCGGAATGATCTGCGCCAGCGTGCCCGACGCCGCGATGACGCCCGAGGCGAGCCTGCGGTCATAGCCGTAGCGCAGCATGATCGGCAGCGAGATCAGCCCCATCGAGATCACCGAGGCCGCGACGACGCCGGTGGTCGCCGCCAGCAGCGCGCCGACGAAGATCACGGCGTAGGCGAGGCCGCCGCGGATCGGCCCGAAGAGCTGGCCGATGGTGTCGAGCAGATCCTCGGCCATGCCCGAGCGTTCCAGCACCAGCCCCATGAAGGTGAAGAACGGGATCGCCAGCAGCACGTCGTTGTTCATCGTGCCGTAGATGCGCTCCGGCATCGCCTGCAGGAAGTTCTCCTGGAACAGGCCGAGCTCGATGCCGACGATGGCGAAGAACAGCCCGTTCGCGGCGAGCGCGAAGGCGACAGGATAGCCCAGCAGCAGAAAGACGACGAGCGCGGCGAACATCACCGGCGCCATGTTGGCGCGCATGAAGTCGCCGAAGCCGGCGGCCTGTGCCTCGCCGGTGTGGAGCCCGAAGAAGGCGAAGGCGGTCAGCGCGAGCAGCAGGCCGGCGACGCGCGGAAGGCGGGATGCGGTCATGTTGGGTGTCCGGGCGAGTGCGGAAATCAATGAGTTGGCGTGCAGGTCGCGTCAGGCGAGGCCGTCGGCCTTGGCCTGGTCGAGCAGGCGCTGCGCTTCCGCCTCCGCCGCAGCGGCATGCCCGCGCAGCGTCTCGTCGTCCTCGATGACGCCGCGCATGATCGCGATCTGCTTGATGATCTCCGAGACGCCCTGGACGGTCAGCATCACGAAGCCGATCACCACCAGCCCCTTGGCCGGCCATTGCGCCAGACCGCCGGCCGATAGCGACTGCTCGTTGATGGCGTAGGAGCGGGTGAAGAACGGCCAGGAATGGTAGACCATCAGCAGGCAGAACGGCATCAGGAAGAGCGTATGGCCGACGAGGTCGATCCAGCGCTGCACGCTCTTGGGCAAGAGGTTGTTCACGATGTCGATGCGGATATGCTCCTTCACCTGCAGCGTCCACGACGCGCAAAGCAGGAAGACCGCGCCGAACAGCATCCACTGCAGCTCGAGCCAGGCGTTCGACGAGACGTTGAAGAGCTTGCGGATGATCGCGTTCACGGTCGCGACGACGACCGCCAGCAGGATCAGCCAGGCGACCTTCTTGCCGATCTGGCTGTTGATCGCATCGATGATGCGGCTGATCTTCAGGAATCCTTGCACGCCCGCTCTCCTCGGCATCCTTTTGAAACGACGGATGCGCCCCCTGCATGAGGGTCATGTCGCGCTGTTATACGAAGGAGGTGGGCCGCACAAGATTGTGCGGCGCAATCGACTGGGGATCAGGCGTCGCGGCCGGGGCGGTCGAAACGCAGCGAAAACAAGCCGAACGCCATCATCGCCCACATCCCCGCGACCAGCGCCTGCGGCCACAACGTCACGAGCCAGCTCACCAGCAGGCTGGCCAATGCGCCGGCGCCGAGCTGGATCGCGCCCATCAGCCCCGCAGCCGAGCCCGCCAGTTCCGGCCGGGCCGAGAGCGCCTCGGCCGTCGCGCCCGGAATCGTCAGCCCGTTGCCGGCGGCGCTGAAGGCGAGCGGCAGGAACAGCGTCAGCGGCGTCCACCACGGGCTCAGCGCGAAGGCCAGCGCGACGCCCGTCGCGACCGTCGAGATGATCAGGCCGAGCCGGACCATGCGCTGCGTGCCGCGCCGCACGGCCAGCCGCGACATCGCAAAATTGCCGGCCATGTAGCCGAAGGCGTTGAGGATGAAATACGCGCCGTAGACGTCCGGCCCGCGCCCCATGGTCTCCACCACGATGTAGGGGGCGGCCGCGATGAAGCCGAAGAACGCGGCCGAGGTCATCGACAGCGCGCTGACATTGACGACGAAGCCGCGGTCGCGGATCAGCAGCGGAAAGGCCCGGAAGATGCCGAGCAGCGAGGTCTTCTGGCCGAGATTGGGCGCGGTCTCGGGCAGCCGCGCCAGCGTCAGCAACAGCACGCCGACGCCCGCCGCGGTCATGAAACAGAAGATCATCCGCCAGCCGAACCAGGTCTCGATCTGGCCGCCGAGCCAGGGCGCAAGCATCGGCGCGACGACCATCACCATGGTGACGCTGGCGATCTGGCTCGCGGCTTCGTCGCGGCTCGCCGTGTCGCGGATGATGGCGCGCGACAGCGCAAACGCTGCGCCCGCGCCTGCGCCCTCCAGCACGCGCGCGAACAGCAGGATGCCGGTCGAGGGCGCGAGCGCGCCCAGCACCGAGCCGGCGACGAAGAGCGCGATGCCTGCGTTGACGCAAGGCCGGCGGCCGAAACGGTCCGACAGCGGGCCGATGACGAGCTGCGTCAGCGCCACCGCCGTCAGGAACAGCGTCAGCGTGAGCTGGATCGTGGCGTAGCTCGTCGCGAAATGCCGCGCCAGCGTCGGCGTCGAGGGTGCGAGCAGGTTGAGCGCGATCGGCTGCAGCGTCGAGATCGCCACCAGCACCAGAAGCGTCGGCTTGGCGGGCATCGTGCTCATGCCGGCGGGCCGCCTTCGATCTTGAGCTGGGAATCCGGCCGCACGCGCTGGCGATGCATGGTGTAGAGGCCGCTGCCGACGATCAGCGCGATCCCGGCGAAGGCAACAGGGTCGGGAACCTCTCCCCAGACGATGTATCCCATCAGCACCGCGAAGACGACGATGCTGTAGCGGTAGCCGGAGACCACGCCGAGATCGGTGTTGCGGAAGGCGCCGACGATGAAGAAGCTGCCGGACGACACCAGCACCGCGGCGCCCGCCAGATAAAGCGTCTCGATCCGCCAGAAGGGCTGCCAGGTCTCGAACAGCCCGTAGCCGATCGAGACCAGTCCGACCAGCACGGTCGTCGTCAGCGAGATCACGGTCGAGGGCACGTCGTTGCCGATCCTGCGCGTCAGGAGGTCGCGCCAGCCGACCAGGATGGCGCTGATCAGCGCCACGATCGCAGCCAGGTTGAAGCCGTCGGCGGCTGGCCGAACGACGAGCAAGACGCCACAGAAGCCGACGGCCACGGCGAGCGTCCGCCGCCAGCCAATCCGCTCGATCCGCAGCATCACGGCCAGCACGACGATGATCAGCGGCGAGGTCATCAGGATCGCGGTGATGTTGCCGAGCGGCAGCAGGCCGAGCGCCCAGATGAAGGAGAGCGCGACCGCGCTCTCGATCAGTCCGCGCAACAGCACGATCGGCCGCAGCGCCATCCCGAGCTTGCCGCCCTCCTTGAGCAGGAAGACCATGGCGAGCCCGGCGATGACGGCGAAGACGGTGCGCAACGCGATCGCCTGGCCGGCCGGAAAAACCTCGCGCGCGAGCTTCATCAGCGTGTCGTTGCCGATGAAGAGCGACATCGCCGCGACCATGAAGACGATGCCGCGTCTGTTTTCGGCTGCACTGGCCAAGACCGCTGTTTCCTGTCGGCGTGCGCGCTCAGGCCGCGAAGCGGGCGAGCGAGAAGGGCGCGAGGTCGAAGGCGGACTGTCCGCCGGTCGACAGGTCGGCGAGGATTTCGCCGATCGCGCTGGCGAATTTGAAGCCGTGGCCCGAGCAGCACGAGGCGAACACTGCCTGCGGCGCGCCGGGCACGGCGTCGATGATGAAATCCTCGTCCGGCGTCACGGAGTAGACGCAGCCCTTCAGCGTCAGCGGTTCGCCGGCGGCGTCGGGAATGTAGCGCTTCAGGCATTCGCGGATCAGCGCGACCTGGCGCGGGCTCGGCGTCCGGTCGTCCTCGCGCGGGTCCATCGGCTCGCGCCCGAAATGCGGCCCGCCGAGCTTGAAGCCGGGATGCTCGTAGAGCGGAAAGCCGTAGAACGCGCCTTCCTCGACGCTGAGAATGAAGACCGGGAAGGCGCCCTGCCGGAACAGCTCCGGTCGGCGCGTGGTGAACCAGCCGATCGCCTGGCGCACGGTCGTCACGGTCTTTGTCAGGGCCGGCACGGCGTCGGTGATCCAGCCGCCCGAGGTGATGACCAGCCGCCCGGCCGAATAGGTCCCGCGCTCCGTGCGGACGGTGACGCCGCCGTCAGTCGTCGGGGCCCAGTCCAGCATCGGCTCGTTGGTGCGGATCTCGGCCCCGCGCGACTGCGCCAGGCCGACATGGGCGTAGATCGCCTTCTCCGAGGCGACGAAGCCGCCATCGGGCTGCCACAGCCCGACATGGCCTTGCGGCAGCCGGAAGCCCGGAAAGCGCCGCGCGATTTCGCCATGACTCAGCACCTCGTGCTCGAGTCCGTGATCGAGGCAGGAGCGCAGCGAGGCCTCGACCGGCCCGAACCCCTCGGGCGCGAGATCGAGCGAGCCGGTGACGTGCAGGAGCTGCATCCCGGCCTCGTCCCCGGTCTGCCGCCAGAGCTCATGGGCGCGCCGCACGATCGGCACGTAATGCGAGCCCTCGAAATAGGCGATGCGGATGATCCGGCTGAGACCATGCGAGGAGCCCATGGCATGGCCGAGCTCGAAGCGCTCGAGCCCGAGCACGCGCAAGCCCCGCCGGGCGAGGTGCCAGCAGGCGGCCGAGCCCATCGCGCCGACGCCGGCGACGATCACGTCATAACTTTGGCTCGCCATGCGGGAAGGACCTGGAAAAACCGCGCTTTCGCGAAGGGAGCCGAGCATTACAGGCCGCTCTCGCGCCGGTCCATGCCCGCCGGGGCGTCGCTGCCCTGCAAAAAGGCGCGGTGAGGTTTTGTTAACGATGGAGGTTGATAACTGAACTGTTCTTCCTCGTTCAGGGTTGGCTGATGCTCGGCAGGGTTCGGCGCTTCTTCAGCAGTCGAAGCCGGATGGCGGCCGCGCATCGTCCGGCCGCGCCCGAAATCGCGCTCGACGCTCCCGCCGAGAGCGGGTCCGGCGAGCGCGACCTGCGCGAATCCGTCGAGACGCTGGAGCAGGACGTCGTCGCGGCGATGCGCCGGCTCAGCGACGGGCTCGGCGGGGCCGAGCGGCTCTCGGCCCAGGCGGAGCAGCGCTCTCACGACATCCATGCCGGCATGGCCGAACTCCGGGTGGCGACAGAGACCGCCAGCGTCAATTCCGCCGCGCTCGCTTCGGCCAGCCAGCAGGTCTCCGACGCCGCCGAGCAGATCGGCGTCAGCATGACCAGCGCCCGCGACCGCCTCGACGCGGCTGCGACACGCGCCGGCGAGGCGACGCAGATGATGACGGGCCTCGCCATCGCCACCGTCGAGATCCGCAGCATCGTCGATTCGATCGCCGACATCGCCCGCCAGACCAATCTGCTGGCGCTCAACGCCACGATCGAGGCCGCCCGCGCCGGCGAGTCCGGCAAGGGGTTCGGCGTCGTGGCGCAGGAGGTCAAGGCGCTCTCGGTCGAGGTCCGCGACGCGGTCGACCACATCCGCCGCCGCGTCGATACGCTCGCCCAAACAGCGCAGGGTTCGGCCGCGATCGTCAACGAGGCGCTGCGCATGGTGCGCGACGTCAACCCGGTCATCGGCTCGGTCGGCATGGCCTCGCAGGAGCAGGCGGCGGCCGCCGCCGAACTCTCCCGCAGCGCCGGAGAGACGGCCCGTTTCGTCGAGACCGTGCTGCACCGCGTCAACGAGGTCGATCTGATGGCGGTCGAGAGCGCGCAGGACAGCGCGCTGGCGCGCAGCACGCTCTCGGACGGGGCGCGGCAGTCCGACAGCATGCTGCGGCGCTTCGTGCCGACGCTGCGCCACGCCGCCTTCGCCGACCGCCGCCGGCACGACCGCTTCCCCGCCGAGCACCGCGCCGTGTTCGCCACCGGCTCGGGCAGCCACGTCGGCCAGACCGTCGACATCGGGCTGGGCGGCGCGCTGGTCGCCAAAGCGCAAGGCGCGCCGCCGCGGCTGGGCGCTTCGGGCACGATCGCCATCGCCGATCTGCCGCCGTTGCCCTGCGTGCTGGTCGGCGTCAGCGAGCTTGGCCTGCACATCGCCTTCAACCCGGACGCCGCCGCAGCAAGCGCGCCGCTGCTGGACTTCATGGCCGGGATCGAGGGCTCCTACCGGCCGCTGATCGAGACGGCGCAGGCTTTCGCCGGAGTCGTTACCGGGGCGATGATGCAGGCCCTGTGGCAGCGTCGCCTGAGCGAGGATGATCTCTTCGACATCGACTACCGGCCGGTGCCGGGCAGCGACCCGCAGCAATATCTCAACCGGGCGCAACCCGTGCTGGAACAGATCCTGCCGCCGCTGCTGGCGCGCACGCTCGCCGGCGACGCCCGCATGGTCTTCGCCGTCGCGATCGACCGCAACGGCTACATCCCGGTCCACAACCCGGCCTATTCGCAGGCCCAGCGCCCGGGCGAGCCGGTCTGGAACGCCGCAAACAGCCGCAACCGCCGCATCTTCGACGACCGCGCCGGCATCATGGCGGCCCGCTCGGTGCGGCCCTTCCTGGCCCAGTCCTACCGCCGCGATATGGGCGGCGGCACGACCGTGCTGATGCGAGAGGTCGACGCGCCCCTGACGATCAACGGGCGGCACTGGGGCGGGGTGAGGATGGCGTATCGGATGTGAGGGGGAGGGAGGTAACTGTCGCCCTTCGCGGACGCGGGCAAATCGCAGTTTTAGGGCTCGGACCCATAAAGTGGTTGGCTTCGCCGGCTCGGCGTGATTCACGGCTTCCGGGAGGAAGCACGGATGAATCGGGATCGTTTCTGGCTCACGGATGCGCAATTCGCACGGATAGCGCCG
>JAESGW010000446.1_pt1 | contig 41172 bp, 38 predicted proteins | sample 9269791 | NCBI WGS metagenome assembly JAESGW01 (sample SAMN16773120, study PRJNA677053) | algae metagenome | isolation source: Aphanocapsa lilacina HA4352-LM1 and co-occurring heterotrophs from near cave... | place: USA: Maniniholo cave, near Haena, Kauai, HI | collected 2009-07-28
ATCTGGCGCCGCCACAGCCGCGGGCCGATGTCGGCGAGCGCCTCGCGCGCCTGGCGCACGAGCGGCGGCTCGCCGAGCTCGCGGAGCGACGGCGCGGCGTTGAGGATGACGGCGAAGCTGCTGTTCGCGGAGTCAAGGATCGGGAGAAGCATCCGCGTCACCTTGAGATCGAACAGGGTCGGCCTCATCATGACCAGCACGAGATCGGCGAGGCGCGCGACATTGGGCACGTGGCGCCAGTCCGGCGGCATGTCCACAAACAGGATCTCGATGCCGGCGCGCCGTGCCGCCTCGATCGCGTCCACGAGCGCCTCGACCCCGCAGCGGACCACCGGAACGTCGCCGCTGCCGCGCACGCACTTCCAGGCGAAGCTGGAAGCTTGCGGATCGGCATCGATGATCGCGCTCTTGAGACCCGAGAGGCGGGCCATCACGGCGAGATTGGTCGCGACCGTGGACTTTCCGGCGCCGCCCTTGCCGACGCAGGCGACGGTGGCAAGCAGGGCCCCAGCCCTGCTCGCCATCACGCCAACCTTAGCCGCGGACGGAAGTTGAATTGCTGACAAGCTAGCCCTCCATCGGTTTGGGGCGTCGGCCGCGCGTGCGACGGCGCTTGGCCATCGCATCGAAATCGAGTCCCTTGAACACATCCCAGTCGATGCCCTCCTGCAACGGCAGGTTGGCGAGGTAGAAGCACTGCTTGGCGGAGAGCGCACGGAAGCCATATTTGTCGTGCTCGTCGCCGAGCTCGTGTCCGGACTGCAGCCGGCGCGCGCGGCCCTCCACGTCGGCATCGCGCATCTCGTCGATGGCATCGCCACGCAACGAGTGGAACACCTCGCCGCCCTTGGCGCCGCTGCGCTTCATGGCATTCTGCATCGTCTTGGACATGTATTTCGACGGATCGGGATGCCTGTGGGCTTCCTTGAAGATGAAGCCGTCCTGCGCCCGCATCCACGCGACGAAGCCGATCCTGTCGAGGAAGTTGTGCAGCACGTAGAAGGTCATCGACTCCGACGTCTTGATCGGAACGCGGCGCCACGACTTTTTGCCGGTCTCCTCGTCCACGACCTCGACGATGCCGTCGGTCTGCGCGATCCAGACACCATGCTTGCGGCGAATGTCCTCGCTGCGGAGGTAGGTCAAAAACGAGAGCCTGCGGCTCGTCAGCTTGGCCATAAGCGGCAGCATTGCCTCGTCCAGCAGGCCCGACTTCGTGCCGTTGTCGAAAACGCGATTGGTCACCTCGATGCTGACGCCTTCGCGAGGCTTCGGCGCCTTGTAGGCGTCGGGCAGCGAAATCTTGGCGCCGGCGAAGGGGTCTCGGTAGTTCAGATCCTGGATGAGATGGCGCATCATGGTCCTGATGTTGGCGAGGTAGCCGTTCATCATGGTGTTCTCGGCCATCGGCTTGAGCGCGAAATTCTTGTTGGCCTCGAGAATTTCCAGCGTCGAACGGCCCTGCATCGCCGACCGCTTGGTGACGTTGGCCGGCCAGTACTGCATGCGATTGACGAAGCTCTGCAGATCGGATGGAAAGTACTCGTCCGGCGTGCGATCGCCGATGACATCCAGGAACACCTGGCGACGCAGGATCAGGATGGGAATGTCGGGATGATCGCGGTCCCGTTCCTTGCGCATGTCGATATAGGCCTGCGAGATCGCGCTGAAGAGCGGAAGGCGACCAGAGCCCGCGTTCGCCGGGACCGCGCGCGGCGGGACAGCATGCGAGGGGACAGGATGCGGCGGGACGATGGCCGGCGCGATGGACGGGGACACCCGCTCGACGGCGGCGAGCGCGGCGAGCGCCGGCTCGGGTTGCGAAGCGAGCTTCAAGACGTCGGTCAGCGCGGCCCGCGTCAACGCCTCCGCGTTTGCGGTCACTGCGGTCGCCCCCGCCTCGCCCTTGGCGACCTCCCGCTCGACGAGCTGCAGCGAGGTCAGCGCCGCCTCGAGCCCCCGCGCGAGCCCGATTGCCTGCGCCGGATTCTCCAGCGCGCGCGTGATGGCGTTCTGGCAGGCCGCCACGGTATGGCGGGCCAATTCGTTCTGCTTGTCGTCGATCTGCGACGCATCCATCGTAGTCCCCTTCCAGATGTCCGCCGCGAAGCTGCAGATGCTCTGGCAAAGGGTCGCAAGCTGAACTGCCAGGCGTTTGGCCTCGCCGCGGCTGCGCGGGCCCAACTGCGCCCGGACCATAGGGGCACCGCCGGCAAGTCGGGATCCGGCCGCAATACCGTTTTTGAAGAATTGCGGGGAAAGCCGCATCTGAAAGCGCCAGCCGGAGGGGTCGCCGGTCAGGTACTTGGGTGGCCGTAAGGCCGTCGGCCGCCGGCCCCGCTTGCCTGATACTTTTGCTGGTACAGATCTCGGTACAGTCACCCATTTCGCCTCAAGTTCGGGCGTCGAACCTGCGTGAAACGGGGCTTTACGTGCCCTTAAGACTGCTAATTGGGGTACGGCCTAATTGGCGGAGAGGGAGGGATTCGAACCCCCGATAGGCTTGCACCTATGCCGCATTTCGAGTGCGGTGCATTCGACCACTCTGCCACCTCTCCAGGCGCCATGACGGGTGATTCCTCAAGCCCGCGGTCGGGCCGTGTTCTAGGCGAGGATGGCGGGCCGGGCAAGGCGCGGGGGCCAAGAAATCCGCAGCCGCGCCGGGAGGCAGAAAAGGGAGGCCAAAATGGAGCATTTGACGGTTCGGGCCAATGGCGCGGCGCTTCACGTGGCCCGCACGGGCGCCGGGCGGCCGCTGCTGTTGCTCCATGGCTGGCCGGAATTCTGGCTGACCTGGGAGCCGGTCATGACGCGGCTCGCCGATCGCTTCACGCTCTATGCGCCCGACCTGCGCGGCTTCGGCGACAGCGACAAGCCCGAAGGGCTGTTCGGACCCGACCAGCAGGCCGCCGACATGCTGGCGCTGATGGATGCGCTCGGCCTGCCGCAGGCCGGCATCGTCGGTCACGATGTCGGCGGCGCCTTGATGCAGCCGCTGGCGCGGCTGGCGCCGGCGCGCATCGCAGGGCTTTTCTTTTTCGATTTCGTCTATCCCGGGATAGGCCCGCGGATGGCGGAGCCGGATCGGCTCAACAACATCTGGTATCAATCCTTTCACCAGATGGAGATGGCGCCCGCCCTCGTCGGCGCCAGCCGCGAAGGCTGCCGCCTCTATATCGGCCACTTCCTCAAGGCCTGGTCGCATCGCAAGCACGTCTTCGACGATCACCTCGAGGCCTTCACCGACAATTTCCTGAAGGAAGGAAACCTCGCCGGCGGCTTCGCGCATTACCGCGCCGCCCATGCCGGCCGGGTCAAAATGATGAAGGGTGAAGCGCCGGCGCTGCCGCCGATCGACGTGCCGACCTGCGTTCGCTGGGCCGAGCACGATCCGCTGTTTCCCATTGAGTGGACCGACCGGCTCGGCGAGACTTTTACGAATCTCGATCTCGCGATGTTTCCCGATGTCGGCCACTTTCCGCATCGCGAGGATCCCGATCGCGCAGCACCGGAGATCGCCGCGTTCTTTGCGCGCATCGGCTGGAGCTGAGGAGAAAAAGGGGTGGGACCGCCAGACGCGACAAAAGCTGGCGGCCCCGTGCCGCTACTTTGAAATTCCGGCCGGGAAGTGCGGCTTCGCCGGCCAGGCGGAGCGACCAGATGACCGTAGCAACAGGAGCGGAAACGGCAACGCGAACCCGGTCTTAACCTAACCGATCAACCTTACCAGGCGCGGCGAGAGGTTAATCGCGGGCTTTCTTCGCCTTCTTCTCGTCCTTCTTCTCGTCCTTTGCATTTTCCTTGGCGTTTTCCTTGCGGCGGTTGGTGAAGCGCGCGTTGCCAAGGCCGGTGCCGATCGTCAGCACGCCCCAGTGCTCGACATCCTGCATGAAGGGAACTTCGGAAAGGCCCTGCACCACGCCGTCATTGTGCATCAGCACCGCGGTATCGTGATCGCCGATCTGCGGGATCGCCTCCACCAGGCTTGCCGGCAGGTTGAACCGGCTGCTCTCCCAATTGCCCGGCAGGTTCTGCGCGCCCTTTTCGATCGAACCGTCCTCGTCGATCACGCCGGGACAGGCAATGCCGATGAAGGGCGCGAGCTTCAGGCCCTCGCCCTCGGCATCGGCGATCAAATCCTTCAGCATCTTGACCAGCCGCTTCACCGCGCCTTCCCGCGTCGGCTCATCGTCGGCATGGCGCCACAGGTCGGACTTCCACACCGAGGCCTTGGAGAGATCGGGAGTCTTCTTCCAGCGTGTCTCCACGACACCGCAGCGGATGTTGGTGCCGCCGATATCGACCGCCAGAATGCTGTCATGGCCCTCGAATATCCATGACGGCGCCAGATGCAGCGTGCCGATCAACCCTGCGTCATCGGGATGGAAACGGATCGGCACCAGATCGACGTCGAAGTCCTCGGCCTTGAGGATGAAGTTGGTGCGCGCGATGGCGATCTCGCCGATCCGGCTCTGCCGAAAACCGCCGCCGACCACGATACGCTCGGTGTCCGCCCATGCCTTGGTCTTCAGGAACCGGCCGGTCACATAGGCCAGTTCCTGCGCGAATTCCTCGATCGCGCCATGTACCAAGGCGGCGGCGGCGACATCGTCGCCCATTAGGACTTCATCGAGGTCGCCCTTGGGAATTTCGTCGGTGGATTTCTTGCCGAGCGGATCTTCCCCGTTCTTCTTCAGCGGCTTGCGCAGCCCGTCGAGGATGTCCCGAAAAGCGCCCTTGCTGGCCCGGTCGCCGAGAAAGCCGTCGTCGTCCTTCAGTTCGATATTGAAGCTGTCGACGTCTACCGACGGCAGCCGCGGGGCGCCGTGACGCGCGATGCCGGTGGTCGTTACGGTATCATCTGCCATATTGTTCAAAGCCCCCTGCCGGATTTCGCTGGCAACAACGGGCAGGGAACCCATTGGTTTCACCATTTGGGCGAATGGCGAGTGGCGAATAGCGAATGGCGTGGCAAAAGAGCGGCCCTATTCGCCACTCGCCATTCGCCATTCGCCATTCGCCATTTTCCCTTCATTTTTGGCCGCTTTTCAGGCCATTTCGCCTTGACTCACGGCATTCTGCGGCTATAAGTCCCGGCATCCGGCGCGGGATTTCTCGCGCCGCTTGTTTTTGCGCGATTTCTTTGGGGCTCGCCCTTTCATGGGGCTCGTCCTTGGCCGCGCGAAGATCGTACCCATAACGACTGACCAAAAAGCCGGCCCGGACGTGCCCTACAGGGGAATGCGTGCGAGGCCGGGATCGAACACGAAGGAATATAACGATGTTCGCAGTCATCAAAACCGGCGGCCGGCAGTACCGCGTCGTTCCGGATGATGTGCTCGAGATAGGCAAGATCGCCGGCGAAGTCGGCACGATCGTGCAGCTTGGTGAAGTTCTGGTCGTCGGCGGTGACACGCCGGTGCTGGGCATGCCGACGGTGGCTGGCGCTTCCGTGGCGGCTGAAGTGCTGCAGCACAAGCGCGGCCCCAAGGTGATCGCTTTCAAGAAGCGCCGTCGCAAGAATTCGCGCCGCAAGCGCGGCTACCGCGACGAGATCACGGTGCTTCGCGTCACCGAGATCCTGACCGATAACGGCAAGCCTTCGATCGGCCCGCGGCCGAAGCGGGAAAAGGTCGTGGCACCCGCCGCCAAAGGCGACGAGGCGGCGTAGGCCGCCCCGAAGGGCAAAAGCGACAAGAAGTGATCAGCCTCGACCAAGATTTGAGGCGTGACAAAAAGTGAAATGATTCCGTCAAGGAATCGATCTAGAGATCTTAGAGAAGTCGGAGACGGGCCATGGCTCACAAAAAAGCAGGCGGTTCATCGCGAAACGGTCGTGATTCAGCGGGCAAGCGCCTCGGAATCAAAGCCTATGGCGGCGAGCATGTGATTCCCGGCAACATTATCGCGCGTCAACGCGGCACCACCTGGCATCCCGGCCTTAATGTCGGCATGGGCACCGATCATACTCTGTTCGCCAAGGTCGAGGGTCATGTCGAATTCCGTGCAAAAGGCAATGGTCGCACTTTCGTATCGGTTGTTCCGATGACGGAGGCTGCTGAATAGACGGTGGACACAATCGAGTCCGCCGGGTCCTGTTGAACCGGCGGAGTCGAAAAGGGCTCCGAGGGGAGGCGGGAAACCGGCCTCCCCTTTTCATTTTGCGCATTCCCGCACTCAGGAGCCCGACATGTTGCAGGACATCCCGATTCCGGCCTCGACGCTGCGCGAGGCGAGTAGCTGCGTCCTCGAGACCGAACGGCTGACGTTGCGCCGGCCGACGCTCGCGGACGTAAGAGCGATTGCGCATCTCGCCAACGATCGCCGCATTGCCGAGAACACCCGCCGCCTGCCGCACCCCTATCATCAGGACCATGCGGTGGAGTTCGTGCGCGCGACTGCCGCCACGAAGACCGAGGCGGTGTTCCTGATCGAGCAGAACTTTTCGGCCATCGGCATGGTCGGCATCGACCGCAGCGAGCCGGAGGCACCGGAGCTCGGCTACTGGCTCGGCGTCGAGCATTGGGGCCAGGGTTTCGGCACCGAATCCGCGCGCGCGGTGATCGACTTCTTCTTCGAGGAGTCGAATGCCGAGCACCTGATTTCCGGCGCCCGCGTCGCCAACCCGGCATCGCGGAACATCCTGGAAAAATGCGGCTTCCAGTGGAGCGGCGTCGAGCTGCACCGCTTCGAGGCGCTGGGATCCTCCACCCCGGTCGACCGCTTCCGCCTGACGCGCGGCGTCTGGTCGTCGCTGAAGAACTGGGGCTCATCGACGCGGCGGGAGCGGTAGGTCCCTTCTTATTCTCCCCTGGAGGGGTCCGAGACGAGCGAAGCTCGCTCGTGGATCGACGCGCGTGCAACGCGCGGCGAGGTGGGGTGACGGTCTCTCATCCCGCACACTGTTGGACGTTGGTAGACCGTCACCCCACCCCGTCTCACATTTCGCTGCGCTCCATGTGAGCCGACCCGCCCCCTCGAGGGGCGGATGGAAAATCACGCCGGCGGATTGACCACCGTTTCCTCGCGGCCGAGCTGCTGCTCACGCATGAAGATGTAGAATCCCGCGCCGATGATGATGGCGGCCCCGACAAGCGTCGAGATCGACGGGACGTCACCCCACACCACGAAGCCGAAGATCACCGCCCAGACGATCATCGAATATTGATAAGGCACGACGACGCTGGCCGGCGCCAGCTTCAGCGAACGGTTGATACACAGCAGGGCCACGACGGAAGTAACGCCCGCGATGGCGAACAGGGCCAGGCTGCCGAGCGTCGGCGTTACCCAGCCGATCGGCGACATCAGCGCGCCGAGCAGGAAGGTACCGCCGAACTGGGTCGTCGTCAGCACGATATCCGGCGTGGTACGCAGCGAGCGCGTGATCAGCATCAGGAACGCAAACGACAGGCTGCCGCCGAGCGCGATCATCGCGGGCCAGCTTACGGTCTGCGTGGACGGACGCAGTGCGATCAGGACGCCGCAAAAACCGATCAGGATCGCAGTCCAGCGCCGCCAGCCAACACGTTCGCCGAGCACGATGCCGGAAAGCGCGGTGACGAAAATCGGCGAAGCCAGATAGTAGGTGATGACGTCGGCCAGTGGCAGATAGACGGTGGCGAGAAAGAAAGCGGCAACTTCGAGCGTCGAGAGCAGGACGCGAAGCAGCTGCAGCCACGGCCGTTCGATGCGCCTGAACTCGGCGCGCTGTCTCCATATCAGCGGGAACAGCAGCAGCAATGCCGCGCAGGCGCGCAGCCACATCAATTGCCCGACCGAATAGGTCGCGACCATGTACTTGCCGAGCGCATCGCCGAACGAGAACATGAAGATCGACAGCAGCATCAGCCCGATGCCGGCCAGCCGTGCGGAGCGCTCGTCATAGCTGGAGATTTTGCCGAACAGGCTCATGAGGGACAGACGTTTCCTGATTCTTGCTCTTCGTCATGGCCGGGCATAGCCGTCCTTAAGCTACCGCTCGCCTACGCCCGGCCATCCACGTCCTTTGTGCACCACGTTGTAAAGACGTGGATGCCCGGGACAAGCCCGGGCATGACGAATTGAATCAATTGTCGCAGCCTCGCCCCTGCAGTACCGGTAGATCACACTGAAAAGAAACGGCAGGAAACCGACATGACCGACTTCGACCCCGCCCGGCATCGCATGGTGCGCGAACAGCGCTGGTTCGAGGACTTTGTGCTCGGCGAACGTTTCGTGATCCCGAGCCGGACCCAGACCTCGGCGGTATTTGCCGCGTTCCAGACCGCCAGCGGCGATACCCATCCGATCCACTACGACGTCGAGTTTTGCCGCGCCCGCGGCATGCCCGACCTGCTCGCACATGGCTTCCAGACCCTCGTCCATACCGCGCCGGGTGCGGGCCTGTTTCCCTATATCGTCGAGGATTCACTGGTCGGCTTCCTCGAACAGTCGAGCAGGTTCCTCAAGCCGGTATATGCCGGCGACACCATCTATCCCGCGCTCGAAGTGACCGAACTGGTCCCCGGCCGCAGCACCGGCGTGGTGACGCTGCGCTCGACCGTCTTCAACCAGCGCAAGGAACTGGTGCTGGAAGGGATGCAGAAGTTTCTGGTGCGGCAGCGGCCCACGTCATAGCGCATCGGCCAGAACAGCCGCGAAAACGCTCGAAAATTAAGGCTTTTCGCCAATGTGGTACCGCTTGAGGGTTGCCGTCAGGCGCCCCCTGCCCTACCTAGTGGCCATCATGAAATTCCTTGACGAGGCAAAGGTCTATATCCGCTCCGGTGACGGCGGCAACGGCTGCGTGGCGTTCCGCCGCGAGAAGTTCATCGAGTTCGGTGGACCTTCCGGCGGCAATGGCGGTCGCGGCGGCGACGTCATCATCGAGGTCGTCGACGGGCTGAACACGCTGATCGACTATCGCTACCAGCAGCACTTCAAGGCGCAGAAGGGCACCAATGGCATGGGCAAGGACCGCCATGGCGCCAACGGAAAGCCGATCGTGCTGAAGGTACCGGTCGGCACGCAGATCTTCGACGAGGACCGCGAGACGCTGATCCACGACTTCACCGAACTCGGCGAAAAATTCGTGCTCGCCGAAGGCGGCAATGGCGGCTTCGGCAATGCGCATTTCAAGTCTTCCACCAACCGCGCGCCGCGCAACGCCAATCCCGGTCAGGAAGGCGAGGAGCGCTGGATCTGGCTGCGGCTGAAACTGATCGCGGACGCCGGCCTCGTCGGCCTGCCCAATGCCGGCAAATCCACCTTCCTCTCCGTTGTCAGCGCGGCCAAGCCGAAGATCGCGGACTATCCTTTCACCACGCTGCATCCGCAACTCGGCGTCGTGAATGCACAGGGCCGCGAATTCGTGCTCGCCGATATTCCCGGCCTGATCGAGGGCGCGCATGAAGGCGCCGGCCTTGGCGACCGGTTTCTCGGCCATATCGAACGCTGCCGCGTGCTGCTGCACCTGATCGATGCGACTTGCGAACATGCCGGCAAGGCCTACAATACGGTGCGAACCGAGCTCGAAGCCTATGAGGGACATCTCGCCGACAAGATCGAGATCGTCGCGCTGAACAAGATCGACGCGGTCGCACCCGACGAATTGAAGAAGCAGAAGGAGCGGCTGAAGCGGGCCGCGAAGAAGACGCCGCTGCTGCTCTCCGCCGCGACCGGCGAAGGCATGCCGGAAGCGCTCAAGGCATTGGTCGAAGTGATCGGCGAGGCCCCGGTTTCGCTGAAAGCCAAGGCCGGCCAGGACCCGTGGGCGCCGGTGACGCCACCGCAGGGCTGACGCAAAGTTAAGCTCTCCCCCTGCCGCCCCTTCCAAATCCGGGAACTGGCGCGTATTGCTTCCGACACCGCAGCATTCGACCGCATCATGAAACGCCCCGCGCTCAAAAATTTCCGCCGCATCGTCGTCAAGGTCGGCTCCTCGCTCCTGATCGACTCGCAAGCGGGCGAGGTGCGTTCGGCATGGCTGTCGGCACTCGCCGCCGATATCGCCAGGCTGCATGGCGAAGGCCGCGACGTGCTGGTGGTCTCTTCAGGCTCGATCGCGCTCGGGCGCAGCCGGCTGAAATTGCCGCGCGGCCCGCTGAAGCTCGAGGAGAGCCAAGGCGCGGCGGCGGTCGGGCAGATCGCGCTGGCGCGGATCTGGTCGGAAGTGCTTGGGGCGCACGGCATCGGTGCCGGACAGATCCTGGTGACGCTGCAGGACACCGAGGAGCGCCGCCGCTACCTCAACGCCCGCTCGACCATCGCAAAACTTCTGGAATGGCGCGCGGTACCCGTGATCAACGAGAACGACACGGTCGCCACCAACGAAATCCGCTACGGCGACAATGATCGCCTCGCTGCCCGCGTCGCCACCATGACCAGCGCCGACCTGCTGATCCTGCTGTCCGACATCGACGGCCTCTACGACGCGCCGCCCGGCGCCAATCCGAACGCAAAGCTAATTCCGGTCGTCGAGTCCGTCACCTCGGAAATCGAGGCAATGGCGGGCGCTGCCGGATCCGAACTGTCGCGCGGCGGCATGTTCACCAAGATCGAGGCGGCGAAGATCGCGACCACGTCAGGCACGCATATGCTGATCGCGTCGGGCAAGATCGAGCATCCACTGCAAGCGATTGCCGAAGGCGGACGCTGCACCTGGTTCCTGACGCCGGCCAATCCCGTCACCGCGCGCAAGCGCTGGATCGCGGGCTCGCTGGAGCCAAAGGGCACGCTGACTATCGACGCCGGCGCGGTCGCGGCGCTGCGCGCGGGCAAGAGCCTGCTGCCGGCCGGCGTGATCCGGGTCGACGGCCAGTTCGCCCGCGGCGATGCCGTGGTGGTGCGCGGCCCCGACACCCACGAAATCGGCCGCGGCCTCGTCGCCTACGACGCCGAGGATGCCGAAAAGATCAAGGGCCGCTCCTCGCCGGACGTGATGGTGATCCTCGGAATCTCGGGCCGGGCGGAAATGATCCACCGCGACGATCTGGTAGTAGGCCCGAGCGGGATAATTCCGGCAAAATAGGCCATTGGCCGAGTCGCCCGAATGCCGGCATTCGCTACGTCGATAACCCTGATTGTTTCGCTGGAAACTGCCACCGCGAGGCGCTTCATGAACCCTTCGAAGTCATTTTCCGCTCCGACCGTAGCCACCGTCGCACCGGGCGACGCCGAGCGGGCAGTAGCCGTCCTTACGCTCGCTTTCAGTGCGGATCCGGTAACTCGCTGGACCTATCCTGAACCAGCGCAATACCTGGCCGGCTTCCCGGCACTGGTGCGCGCGTTTGGCGGCAGCGCGTTCACAGAAGGAACCGCGCGTCACGTCGAGGACTATGCAGGAGCAGCACTTTGGTTGCCGCCGGGTTGCGAACTCGATGAGGCGGCAATCGGGGCAAGCCTTCCGCCGGGACGAGAAAGCGAGTTTGCCGCCGTGTTCGAAGCGATGGCTTCCTACCATCCGCAGGAGCCGCACTGGTACCTGCCGCTGATCGGCGTCGATCCGGCCAGTCATCGCAAGGGCTACGGCGCTGCCCTCCTGCAGGATACCCTGCGCCGGTGCGATCAGGATCATGTCGCGGCCTATCTCGAATCCACCAATCCGGCCAATATCACGCTGTATCAAAGGCACGGTTTCGAGCTCAGGGGCACCATCCAGGCGGGATCGGCACCGCCGCTGTTTCCGATGCTGCGCCCGGCACGATGACGGACCGCCTGCTTTCCCGCGGCCTTATCGGCCGGCAGCAATGCCACTTCGGCACCTCGCCAAACCACCAATTTCCGTGGTAGGACATAGCCTTAACAAGACCCGAGATTTGAGATCCAAGATGACCGCCCCCCTCAAGGCAATCGACGGCAGCGCCGATCTGCCGGCTCTGATGACCGACCTCGCCGCTCGAGCGCGCCACGCCGCGCGTGTGCTGGCGCTGGCGCCGCCGGAGCAGAAGAACCGGGCGCTGGAGGCGATCGAACGGGCGATCCGCGCCAACGCGGCAAGAATCCTCGCTGCCAATGCCGAGGACGTCGCGGAAGTTCGCGCAGGCGGCGCGACCTCGGCGTTCATCGACCGCCTGACGCTGACGCAAGCCCGGATCGATTCCATGGCCGACGGCGTCGCCACCGTACGCGGCATTTCCGATCCGGTCGGGACCGTCACCGAAAGCTGGCAGCGCCCGAACGGCATGACCATCGAACGCGTGCGCGTGCCGCTCGGCGTGATCGGCGTGATCTTCGAGAGCCGTCCCAATGTCGCGGCCGACGCCGGCGTGCTGTGCCTGAAGTCCGGCAATGCGGTGATCCTGCGCGGCGGCTCCGACAGTTTCCGCTCCTGCCGCGCTATCCATGACTGCCTGGTGCAGGGGCTTCGCGAGGCAGGCCTGCCCGAGGCCGCGATCACGCTGGTGCCGACGCGCGACCGCGCGGCCGTCGGGCTGATGCTGTCGGGACTGAACGGCGGCATCGACGTGATCGTGCCGCGCGGCGGCAAGAGCCTGGTCGCGCGCGTCGAGGCGGAAGCGCGCGTACCGGTATTCGCGCATCTCGAAGGGGTCAACCACGTCTATGTCGACGCCAGTGCCAAGCTCGACATGGCCAAGTCGATCGTGCTGAACGCCAAGATGCGTCGCACCGGCGTCTGCGGCGCGGCCGAGACGCTGCTGGTCGATCGTGCAGGGGCCGCAACGAAGCTGAAGCCGCTGGTCGAGATGCTGATCGATTCCGGCTGCGAGGTGCGCGGTGACGATGCCGTGCAGAAGATCGACGCGCGCGTAAAGCCTGCAACCGATGACGATTGGGACACCGAATATCTCGATGCCGTCATCGCGGCGCGTGTCGTCGACGGCGTCGACGCCGCGATCGCGCATATCCAGACGCACGGCTCACGCCACACCGACGCGATCGTCGCCGAGGACGCCAGGGCAGCGGATAAATTTCTCAACGAGGTCGATTCCGCGATCGTGCTGCACAACGCCTCGACGCAGTTCGCCGACGGCGGCGAGTTCGGCTTCGGCGCCGAGATCGGGATCGCCACCGGCAAGTTCCACGCCCGCGGCCCGGTCGGCGCCGAGCAACTGACGACGTTCAAATACCGTGTTCACGGCACCGGGCAGACGCGGCCGTGAACGCAACATGGCGTGCGCGGTGACCCGTTTGATGCAATCGCAGTCCGCCGCGCAGGCCATCCCCTTCCATACCAACGGCATGCGCGTCGGCCTGCTCGGCGGCTCGTTCAACCCGCCGCACGCGGCGCATCGCGCGATCAGCCTGTTCGCCCTCAAGCGCCTGAAGCTCGATCGCGTCTGGTGGCTGCTGACGCCGGGCAATCCGCTCAAGGACACCGGTGGATTGCGGACGCTCGGCGAGCGCGCCGATGCAGCGCGCGAAGTCGCCGACGATCCGCGCATCGACATCAGCTGTCTCGAAGCTGTCATCGGTGTCAGGTACACTGTCGATACGGTCATTCATCTCCGCCGCCGCGTTTCCGGCGTGCGCTTCGTCTGGATCATGGGCGCTGACAATCTCGCGCAGTTCCACCGCTGGAAGGACTGGCGGCGCATCGCGGCGGAGGTCCCGATCGCCGTGATCGACCGTCCGCCGCAGAGTTTTCGGGCGCTCGCTGCGCCCGCCGCCCAAGCCCTGGCGCGCTACCGGTTGCCTGAGAATCAGGCGGCCCGGCTCACCGATCAGCCGGCGCCCGCGTGGGTTTTCCTCACGGGCATGAAACTGAACCTGTCATCGACCGGCCTTCGGAACCCGGACGGCAGCTGGAAGGCAAATAAGTGACAGTTTGGTGCGAAGCGGCAGGTGGATTAACTGGAATATTGAAACCATTAACCCCACATGCCTAATATAATCAGTGGACGCCGGGATTCGGCGTTCGCGATACAGTGAAAGGAATGGTCCCTGGCCACATCTGTATTGTCCAAGTCTGTTTTACCCAAGGCCCCTGGCAAGGCTGCCGGCAGTAAGGCTCCTGGTAAGTCTGCAAAGACCCCGCGTAAAACATCGACCGAAGCTGCGGCCTTGAAGGCGCAACCCGACGCCGACAAGACGCTGAACATGATCCTCTCCCGCCTCGACGACATGAAGGCGGAAGAAACGGTCACCATCGACCTTCGCGGTAAATCGGCATTTTCCGACTACATGGTCGTCACCACGGGACGGGCCAACCGGCACGTCGGCGCGATCGCGGAAAACGTCACGAAAGCCCTGAAGGAGAACGGCATCAAGAGCATCCACGTCGAGGGCTTGCCCAATTGCGACTGGGTGCTGATCGATTCCGGCGATGTGGTCGTGCACGTATTCAGACCCGAGGTACGCGAATTCTACAATCTGGAAAGGTTGTGGACGCAAAACCCGGCGGCCGCGGCGATCTGAGTTTTACGCCGATGCGAATCGGCTGGAGCGCATGTAGGTTGCGTGCGCGCGCCGGAGCGCGCATGCCGCAAAATGCACTCCTGAAACATAATTCATGCGCCTTGTCGTGGTCTCCATCGGCCGGCTGAAACAGGGTCCCGAACGGGAACTGGCCGAACGCTATCGCGAACGCTTTGACGACCTCGGCCGCAAGCTCGGCTTTCGCGGCCTGGAGATTCATGAAATTTCGGAAAGCCGCGCGCGCGATGCCGCGACCCGGATCTCGGAGGAAGCCGCGGCGATCTCGGCGGTGATACCGGAAAAAGCCGTGCTGGTAGCGCTGGATGAGCGCGGCAAGAGCATCGATAGCGCAGGTTTCGCGCAGCATCTTGGCCGCTGGCGGGACGAAGGGATCGCGGCCACCATTTTCACAATCGGCGGCGCGGACGGACTTTCGCCCGAATTGCAGCGCAAGGCTAAACTACGCATTGCGTTCGGCTCGGCGACCTGGCCGCATCAAATGGTTCGCGTCATGCTCCTTGAACAGATTTACCGTGCCGCCACGATTCTGGCTGGCCATCCCTATCACCGTGCCTAGGTACGATAGTGTGAATACAGAGAACGCCGAATAGACCGGATGCATTCAACGCGGGACATTCACTTGCACTCCGACACCGCCGGCCGCGGTGTGCGGTCGATCGGCGCCTTGCTGCTTCCGCAGATATTGCTTGCGGTATTGCTTGCCGGAGGTTTCGCGGCTCTGTCGCTTGCGCCGGCTGCCGCGCAGCAGGCTGCAGCGACGCAGCAGGCGACCGCCGCCTCCCCTGACATCATCAAGCAGCGCGAGCAGGAACTCGAGGCCGCGCGCGAGGAGCAGCGCAAGGCCGCCGAGCTGCAGCAGAAGCTGAAGGCCGACATCGCCGCGATCGGACAGGACCGCTCCAAGCTCAATCAACAACTGATCGACATCGCAGCGCTGGTGCGCGGCGTGGAGAGCCGGATCGGCGAGACCGAGGGCCGGCTGCGTCCGCTCGATATCCGCGAGCAGCAGATCAAGGCCTCGCTGGATTCACGCCGCTCCGAAATCATCGAGGTGCTGGCGGCATTGCAGCGCGCCGGCAGGCGCACGCCGCCGGCGCTGCTGGTGCGGCCCGAGGATGCGCTTCAATCGCTGCGCACCGCGATGCTGCTTGGATCGGTGGTCCCCGAATTGCGCGGGCGCGCGGAAAAACTCGCCGCCGATCTCGGCGAACTGGTGACGGTGCGCAAAGACATCGCCAACCAGCGCGATGTGCTGGCACACGACCGCGACAAGTTGAAGAACGATCAGGTCAGGCTCGCCGCGCTGGTCGAAGAACGGCAGCGCAAGCAGAGTGCGATCGAAAAGGACATGGAAACGGAAGGCGCGCGCGCCATCAACCTCTCGAGGCAGGTCGACAGCCTGCAGGGCCTGATTGCGAAAATGGAGCAGGACCTCAAGAGCGCCGCCAAGGCGGCCACGACCGCGAGCCTGCAAGGCGCACCGGTTGCTCCGAATGGTAAACCCAATCTGGGGGCGCTTAAGGACCCTGCCCGGCTCGCCCCGGCGATCGCCTTTGCTTCCGCCAAGGGGCTGTTCGCTTTACCCGTTAACGGCCGCAAGATTCGCGATTTTGGCGGTTCCGATGGCGCTGGTGGCGCGGAAAAAGGCATTTCCTTGGCAACCCGCGCCGGCGCGCAGGTCACAACCCCGTGTGACGGCTGGGTTGTTTACGCCGGACCCTTCCGGAGCTACGGACAACTCTTGATCCTCAATGCCGGTGGCGGGTATCATGTCCTGATCGCCGGGATGGAGCGCATTTCGGTAAATATCGGCCAGTTTGTGCTGACGGGAGAGCCGGTCGCGACCATGGGGTCGACATCCCAGGTCGCATCCATTCTCGCGACGACCGCGAGTCAGCCGGTGCTATATGTCGAGTTCCGTAAGGACGGCACTCCAATCGATTCAGGCCCATGGTGGGCCGCCAACGAAGGCGAAAAGGTTCGCGGATGATGCGCAAGACTTCTGTAATTCTTCTTAGCGCCGCCACCGGTGCGGCTTTGACGCTCTTCGTCACGCAGCCTCGTTCCGTGCTGATGGGATCGAGCGCGCGTGCCGCAACCTCGGACACCTATCGCCAGCTCAATTTGTTCGGCGACGTGTTCGAGCGCGTGCGCAGCGATTATGTCGAGAAGCCCGACGACAGCAAGCTGGTCGAGTCCGCCATATCAGGCATGCTCACCGGCCTCGATCCGCACTCCAGCTACATGGATGCGAAGAGCTTCCGCGACATGCAGGTGCAGACCCGCGGAGAGTTTGGCGGGCTCGGCATCGAAGTCACGATGGAAGACGGTCTGATCAAGGTGGTCTCGCCGATCGACGACACGCCGGCGTCGAAGGCCGGTATCATGGCCAACGACATCATCACCAATCTCGACGACGAAGCTGTGCAGGGTCTCACCCTCAATCAGGCGGTCGAGAAGATGCGCGGACCGGTCAACACCAAGATCCGCCTCAAGATCATCCGCAAGGGCTCGGACAACCCGATCGACGTCACGCTGGTGCGCGACAACATCCGCGTCCGCTCGGTGCGCGCACGTGTCGAACAGGACGACATCGCCTATATCCGCGTCACCACCTTCAACGAGCAGACCACCGAAGGCCTCAAGCGCGAGATCAGCAATCTCTCCAACCAGATCGGCGACAAGCTGAAGGGCTACATCATCGACCTGCGCAACAATCCCGGCGGCTTGCTCGAGGAGGCGGTCACCGTTTCCGACGCCTTCCTGGAACGCGGCGAGATCGTCTCGACCCGCGGCCGCAACGCCGAGGAAACCCAGCGCCGCGCCGCCCATTCGGGCGACCTGACCAAGGGCAAGCCGATCATCGTCCTGGTCAATGGCGGCTCGGCTTCGGCGTCGGAAATCGTCGCCGGCGCGTTGCAGGACCACAAGCGCGCCACCCTCGTGGGCACGCGCTCGTTCGGCAAGGGTTCGGTGCAGACCATCATCCCGCTCGGCAGCGGCAACGGGGCGCTGCGCCTTACCACGGCGCGCTACTACACGCCGTCGGGCAAGTCGATCCAGGCCAAGGGCATCGTGCCCGACATCGAGGTGCTGCAGGATGTGCCGGACGAGTTGAAGGCGCGCACCGACACCAAGGGCGAAGCCTCGCTGCGCGGCCACCTGAAGTCGGATGGCGACGAGAAGACCGGTTCGCAGTCCTACGTGCCGCCGGACGCCAAGGACGACAAGGCGCTGAAGACCGCGGCCGACCTGCTGCACGGCATCAAGTCCACGGCGACCGCGCCTGCAACCGGCGACAAGGCGGCGATCGACAAGCCGGCCACCAAGGCGGCGAACTGATCCCGATCCTTTAAAGGTTTCAAAAGGGCGGTCCCTCGGGCCGCCCTTTTTGCTGCGGCCTCCCATCCTCCCGACAGCAACGGCAGCTGCCGCTTTTGCCCGCCGTGGAGGCGCTCGATCCGGCCCGTCGTGCTATCGTCGGGCGGGTTGATTCGGGGAGGTTCATGACTGAGGCGGCCGACGAACTGAGCGCACCGCTCGGACAGGGAACAGAGCGCAGGAAGCGCCGGTTTCGGCTGCCGTTCACCGCAATGCAGGCGCTGGCCGTGCTGCTCGGGCTGTTCCTGGTCGCCTTCACGACGGTTGCTCTTTTCACCGACAATCCGTTCGGCGGCGAGCCGATCGCGCAGGTCGCTCTGCGCACGCCGACGGCGAACGAAAAGCAGCCGGTCGCCGGCCAGCCCGATCAGGCAGCGAGGCCCGCCCTTAAGCAGGCGCCTGCCGGCGACAACAAGACCGTTACCATCATCGACGGCTCCAGCGGCAAGCGCCAGGACGTCGTGATTGGCACCGAAGATGCCGACAAGGCCAGCGGCGGCGAGACCGCGCCCGCGATGGCGATGGCCGGCATCGATGCGCGGCTATTGGAAAAATCCCGCTACGGCATGATCCCGGTGGTCGCCGACGGACTTAAGCCCTTCACGGTCTATGCGGCGGACGCAGACCGCACCAAGGCCGCCAGAATGCCCGTGGTCGCCATTGTCGTGGGCGGCCTCGGCGTCGGCGCGGCCAAGACCGCCGATGCCATCATGAAGCTGCCGCCGGCCGTGACGCTGGCATTTACGCCCTATGGAGCGGACCCTGCCAAGCTGGCCGAACGTGCCCGCGCGCAGCGTCACGAGATCCTCCTGCAGATCCCGATGGAGCCGTTCGATTATCCCGACAACGATCCCGGCCCGCAGACCCTGCTGACATCGCAGACGGCAGAACAGAATATCGACCGCATGCACTGGCATCTCAGCCGGTTTCAGGGCTATGCGGGGATCGCCAACTTCATGGGCGCGCGCTTCGTCGCCACCGAAACCGCGATGCAGCCCATCGTCCGCGAGGCCGCCAAGCGCGGCCTGGGCTACCTCGACGACGGTTCCATAGCGCGCAGCGCCGCCCCGTCCCTTACGGCGGCCGAGGCGATGCCGTTCGCCAAGGCCGACTTGACCATCGACGCGGTTCCGACGTCGGCGGAGATCGACCGCACGCTGGTCAAGCTGGAAACGCTCGCCAAGGAACGCGGGCTCGCCGTCGGCGTTGCATCCGCCCTGCCGATTTCGATCGAGCGGATTGCGGCCTGGACCAAGACGCTTGACAGCCGCGGTATCATGCTTGTGCCATTGACAACCGCGATGCTGAAATCAAAATCAGGCTAGAGCGTTTTCGAGCGAAGTGGATACCGGTTCGCGTAAAGAAAACGCGTCAAAACAAAAGACTAGAGCCAGGTTCTGATTCAATCACAACCGATAAGGCTCTGGAGATCAACCTGATGGCGCCGATCCGGACTTCCGGACCACGCCCGCCCGATCGATTGTGGCAGAAGGAGCCCTGACGGAATGGCGCGCTACGAAGACCTGCCTTACCGGACCTGCGTCGGCATGATGCTGATCAACGCGGCGGGGCTGGTCTTCATCGGCCGCCGCGCCGGCGGCATCGAACATGTCGATGAAACCCACGTCTGGCAGATGCCGCAAGGCGGCGTCGACCCCGGCGAGGACACCTGGGAAGCCGCCAAGCGCGAGCTTTACGAGGAAACCAGCGTCCGCTCGGTGGAGAAGCTCGGCGAAGTTCCGGACTGGCTGATCTATGACATTCCGCGCACCGTGGCCGGCCGGACCTGGAAGGGTCGTTATCGCGGCCAGCGGCAGAAATGGTACGCCGTGCGCTTCACCGGCAAGGACGCCGAAATCAACGTCGCGAGCCCGGGCGGCGGCCACAAGGCCGAGTTCATCAGCTGGCGCTGGGAGCCGATGAAGAACCTGCCAAACCTGATCGTTCCGTTCAAGCGGCCGGTCTACGAGCGCGTGGTGAAGGAATTCTCCAGCCTCGCGGGCGCCTAGACCTGAGCGCTGCATCATGGTCGATGATAAGCCCTATCGCCCCAATGTCGGGATCGCGCTGTTCAACAGCTCCGGTCAGGTGCTGATCGGCCGCCGCTTCCGCGACGACGGGCCGGAGATCATTCTCCCCGGTCTCGAATGGCAGATGCCACAAGGCGGCATCGACGCCGACGAGAACCCGCGCGATGCCGTCATGCGCGAGCTCTGGGAGGAGACCGGGGCGGTCAGCGCCGAACATCTCGGCGAAACCGACTGGATGACTTACGAGTTTCCACCCTATGACGGACCGCCCGACCATCGGCTGGCGAAGTTTCGTGGTCAGCGGCAGAAATGGTTCGCGCTGCGCTTTACCGGCCGCGACGAAGAGATCGACCCGCTGACGCCGCGCAACGGACAACCGGCCGAGTTCGATTCCTGGCGCTGGGAGCGGCTCGACCGGGTGGCCGACCTCGTGGTGCCGTTCCGGCGCGAGGTGTACCGGACCGTGGCGCGGCAGTTTGCGGAGTTTGCCCGCTAGAGCGAAGCGGAAATCGGTTCGCTTCAGGAAAACGCGTCAAGCACCGGATACCTCCGGCCGTGCTACCGAACCTTTTCCCTTGATCGCAGACAGACTAACGGGAACCACTATTGAAATGATCTGTACTGCACGATGTTTTGCCTCACATGATGGAAGTGATCGTAACCAAGCGCCGCCGCAGTTGGGAGTGGCGCCTGCAGGACCAGAACGGCACGCCGATCATGAGCGGGCGCGAGAGAACTCGTCCCGCTGCCCGCTATCAGGGCTACCGGAACCTGTTCATGCTACTGGCCATCGGCCGAAGAGCCACGGTCGCCAGGAGTTCCGCGATTTTCCCGGAATCAGATGGATCGAATTCAGCCGCGAGCAGGCCGTCGTCCAATTCGGTCCGGCCGAAAACTGGCCTGTCGCAATAACCTGGCAATTGCTGTCGCGCCCACAGCGTTTTCAAGCGAAGTGGATACGCCCCCAGCCCTGCCTGACGCTTGATCGGCAAGCCGTGCCTGCCCCCAGGCGATTGTGCATCTGATCCGGGATCGAGTGGCCATGAAACGTGTAGAGATCCCAAACCGAATTGGTGTGGTGCTCTCGGTAATGCTGTTCGGCATTCCGGCGGTACTGCTCTGGCTCGCCACGCATGTCTTGATGCCTCGTCTGGTAGCGCGCGGATGGGAGCCGCTATTGGCGTGGTTCTTTGCCGGGGGGCTAGTGCTTGCCACTCTGCTGGCCGCCGCTCTGACCGGCGCCGCTATGGCGATTCAGGACCGCTCGCTGCCGAAGCTCCTCGAACATTTGCGGGTTCGCAGGATCACCTCTGATGAATGGAGGTTGGTGGGCCTGGCGCTCGTCGGCATAACCGCAGCGGTCGCGGGCATATACGCAGTGAACCAGCTACTTTGGCCGCAACTTACGCCCCAGCCTGAGTTCATTCATTTCGAGCCTCTCGCCACGGACCAATTGTATCTGCTGGCAATCTGGCTGCCGTTCTTCGCTGTCAATATCATCGGAGAAGAGCTGTGGTGGCGCGGTTTCATTCAGCCGCGCCAGGAGCCCGTATTCAAGGCCAACACCTGGATCGTTCAGGGCGTGCTTCATGGCGCATTCCACTTCAGCTTCGGGCCGGGGGTACTCCTGGTCCTTCTGCCGGTCGTGTTTGCTATTCCGTGGGCGGTGCAGCGGTCGAGAAACACCTCGGTCGGCATCATCATTCATGCCGGCAGCAATGGGCCAGCCTTCCTGGCTATAAATCTCGGCCTGATGCCGGGCTGAGCCTTTCGTTGGCACAGCGCACGGCTTCGACCGCCTCGGAAATTCGACGCATACGGCGCGCTCCAGCCGTATAGAGATGCGGCCGCCGCCCCTGGCTTCAAAAAGTTCAGCGCCCGCCACCTGGTGACGAGCGCTGGAATAAAGCCTCCTGATGCCCCGGAGCGGTGCCCCGGGGCTTAGTGCATGGCCGTAGCGTTGAGTTCGTGCTGAATGCTTTTGAAGTGATCGAGCCGCGCGATCTCGCGATCAAGCTCGAGGCCGACCTTTTCACTCAGTTTCGCTTCCATATCGGCAATCGTGCCGGCGAACTGGGCGCGATCGAGATCATCGACCGAGGTTGCGACGTCGGCGAGCACCGTGAGGCCGCTTTCCGACATTTCGGCAATACCACCAAGCACGATGACCCTTTGACGCTCGCCACCGGCGATGATGGTCAGAATGCCGGGACGGATCGCCGCGACGACGGGCGCATGTCCGGCGAGCACGCCGAAATCGCCTTCCACGCCGGGAATGTCGACCTGATCGACCTCGCCGGAGAACGCGAGCTTTTCGGGCGAAACCAGATCGAATTGGAAGGTGGCCATGGTGTCCTGCGAGTAGCGAGTAGCGAATGGCGAGTAGTGAAGGAAGGGAATGGCTCTTAGCTATTCGCCACTCCCTATTCGCTATTCGCCCCCTTAGGCTGCTTCAGCCGCGAGCTTCTTGCCCTTCTCGACGGCTTCCTCGATGGTGCCGACCATGTAGAACGCCGCTTCCGGCAGGTGGTCGTACTTGCCTTCGCAGAGACCGCGGAAGCCCTTGATGGTGTCGGCGAGATCAACGAACTTGCCGGGCGAACCGGTGAAGATTTCGGCGACATGGAACGGCTGCGACAGGAAGCGCTCGATCTTGCGGGCGCGGGCCACCGTCAGCTTGTCCTCTTCCGAGAGTTCGTCCATGCCGAGAATGGCGATGATGTCCTGCAGCGACTTGTAGCGCTGCAGCACCTGCTGGACCATGCGCGCGGTCTGATAGTGCTCGTCGCCGACGACGAGCGGGGACAGCATGCGCGAGGTCGAGTCGAGCGGGTCCACCGCCGGATAGATGCCCTTTTCCGAGATCGCGCGGCTCAGCACCGTAGTCGCGTCCAAGTGGGCGAAGGAGGTGGCGGGCGCCGGGTCGGTCAAGTCGTCGGCAGGCACGTAGATCGCCTGCACCGAGGTGATCGAGCCCTTGTTGGTGGTGGTGATGCGCTCCTGCAGCGCGCCCATGTCGGTCGCGAGCGTCGGCTGATAACCCACGGCGCTCGGAATACGACCCAACAGCGCCGACACTTCCGAACCCGCCTGGGTGAAGCGGAAGATGTTGTCGACGAAGAACAGCACGTCCTGACCCTGGTCACGGAAGTGCTCGGCGACGGTCAGACCGGTGAGGCCGACGCGGGCGCGGGCGCCCGGCGGTTCGTTCATCTGGCCGAACACCAGCGCGCACTTCGACTTCACGCTCGGATCCGGATTGTGCGGATCGGCATTGACCTTGGATTCGATGAACTCGTGGTACAGGTCGTTGCCTTCGCGGGTACGCTCGCCGACGCCGGCGAACACCGAGTAACCACCGTGGGCCTTGGCGACGTTGTTGATCAGCTCCTGAATCAGCACGGTCTTGCCGACGCCGGCACCGCCGAACAGGCCGATCTTGCCGCCCTTGGCGTAGGGCGCGAGCAGGTCGACGACCTTGATGCCGGTGACGAGAATTTCAGCTTCGGTGGACTGATCGGTGTAGCTCGGCGCTTCCTGGTGGATGGCACGCAAGCCTTCGGACTTGATCGGGCCGGCTTCGTCGATCGGTTCGCCGATCACGTTCATGATGCGGCCGAGTGTGCCGTCGCCCACCGGCACCGCGATCGGCTGGCCGGTGTCGGTCACTTCCTGGCCGCGCACCAGACCTTCGGTCACGTCCATCGCGATCGTGCGCACGGTGGACTCACCGAGATGCTGCGCAACTTCCAGCACGAGGCGGATGTTGCCGTTCTTGGTTTCCAGCGAATTGAGAATGGCCGGCAGGTGGCCCTCGAACTGCACGTCGACGACGGCGCCCATGACCTGGGTGACGCGACCGATCTGGTTAGCTGCTGTGGCCATGATTAGCTCTCCTTCGAAATTCTGTACTTGAACGACCGTCGTTTGGTTCGTGCGTCAGACCGCCTCGGCGCCGGAGATGATCTCGATCAGCTCCTTGGTGATCTGGGCTTGACGGGTTCGGTTGTAGATCTGGGTTTGCTTGCGAATCATTTCACCCGCGTTGCGGGTGGCGTTGTCCATCGAGCTCATCTGAGCGCCATAGAACGATGCGTTGTTTTCCAGCAGCGCGCGGAAGATCTGTACCGCAATATTGCGCGGCAACAGGCCGGAGAGAAGTTCGTCCTCCTCCGGCTCATATTCGTAGGACGTCGAAGGCGCATTGGCCGCCTTTTCCTCGACGATCAGCGGAATGAGCTGCTGCGCAGTCGGGACTTGGGCAATCACCGACTTGAACTGCGCGTAGAACAACGTGCAGACGTCGAACTCGCCGTTCTCGAAACGGGCCAGCACCTTCCTGGCGATGTCCTCGGCATTGACGAAGCCGAGCTGACGAACGCTGCGCAGATCGAGATGCTCGATGATCTGCTTGTCGAACAGGCGGCGGAGCTGCTCATAGCCCTTGCGGCCGACACAGAAGAATTTCACTTCCTTGCCCTGCCCGATCAGCGACTGCGCACGCTCGCGCGCAAGACGAACGATCGAGGAGTTGAAGGCGCCGGACAGGCCGCGCTCGCCGGTGCAGACCAGCAGCAGGTGAACCTGGTCCCTGCCGGTGCCGGCGAGCAACGCCGGCGCACCGGGCGAACCCGCAGCTGCGCTGGCGATATTGGAGATCACCGCGCTCATCTTGTCGGCATAGGGCCGCGCCGCCTCAGCCGCATTCTGGGCGCGGCGCAACCTGGACGCCGCGACCATCTGCATCGCCTTGGTAATCTTTTGCGTCGCCTTGGTGGAGGCGATGCGGACGCGCATGTCTTTAAGTGACGCCATTCTCAGTTCACCCCGGCGATCTGGTCGCTAAGACCCCGACCGCAAGCCACTCTTTCGGCGGGCCCGGCGAGGAGCCGGGCCACGACGGCAAATCATCAAGCAAACGACTTCGCGTAACCTTCGACGGCAGTCTTGAGCTTGCCGGCGAGATCGTCGGAGAGATCGCGGCTGTCACGGATGCCGTTGAGGATGTCGGTGTTCTTGCCACGCAGAAGCGACAGCAGGCCGTCCTCGAACGCGCGAACCCTGTTGAGCGGAAGCGCATCGAGATAGCCGTTGGTGCCGGCCCAGATCACGCAGACCTGCTCTTCCATCTTCAGCGGCGCGAACTGCGGCTGCTTCAGGAGTTCGGTCAGGCGCGAGCCGCGGTTGAGCAGGCGCTGCGTCGAGGCGTCGAGGTCAGATCCGAACTGAGCGAACGCCGCCATTTCGCGGTACTGCGCCAGCTCACCCTTGATCTTGCCGGCGACCTTCTTCATCGCCTTGGTCTGCGCCGAGGAACCCACGCGCGACACCGACAGACCGACGTTCACGGCGGGACGGATGCCCTGGAAGAACAGGTCGGTTTCGAGGAAGATCTGGCCGTCGGTAATCGAAATCACGTTGGTCGGGATGTACGCCGACACGTCGTTGGCCTGGGTTTCGATCACCGGCAGCGCCGTGAGCGAGCCGGAGCCGTGGTCCTTGCTGAGCTTCGCCGCACGCTCGAGCAGACGGGAATGCAGGTAGAACACGTCGCCCGGATAAGCTTCGCGGCCCGGCGGGCGGCGCAGCAGCAGCGACATCTGGCGGTAGGCGACGGCCTGCTTGGACAAGTCGTCATAGATGATGACGGCGTGCATGCCGTTGTCGCGGAAGTACTCGCCCATTGTGCAGCCGGTGAACGGCGCGATGTACTGCATCGGCGCCGGGTCGGAGGCGGTGGCGGCGACGATGATGGAATATTCCAGCGCGCCCTGCTCTTCCAGCACCTTTACGAACTGGGCAACGGTCGAACGCTTCTGGCCGATCGCGACATAGACGCAATACAGCTTGATGTTCTCGTCGGGCTGCGCGTTGAGCGGCTTCTGGTTCAGGATGGTGTCGAGCGCGATCGCGGTCTTGCCGGTCTGGCGGTCGCCGATGATCAGTTCGCGCTGGCCGCGGCCGACAGGGATAAGCGCATCGATCGCCTTGAGGCCGGTCGCCATCGGCTCGCTCACCGACTTGCGCGGAATGATGCCGGGCGCCTTGACGTCGACGCGCATGCGCTTCTCGGCCTGGATCGGACCCTTGCCGTCGATCGGATTGCCGAGCGCGTCGACCACGCGGCCGAGCAGGCCCTTGCCGACCGGGGTGTCCACGATGGCGCGGGTGCGCTTGACGGTCTGGCCTTCCTTGATCTCGCGGTCGGCGCCGAAAATAACGATACCGACGTTGTCGGTTTCGAGGTTCAGCGCCATGCCGCGGGTGCCGTTCTCGAACTCGACCATTTCACCGGCCTGGACGTTGTCCAGACCGTAGACGCGGGCAATACCGTCACCGACGGACAGCACCTGTCCGACTTCGGTGACCTCGGCCTCCTGGCCGAAATTCTTGATCTGGTCCTTGAGGATCGCGGAAATTTCCGCGGCGCGGATGTCCATCAGCCTGCCTCTTTCATCGCGTGCTTGATCGAATTGAGTTTGGTGCGAAGCGAACTATCCACCATGCGGCTGCCGAGCTTGACCACAAGGCCACCGATGATGGAGGGATCGACATTCACGTTGAGCGCGACGTCCTTGCCCGTCACCGACTTCAGTGCGGTCTTCAGCGCGTCGAGATTCTTGTCACTGAGCTGTTCGGCGACGGTGACGTCGGCGGTCACCTCGCCCTTGAACTTCGCCACCAGCGCACGGAAGGCGCGGATCACATCGGTGACGACGAACAGCCGGCGATTGGCGGTCAGGACCTTGAGGAATTTGGCGGAGGTACCGGCAATCCCGGCCTTGTCGAGCACGGCGTTCAGTGCCTTTGCCTGCACTTCTGCCGAGAAAACCGGGCTGCGAACGAGGCGCTTGAGATCGGCACTTTCGTTCAGCATGGCCTCGAATTTGTCGAGGTCGGCTTTGACGGCGTCGATGGATTTCTCCTCGCGCGCCAGTTCGAACAAGGCCGTAGCATAACGGCCGGACACTCCCGAAACGGACGAATCTTCAGCAGCCACAGAGACGCTCTTTTCAGCTGTTAAACTCGCAAGGGAAAAACCGTCGCCACGGGTAGCGGCGCCTAGCGATCCAAGCCCTTGGAATTCAAGCGGGACTTCGATTTTCGACCGACACGCGAGGTGTCGGGACCGTTAAAATCGCGGCTTTGCTAACATAGCAAGCGCGCAGGTGCAACATGACGGCGCCCGCGGGCGATGCCTTGTCGCACGAGAATCGTGGTCTCACGAAATTCTCGCCGCCGCTCCGGAATCTTCCGTGCTCGCCGGCCGGCGTTTTTTTGAAAGTGATTCGGCCGTCCCAAATTACGGAGGCGGAGATCCTCGCCGAGCCCTCGCTTCGCTCAGCCGGATCCGTTCCGCCCGCATTTGCATGGCGGCCATGAGCGGAACAAACCGCGGCGGCGCGCTTCTTTTGACCATTACTTGGACACAACTTCCGGCATCGGGCGATGACTTTATTCGCAAGTAATAAGAAGTATTGAATTGGTTAAAAATCCGTTAAAGTTATATGTTACGGAACATCGACTGATTAGCCGACGCCGGTAATAATATATGTCAGCGGATGACAAATCAGAATTACTGCCCAATTCGTGCCTCATTGTACAACCAAACGGCACCCACTGAAGTTGGGATGGGGGTTCCACTTGTCACACATGTGGCAATACTGTCTGAGGGACTGGTTTATGCTGAATACGAACAATGCAGTACCGGGACGTGCAATCCGGTCGCGCACGGCTTTCGCCTTGATCGCCGCAACTCTCCTGGTCGGGGGCAGCATCTCCGAGGCCTCGGCCAAATCCAGGCACCATCGCCACCACGCCAAGCCTCAGGCCACGAGCAACTGGCTCGATGCCAATGCCTCGATCGGCGGCTCCGGACGCAGCTTCGCCGGTAAGGCCTCGTATTACGGCAATGAATCCGGCAGCAAGACCGCGTCCGGGCAGCGCTTCAATCAGAACGCCATGACTGCAGCCCATCGCTCGCTGCCGTTCGGCACCAAGCTCCGGGTGACCCATCGCGGCCAGAGCGTCGTCGTCACCATCAACGACCGCGGCCCCTTCATCCGGGGACGCGTGCTCGATCTCTCCAAGGGCGCTGCCCGTGCCATCGGCCTGACCGGCGCCGGCGTCGGCCACGTCACCGCCGAGGTGGTTTCCTAAGTCAGATTGCGTAACGGTCGCGGAACTTGTCCGCGGCAACAAGGGCCTGCTGTCGCGAGTGGCGGCAGGCCTTTTTGTTTCGCTCCGTCATTCCGGGGCGCGAAGCGAACCCGGAATGACGGGTTACAAAAAACTCTGCGGATCGACGTCGACCTCGAGCTTGAGATTGCCCTTGGTCTTCGGCCCCGCCGCCAGCCATTCCCGCAAATATTGCGACAGGTCGACATTGCGCAGCGACTTCACCAGCAGGCGGAATCGATAGCGACCCTTGATGACCGCGAGCGGCGCCTCGGCCGGACCGAGCACCTGGATGCGTTCGTCGATCGGCGCAATGGCGGCGAGCTTGCGCGCGAAACCTTCGGCGGTCGGCCGGTCGCCTGCGGAAATGATCAGGCTGGCGAGCCGGCCGAACGGCGGATAGCCGGCGCGTTCGCGCGCCTCGATTTCGCTGGCATAGAACGCCTCGCGGTCGCACGCGACCAGCGCCTTCATCACGGGATGTTCGGGCTGGTGGGTCTGCAGATAGCCGACGCCGCGGCCCTGCTCGCGCCCCGCGCGGCCGATCACCTGGTTGAGCAGTTGAAACGTCCGCTCGGCCGCGCGGGGATCGCCATTGCCGAGGCCCAGATCTGCATCGACGACGCCGACGAGATTGAGCCGGGGGAAATTATGTCCCTTCGCCACCAGCTGCGTGCCGATGATGATGTCGACGCGGCCCTCCGCGATTTCGTTCAACTCGCTGCGCATGGTCTCGATCGAGGTGATGAGGTCGCTCGACAGCACCATGGTGCGCGCGTTCGGAAACAGCGAGGCCGCCTCCTCCTGCAGGCGCTCGACGCCGGGACCAACGGCCACGAGCGATTCCTCGGCCTGGCAGTGCGGACAGATGTTCGGACGCGGCATCGAGAAGCCACAATGGTGACAGACCAGGCGCTGGCGAAAGCGATGATCCACCAGCCAGGCGTCGCAGATGGTGCATGCGAAGCGATGGCCGCAGCTTCTGCACAATGTCAGCGGCGCGTAGCCGCGGCGGTTGAGAAACAGCAGCGCCTGTTCGCGCTTCTCGATCGCGAACTGAATCTGTTCGGCGAGCGGCGGCGAGATGAAGCGGCCGCGCGGCGGCGGCGCGCGGCGCAGATCGATGGCCTCGATATGCGGCATATGCTGGCCGCCGAAGCGCGACGGCAGCGCCACGCGTTGATAGCGCCCCTTGCGCGCATTGACCTCGCTCTCGACCGACGGCGTCGCCGACGCCAGCACGATCGGGATTTTCGCGATATGCGCGCGCACCACCGCCATGTCGCGGGCGTGGTAATGTGCGCCCTCGTCCTGCTTGTAGGCCTGGTCGTGCTCTTCATCGACGATGATGAGGCCAAGATCCGCATAGGGCAGGAACAACGCCGAGCGCGCGCCGACCACGACCGGCGCCTCGCCCGCCGATATCGCCGCCCAATTGCGCTGCCGCGTGCGCGGCGTCAATTCGGAGTGCCATTCGATCGGACGCACGCCGAAACGCTGCGCAAAACGGTCGAGGAACTGTCCGGTCAGCGCGATCTCCGGCATCAGGATCAGCGTCTGCTTCCCCCGCCGGATGATTTCGGCCACCGCCTCGAAATAGACCTCCGTCTTGCCCGAACCCGTGACGCCGTCGAGCAGCGCGACGTGGAAGCTGCCATTGGCGGCGAGCGCACGCATGGCGTCCACCGCCGTGCGCTGCTGGGGCAAAAACTCCGGCTGGTCGAACTGCGGATCCGGCGCCGGCGGTGGCAGCGGCGGCGGCATCGCCTCGACGGCAAGCGTCCCCTCGTCGACCAGACCGTCGATCACGCCCGCGCTGACGCCGGCCTCGCGCGCCGCCTCGGACTTGGCGTGCAGCAGGCCGTCCGACAGTATTTCGATCAGCCGCCGCCGTGCCGGCGTCAATCGCCGCGGCGGTTCGCCGACCAGCCGCACGCCGAGCCGCAGCCGCTCGGGGCCGAGATTATCGCCCATCCGCAACGCCATGCGCAGCACCATGCCGCGCGCCGACAGGGTGTAGTTGGCGACCCAGTCGACAAGGCTGCGCAGTTCCTCCTTCAGCGGCGGCACGTCGAGCTTTTCACCGACGTCCTTGAGCCGATTGTGCAGGCGCGGATCGGGTCTGGCGTTTTCCGCCCACACCACCGCGACCACTTCGCGCGGCCCGAGCGGCACGCAGACGACGTCGCCGGGCTTCAGCTCCATGTCGCGCGGCACGCGGTAGGAATAGGTCTGATTGAGCGCGACCGGCACCAGCACGTCGACGACGCGCGTCGACGATGCCGAAGAGGTGCTGGTGCGGGTGGCGTGGTCCATCAGGGAATCGGCTTGGGATATGTTTGAGGAAGGCTAGCGCCGCACGGCCAAGTTAGCGAACGGTAAACGAAAGAGGTGCGATATAATCGCTGGAATCACCGCTTCCAGGACGGACGACAGAGCACAAGGCAGGGCCGATGGCCAAGGCAGTTCCCGCAATTGCGCCGGTCGAACTCGATTGCGCCGACGAAAGCCTCGCGCGGGAGATGACGCGCTGGCTGCTGCATCTGCGCGCCGAACGGCGGCTGTCGCCGAAGACGCTGGAAGCCTATGCCCGCGACCTCCGACAATGCCTCACCTTTCTCAGCCAGCATTGGGGCGACAAGGTCTCGCTGAAGCGCTTTGCGGCGCTGGAAGCCACCGACATCAGGGCGTTCATGGCGATGCGCCGCGCCGACGAGATCGGCGGCCGCTCGCTGATGCGGGCGTTGGCGGGACTGCGATCATTCGGGCGCTTTCTCGAGCGCGAAGGCAAAGGCAGGGTTGGCGCGCTCTCGGCCATCCGCGCGCCAAAAATCGGCAAGAGCCTGCCGAAGCCGATCCATATGGGGGCCGCCAAGCGGCTTGCCGATGCCGACGAACGCGCCGGCGAAGACCGCGATCCCTGGATCCTGGCGCGCGACGCCGCCGTGATGGCGTTGCTGTACGGCTCGGGCCTGCGCATCTCCGAGGCACTCGGCCTGAAGCACCGCGACGTGCCCAAACCCGGCGAAGGCGACGTCATCATCGTCACCGGCAAAGGCAACAAGACGCGCATGGTGCCGGTGCTGCAGAACGTGCTGACGCTGATCGCCGACTACACCAAGATGTGCCCGCATGCCTTGCCGGCGAACGGCCCGATTTTCGTCGGCGCGCGCGGCGGGCCGCTCAGCCCGCGAATCATCCAGCTCACCATGGAACGGCTGCGCGGCGCGCTCGGACTGCCCGACAGCGCAACGCCGCATGCATTGCGACACTCCTTTGCGACCCACCTGCTCAGCCGCGGCGGCGACCTGCGCGCGATCCAGGAGTTGCTGGGCCACGCCTCGCTCTCGACCACGCAGATCTACACCGGCATCGATGCCGAACGCCTGCTGGAAGTGTATCGCGCCGCGCATCCGCGCGGCTGACGCCCGCCAGATACAAAACCGCGAAAACAACCCCATGCAAAGTAGAACCGGCGCGGCTCATTCATGCCGCGACGAAGCCGGCGGATGTCATACTGGGAGCCTAAAATGCCGATAGAAGAATCCTTTGATGGACGCGCCCAAAATCCGCTCAGCTCTTGCGTTGAACGGGCCGTTCGGCAATCGTGACCGCGGGTCACCTGGGGGAGAAGAACGTGGGCGCACATGAAAGTATGGAGCATGCGGAGCATGCCGAGCATGCGTCGGGCTCGAACAAGAAGATCGCGCTGCTGATCGCGGTGATCGCCCTGTTTCTGGCGCTGTCGGAAACGCTCGGCAAGGGCGCGCAGACCGAAGCGATCAGCAAGAACGTCGAGGCGTCGAACCTGTGGGCGTTCTTCCAGGCCAAGAGCATCCGCCGCACCGTGGTGCAGGCCACCGCCGAACACGCCAGGCTCAGCATGGGCACCGTCGGCGACGACGCCTCGAAAGCTGCGCTGCAGAAGCAGATAGACGACTGGAACAAGACTGCGGCGCGTTACCGTTCGGAGCCGGAAACCGGCGAAGGCTCGGAACAGCTTGCCGCGCGAGCCAAGCAAGCCGAGCACCAGCGCGACGATGCGACGGCAAAGTATCACCACTATGAAATCGCCTCGGCCATGTTCCAGATCGGCATCGTGCTGGCTTCCGCCACCATCATCACCGGCATGATCGTTCTGGCCTGGGCGTCCGGCGTGCTGGCGATCGCGGGCATCGGCATCACCGCGCTTGGCCTCTACGCGCCGCATCTGTTGCATTTGCATTAGGTTGCCGCGTGCCTCTGCCCGTCATCACCCGCGAAGGCGGGTGATCCAGTATTCCAGAGGCATTTGCGATAGAATGAGATAACGCGGCGTACTGGATCGCCCGGTCAAGCCGGGCGATGACAGGGAAATCACCGCGCCTGATGCACGCTCTTGCGAAAACGCTGGATCATCCGCAGCGTCCGCGATGACCAGCCATTGCCGTCGCCGCGCAGGATTTCGCGGATCCGCTGCTTGATGGGATTGACCAGTGCCGCCGCCTTGGCACGCATCACCAGAATGAAGTGGTAGATCTTCCTGAACCACGTCATCTCCAGCAGCTTGGCGCGCGTCACATCAAAGATGAAGGCGGTAACTCCCACGCCGACAAATTTTCCGAGCACGATGACGATGGTGGCGGTCAGCCAATATTCATGCGCCAGCAGCCAGAGGCCGACCAGCTTGAGCGGAAACAGCGGGATGACCGGCACGGCGAACACGATCAGCGTCATCGCCGGCGACAGCGCATCGACCCGATCGGACAGCCACTGCTTGAACGCACGGAACGGAATCCGTGCGACGATACGCTCGACAATCGGCTCGAGGTGATCCCACAGCCATGCTTCGATCAGGAAGATGACCGCAAGCAGGACCCAGAGCGGCTGAAGTAAGCGGCGCATCATCGATGTGATCTCTGCCCGGCACCGGGCCGTCGATCACATATGGATGGCCCGCTTGCCGACCGCAAGCGCGGCTTCCTTGATGGCCTCCGAGCGCGTCGGGTGTGCATGACACGTGCGCGCCAGATCCTCGGCGGAACCGCCGAACTCCATCAAAACGCACACTTCATGGATCATTTCGCCGGCTTCACGGCCGACAATGTGCACGCCGAGCACGCGATCGGTCTTCGCATCTGCGAGAATCTTCACAAAGCCCTCGGTGGTCTGGTTGACCTTGGAACGGCCGTTGGCGGTGAAGGAGAATTTGCCCGTGGTGTAGGCGACACCGGCCTGCTTCAGCTCTTCCTCGGTCTTGCCGACCGACGATACTTCCGGAGTGGTATACACGACGCCCGGGATAACATCGTAGTTCACATGGCCGGCCTGGCCTGCGATGATTTCGGCGCAGGCGACGCCTTCGTCCTCCGCCTTGTGCGCCAGCATCGGACCCGCGACCACGTCGCCGATCGCGTAGACGCCCTTCACGGTTGTGGCGAAATGCGCATCGATCTGCACACGGCCGCGATTGTCGAGGGCGATGCCGGCTTCTTTCAGTCCAAGCCCCTCGGTGTAGGGCACGCGGCCGATACAGACCAGCACCACGTCGGTTTCGAGCGTCTCCGCCGCGCCGCCGGCAGCAGGCTCAACGGTTGCCTTGAGCGTCTTGCCGGACGCGTCAACGCCGGTGACCTTGGCGCCGAGCTTGAACGCAAAGCCCTGCTTTTCGAGGATGCGCTGGAATTGTTTTGCCACCTCGCCATCCATGCCCGGCAGGATACGGTCGAGGAATTCGACCACGGTCACCTTGGCGCCGAGACGGTGCCAGACCGAGCCGAGCTCGAGCCCAATCACGCCGGCCCCGATGATCAGAAGGTTCGCCGGCACTTTTTCGAGCGACAGCGCGCCGGTCGACGACACGATGCGCTTCTCGTCGATCTCGATGCCCTTCAGCCGCGCGATATCGGAGCCGGTGGCGATGACGATGTTTTTGGTTTCGACCGTCTGCGCCTTGCCGTCGCTGCCCGTGACCTCGACCTTGCCGGCGCCGAGGATTTTGCCCTTGCCGCTGATGACGTCGATCTTGTTCTTCTTCATCAGGAACTCGACGCCCTTGACGTTACCGTCGATGCCCTGCTGCTTGAAGTTCATCATCGCCGGCAGGTCGAGTTTCGGCGTGGAGACGCTGACGCCCATCTTGGCGAAGGAGTGCGCGGCCTCCTCGAACATTTCGGACGCGTGCAGCAGCGCCTTCGACGGCATGCATCCGACGTTGAGGCAGGTCCCGCCGAGCGTCGCGTTCTTCTCGACCACGGCGACCTTCATGCCGAGTTGCGCCGCGCGCACCGCGCAGACATATCCACCCGGTCCGGTGCCGATGACGACGAGATCGTAGGCCATTTCGAAATCCTGTGGCTAGGAGGTGTGACGGTTATTAGCGCCCGCCAGACACATCAAGAGTGGTACCGGTGACGTAGGAGGCCTCGTCCGACATCAGCCAGACGACGGCATTGGCGATTTCCTCGGCCTTGCCGACGCGCTTCATCGGCACCATCGGCGCAAGACGATGCGCGCGATCGGGCTCGCCGCCGGAGGCGTGAATGTCGGTATCGATCAGGCCTGGGCGGATGCCCGCAACGCGAATGCCGTCGGTGGCGACTTCGTGGCTGAGGCCGACCGTGAGTGCATCGATCGCGGCCTTGGAGGCGGCATAGTCGACATAGGTGTTGGCCGCACCCAGCCGCGCTGCGACCGACGAGATGTTGACGATGACGCCGCCCTTGCCGCCGAACCTGGTCGACATGCGCTTCACCGCCTCGCGCGCGCACAGGATGGCGCCGGTCACGTTGACGGCCATCACTTCCTGGATCCGTTCGGCCGTCATGTCCTCGACGCGCACGCCGCTCTTGCCGACGATACCGGCGTTATTGACCAGCGCACCGAGGGTGCCGAAGCCGTCCGCCGCCTTGAACAGCGCGAGGATGTCGCTCTCATGACCGACGTCGCATTTCACGGCGATGGCCTTGCCGTTCTTGCCCTCGATCAGCGAGACGACTTCGTCGGCCGCGGCCTTGTTGCTGGCATAGCCGACCACGACACGATAGCCGCGCGCCGCGGCCGCAAGCGCGGCGGCGCGGCCGATGCCGCGGCTGCCGCCGGTGATAACAACAACCTTGTCCGTCACATCAGCCCCCATACTTCAACGCACAACGACACGGGTCTGCGCGACGCGGGCATCGAACGCCGGCGCCGGCAGGCCAACTATCTTACAGATCCAGCACCAGCCGCGCCGGGTCTTCCAGGCTTTCCTTGACGCGCACCAGGAACGTCACCGCTTCCTTGCCGTCGATCACGCGGTGATCGTAGGACAGCGCCAGATACATCATCGGGCGAACCTCGATCTTGCCGCCGACCACCATCGGCCGCTCCTGGATCTTGTGCATGCCGAGAATGCCGGACTGCGGCGCGTTCAGGATCGGCGTCGACATCAGCGAGCCGTAGATGCCGCCATTGGTGATGGTGAAGGTGCCGCCCTGCATCTCGTCGATCTTGAGCTGGCCGTCGCGGGCGCGGCGGCCGAAATCGGCGATCGATTTTTCGATGTCGGAAATCGACTTGTGGTCGCAGTCGCGCACCACGGGCACGACCAGGCCCTTGTCGGTGCCGACGGCAACGCCGATGTGGTAGTAGTTCTTGTAGATCAGGTCAGAGCCGTCGATCTCGGCGTTGACGGCCGGGATGTCCTTCAGCCCCTGCACCACGGCCTTGGTGAAGAAGCCCATGAAGCCGAGCTTCGAGCCGTGCTTCTTCTCGAACACGTCCTTGTACTGCGCGCGCATCGCCATGATGTGCGTCATGTCGACCTCGTTGAAGGTCGTGAGCATCGCTGCGGTGTTCTGCACGTCCTTCAGCCGCCGCGCGATGGTCTGGCGCAGCCGCGTCATCTTCACGCGCTCCTCGCGCGCGGCATCGTCGGCAGGCGAGGGGCTGCGAACCTGCACGGCAGCCGCCGGCTGATTGACCGGCGTCGGCGCGGAAGCGGCCTTCTCGATCGCGGCCAGCATGTCGCCCTTGGTGACGCGTCCGTCCCGCCCCGATCCCGGAACGGTCGCGGCATCGATGCCGCTTTCGGCGGAGAGCTTTCGAACCGACGGCGCCAGCGGCGCATCTGACGGCGCGGCCTTCGGTGCCGCAGCCGGAGCGGGCGCGGCGGCCGGAGCGGCGGCTACGGGCGCCTTGGCGGGAGCCGCGGCCGGCTTGGCACCGCCAGCCGCACCGTCGGTGATCTGCCCGAGCAGCGCGCCGACGGCGACGGTCTCACCATCCTTTGCCGCGATTTCGCCGAGCACGCCCGCCGACGGCGCCGGCACTTCGATGGTGACCTTGTCGGTCTCGAGCTCAACCAGGGGCTCATCCACCGCGACGGCATCGCCGGCCTTCTTGAACCAGCGGCCGATGGTGGCTTCCGTCACGGACTCGCCGAGCGTCGGAACACGAATTTCAGTCATGGTATGGTTTCCTCTTTGCGTCATGGCCGGGCTCGTCCCGACCATCCACGCCTTAAGACAAATCTCACAAAGCAAGGCGTGGATGCCCGGGACAAGCCCGGGCATGACGACTTGGGGCAATTGCTAGCTCAGCGCGTCATCCAGCAGAGCCCTGAGCTGCGCCAGATGCTTCGACATCAAACCGGTGGCCGTTGCGGCTGCGGCCGCACGGCCGGCGTAGCGCGGGCGCCGGTTCGGCGCATGGATCTGGTTCAGCACCCATTCGAGATAGGGCTCGATGAAGTGCCACGCGCCCATGTTGCGCGGCTCTTCCTGGCACCAGACCACTTCGGCGTTCTTGAAGCGGGCGAGTTCGTGCACCAGCGCCTTCAGCGGCACCGGATAGAGCTGCTCGATGCGCAGGATGTAGATGTCATCGATACCGCGCTTTTCGCGCTCCTCGTAGAGATCGTAATAGACCTTGCCCGAGCACAGCACGACGCGGCGGATCTTGTCGTCCGGCACCAGCCTGATCTTCTCGTCCGGCAGCATCTGCGCGTCATCGTAGAGGATGCGGTGAAAGGTGGTATCGCGCCCGAGTTCGTCGAGTCGCGAGACGGCGCGCTTGTGCCGCAACAGCGACTTCGGCGTCATCAGGATCAGCGGCTTGCGGATCTCGCGATGGAGCTGCCGCCGCAGCACGTGGAAGTAATTCGCCGGCGTGGTCGGGTACACCACCTGCATGTTGTCTTCGGCGCACATCTGCAGGAAGCGCTCGAGCCGCGCCGAGGAGTGCTCGGGTCCCTGCCCTTCGTAGCCATGCGGCAGCAGGCAGACGAGGCCGGACATGCGCAGCCACTTGCGTTCGCCCGACGAGATGAACTGGTCGAACAGCACCTGCGCGCCGTTGGCGAAGTCGCCGAACTGCGCTTCCCACATCGCCAGCGCCTTCGGCTCCGCCAGCGAATAGCCGTACTCGAAACCGAGCACCGCCTCTTCGGACAGCAGCGAGTTGATGACCTCGTAATGGCCCTGGTCATGGCCGAGATGGTTGAACGGCGTGTAGCGGCTCTCGTCCTCCTGGTCGATCAGCACCGAGTGGCGCTGCGAAAAAGTGCCGCGCTCGGAATCCTGACCCGACAGCCGGACGTGATGGCCTTCCTGCATCAACGTGCAGAACGCCAGCGCCTCGCCGGTCGCCCAGTCGATGCCGACGCCGTTGTCGATGGCCTTGGCGCGGTTCTCCAGGAAACGCTGGATGGTGCGGTGGACCCGGAAACCATCCGGAACCTTGGTGATCTTGCGGCCGATATCCTTGAGGATGCTGGCATCGACGCCCGTCACGCCACGGCGGGCGTCCTCTTCCTGGTCGGCGGACTTGAAGCCGGCCCACTTGCCGTCGAGCCAGTCAGCCTTGTTGGGCTTGTAGCCGGAGCCGGCTTCGAGTTCGGCATCCAGCCGCGCTCGCCAATCGGCCTTGGCCTTCTCGACCTCGCCCTCGGTCATCACGCCGTCGGCGATCAGCCGCTTGGAGTAGATCTCGACCGTACCGGGATGCGTTGCGATCCGCTTGTACATCACCGGCTGGGTGAACGCGGGCTCGTCGCCCTCGTTGTGACCGTGGCGGCGATAGCAGAACATGTCGATGACGACAGGCTTGTGGAACTTCTGCCGGAACTCGATCGCGACCTTGGCCGCGAACACCACCGCTTCCGGATCGTCGCCGTTCACGTGGAAGATCGGCGCGTCGATCATCTTCGCCACATCGGACGGATAGGGCGAGGAGCGCGAATAGCGCGGATACGTCGTGAAGCCGATCTGGTTATTGACGATGAAGTGCAACGAACCGCCGGTTCGGTAGCCCTTCAGGTCCGACAGGGCGAAGCATTCCGCCACCACGCCCTGGCCGGCGAACGCCGCGTCGCCGTGCATCAGCATCGGCAGCACGGAAATGCGCATGTCCGGCGGATCGCCGTGCTGGTCCTGCTTGGCGCGGACCTTGCCGAGCACGACGGGATCGACGATTTCGAGATGCGACGGGTTCGCCGTCAGCGACAGATGGATCCTGTTGCCGTCGAACTCGCGGTCGGACGAGGCGCCTAGATGGTATTTGACGTCGCCGGAGCCTTCGACCGCGTCGGGATTGGCGGAGCCCCCCTTGAATTCATGGAACAGCGCGCGATGCGGCTTGCCCATCACCTGGGTCAGCACGTTGAGCCGGCCGCGATGCGGCATGCCGAGCACGATTTCCTTCACGCCGAGATTGCCGCCGCGCTTGATGATCTGCTCCAGCGCCGGGATCAGCGATTCACCGCCGTCGAGGCCGAAGCGCTTGGTGCCGGTGAACTTGAGGTCGCAGAACTTTTCAAAGCCTTCGGCCTCGATCAGCTTGTTGAGGATCGCGCGGCGCCCCTCGCGGGTGAAACTGATTTCCTTGTCCGGCCCCTCGATGCGCTCCTGGATCCAGGCTTTCTGCGCCGCATTGGTGATGTGCATGAACTCGACGCCGAGCGTCTGGCAGTAGGTGCGCTCGCAGATCGCGACGATTTCGCGAAGGGTGCCGTATTCGAGGCCGAGCACGTGGTCGAGGAAGATCTTGCGGTCGAAATCGGCATCAGTGAAGCCATAGGTGCGCGGATCGAGCTCTTCGCGGTCGCGCGGCGCCTCGATCCCGAGCGGGTCGAGCTTGGCAAAGAAATGGCCGCGGATGCGGTAAGCGCGGATCAGCATCAAGGCGCGGACCGAATCTCGCGTCGCCTGATTGACGTCAGCGGTGGAGAACTCCGCCCCCCTGGCCTGAGCCTTGGCGGCGATCTTGCTGCCGACGGCCTTCTCGACCTGCGCCCAGTTACCGTCCAGCGCCGAGGTCAGTTCGTCGCGGGGCGTGATCGGCCAGTTGTCCCGGCCCCAGGAGGCGCCCTCGGCGTTCTTCTGAACGTCGGCGGGGGCGTCCTTCAGGCTCTTGAAGAATTCCTGCCAGTCGGTGTCGACCGACGCCGGGTCCTGCTCGTAGCGGGCGTAGAGGTCGTCGATGTAGGTGGCGTTTGTGCCCTGCAAAAAGGATGAGAGGGCAAATGCTGCATTCGCGTCCTGGCGAGACATAATGGCGTCCTGGTGATTTTCGGTTTGCGCGTAGAAGACGGCGCATCGCCGATCCGGAAACCGGATCAGCGGGGTAAAGCACCCTTTACCCTATTTGGTGCGAAACTTCGCCCCGAAAAGAACCAAGAGTTGAACTAAGACTTCAATTTTTCGGCAAGCGTATGTCCGAGCCGCGCGGGCGACGGAGAAACGGTGATTCCGGCCGATTCCATCGCCGAAGTCTTCGAACCGGCGTCGCCCTTGCCGCCGGAAATGATCGCGCCGGCATGACCCATGCGGCGGCCGGGAGGCGCGGTGACGCCGGCGATGAAGCCGACCATCGGCTTCTTGCGGCCCCGCTTGGCCTCGTCCTTGATAAACTGAGCTGCGTCTTCCTCGGCCGAGCCGCCGATTTCGCCGATCATGATGATAGAGGTGGTTTTGGGGTCGGCGAGGAACATTTCCAGTACGTCGATGAATTCGGTGCCCTTGACCGGGTCGCCGCCGATGCCGACCGCCGTGGTCTGGCCGAGGCCCTCCTGGGTGGTCTGGAACACGGCCTCATAGGTCAACGTGCCCGAGCGGGAAACGATCCCGACATTGCCCGGCTTGAAGATGTTGGCCGGCATGATGCCGATCTTGCACTCGCCCGCGGTCATCACGCCCGGGCAGTTCGGTCCGATCAGGCGCGATTTCGACCCCGACAAAGAGCGCTTCACCTTGACCATGTCGAGCACCGGAATGCCCTCGGTAATGCAGACGATCAGCGGGATTTCCGCCTCGATCGCCTCGCAGATCGCATCCGCCGCGCCCGGCGGCGGCACGTAGATCACGGAGGCGTCCGCCCCGGTCTTTTCGCGCGCCTCGCGAACCGTATCGAACACCGGCAGGTTCAGATGCGTCGAGCCGCCCTTACCCGGCGAGGTGCCGCCGACCATCCTGGTGCCGTATGCGATCGCGGCTTCCGAGTGAAACGTGCCGTTCTTGCCGGTGAAACCCTGGCAGATGACTTTGGTATTCTTGTCGATCAGAACGGACATGTTGGGTGACGCTTTCGTGGATGATCGGGAAGGGTTGTTAGTGAATCCGCCGGTAGGTGCCGGTGAGCACGTCGGCCCAGCCTTCGGCATCGGGTGAGAACTGGATTTTCATGGTGTAATTGTCGTTGTCGACGACTTCGTAGACATGACGCGCGTTGCCGCGCAGCGAGCCGCGGACGAGGGTCAGCTTGTTGCCGACCCAGGCGCCGGAGGCCGGCGCCGGCGAATAGTAGCCGAGCGAATCGTGCCAGAACAATTTGTAGGTCCGGTCCTCGCGGTCGTAGGTGAACACGCCGTGGGTGGCGAAGGTCTCCTTGCCGTCGCGCAACTGGCGAGTGTCCTGGATCAAATAGAAGCCGTTGAGATCGACGCGCGCCACCACGTGCGAGGTCGCCGGACCGCCCGCGTTCCAGCGCGACGGATGGACCATTTCCTCGCCCGCCCACTCGCCCGCGAAAACCGCGAGCCGGCGGTGTTCTTCCAGCGCTGTCGGTGCGGCGAGATGGTCAAGCATCGCTAGCCTCCCTTGACGGCTTTCACGATTTTCTGTGCGGCATCGTCGAGATTGTCGGCCGGCAGGACGTTGAGGCCGGATTCGCGGATGATCTGCTTGCCGGCATCGACATTGGTGCCTTCGAGCCGCACCACCAGCGGCACCTTGAGGCCGACTTCCTTCAC
>JAESGW010000447.1_pt1 | contig 41081 bp, 39 predicted proteins | sample 9269791 | NCBI WGS metagenome assembly JAESGW01 (sample SAMN16773120, study PRJNA677053) | algae metagenome | isolation source: Aphanocapsa lilacina HA4352-LM1 and co-occurring heterotrophs from near cave... | place: USA: Maniniholo cave, near Haena, Kauai, HI | collected 2009-07-28
TTCGCGGACCATCCTCACCGCCTCAAGCTTGAACTCGCGGCTGAACTTCCTTCTTTGCATTGTGGACCTCCGATAGGTGGAAACACCTTGTCTCGGTGTCCACCAAACCGGCAGCAGGCCAAGCCGGCCCTCACGCCCCGCGCACCATTTCAGGAAACAGCTGAGCTCGCCTGCCATCTTGTTGGCGCGGCTTTTCGACGCCTTCGCCTTATCATAGACCGCGTCCCAGCAGTCGTCTTCCGTAAGCTCGGCAACAACCTTCGTCCCGAGCCGCGGCGCGATGTCGCGCGTATAGATCACGTCCTTGTCGGCAATTGTTCGCGGTTTCAGCTTCTTGCGATCGCCGCGGCGCATTGCGGCCATGTAGATCACATGCGCCGATGCGACCGACATCGCCAGCGCCTCTTCGGCGCGCCTGGTCTCACGGGGATCCTCGCCGCGTGCAACCGCCTTACTGAGAGGGCCCGCCCACTCACGCGCCTCATCGATTGAAAATGCGGGGTAGGAACCCAGGATCAGTTCGACGGTTTTCTTCGTGCCGGCGACAACCCGCTTGAAGCGCCACTGCTTTTTGACGGGGCCAGCGACGATAACGGAAAGGCCCGGGACTTCCCGGTCGGCCAGCGCGCCGCTCTTCAGCCGCTCGATATGGCCGGGGGTCAGAATTACACTTTTGGTCATGGTAACCTCGAGAGGATCGAGGCCATGAAACACTCGCGAAAATTCTCGCGAAAGTTGTGTCCAAACGGGTCCAAATCTGACGTGAGTTGTCCAAATAACTCACTTCTGGACAGGTATTCGTCACCATTGGATCGACCTCGATGGATGGCAGAAAACTGCCGGAAATGCGAGGTTTGAAGGTGATTCGCGATGGTAGCGGAGGAGGGACTCGAACCCCCGACACGCGGATTATGATTCCGCTGCTCTAACCGGCTGAGCTACTCCGCCCCGAAGGGTCGCCGCATCGGGCGAGCCGCGCCTATAGGCAGACCGTTGCCGCGGGTCAATATCATGCGCGCACGCCGCGAAAATTGCGTGCAAAGGCCGCCTTCCACGGCCCGCCGAGATAATGATGCGCCGCGAGTCCGGTAATCGCCAGCGCACGCGGGTGAAAGCCGGCGGCGAGCGCGTCGCGCAACCTCCTTGCTTCGGCGGCTTCGACCTTGTTCTGGACGGTGATGTGCAGCCGCGGGACGCCCCGATCCTGCGCGGTGAGCGCGCCGGCGAAATGATCGGCAATGCGGGCGCGGACGGCGAGCAGATCGGGGCTTTCGATGCGAAAGGCGACGCCGCCGCCAAGCGAATAGATTTCGCGCAGATGCGCGGCGGGCGGCGGCGTGTCGGCCGCGATCCGGCGAATCAGCCGGTCGAGTTCGTCGTGACATGACGGCGGCAACTGGTGGAACAGCGTGATGTGCGCCGGCAGATGATTGCGGCCGGGCGGGAAATACGCGGCGCGCAGGCGATCGAACGTGCGCTGGTCCGCCGCACCCATCGTCGCGGTCACGATGATGGGCACGGCGCCAGCGGCCCGGAAGGGAGGGGGGATGACCGGACCGCCAAGTTCGCGAAGGGATGCGCGCGACAATTTCGGGGGAATCTTGTCATCGCCCATGGGACGCCCTTCCTCGATGGCCGCGCCAATGGTCGAAATCCGCCGCACGATCCAATCGATTAACTGGCTTAGAATGATCGACTATAACGATCATGCCAAAAAGCCTTTTGTTACAGGCGACTCCAGAAGCCGTGGAGCGCGGCAGCGACGTCGGCGGGCCGCTCGGCGATGGCCCAATGCCCCGCCCCCTCGATCACCGCGAGCGGCGTGCGGGTGGTCGCGGCGAACCGCTGTGCGACTGAAAGCGCGACATAGGGATCGCCCGCGCCCCAGACCAATGTCCCGTTCGCGGGCAATTTGGGGATATCGCGCGCCCAGTCGTGCGCGAAGCTCAATCCCTTCGCCGAGCGATAGAGTTTCAGGATCGCGCGGCGCTTGTCCTTGTTCGCCCATTGCGCGGCCCCTTCGGCGGCGATGTCAGCAGGCATGCCCTGCGCGGCCAGTCCTCCGGCGAGCTTCGCGGGCTTGCTGAGCGCCATGAAGATTTCGCCGAGCAGCGGCGTGTTCCAGATGCGCGCGAGCCGGTGGCCGCGATAGTCGGGATCGATGACGGCGTTCGAGATCGCCCAGCTGCGGATGAGGTCGGGACGCAGCATTGCGACGCGCTGCGCGATCAGCGCGCCCCAGTCGTGCCCGACGATGTCGATCGGGCCGTGCGCCGCGACCAGTGCCTCCGCCTGCCCCACCGCCCAATCGGCATAAGCTTCCTTCGTCGCCGGAAAGCCGGCGGGAAGCGGGCCGGTGAACCCCGGAAGCGCGGGCACCGCGACCGGCGTGTCGCCAAGGTCGAGCGCGGCGAGCAGCGGGCGCCAGATGGCGGGGCTGTCGGGAACGCCGTGGAGGAAGAGTTTGGCCGTGGTCATCAGTCCCTCCGTCGCCACCGCGAAGGCGGGGGCCTCTATCGACCTTGCGCTACATCTCCAACGGCCCCCGCCTTCGCGGGGGCGACGTATATGCTTACTCCATCTCCCCGCGATCCCGCCGCAGCGAATACCATTTCTGCACATTGGCATTATGCTCGGCGAGCGTACGCGCAAAGACATGCCCGCCGTCGCCCTTGGCGACGAAGAAGAGATAGTCGTTCGCCTCGGGGTCGAGCACCGCGGCGATCGACGCCTTGCCCGGGTTGGCGATCGGTCCCCTGGGCAGGCCGATCATGCTGTAGGTGTTATAGCCGTTCACCGCCTGGATTTCGGAGCGCAGGATGCGGCGGCCGAGCGGCTTGCCCTTGGTGACCGGATAGATGATCGTCGGATCGGCCTGGAGCCGCATGCCGACGCCGAGGCGGTTGGTATAGACGCCCGCGACGGTGCGGCGCTCGGCCGCGACGCCGGTTTCCTTCTCGACGATCGAGGCGAGCGTCATCGTCTCGTTACGGTCCTTCACCGCCGAGCGCGGCGTGCGTTTCGCCCAGAGTTCGCCAAACGCCTTGTCCATCGCGGCCTGCATGCGCCCCACGACCGCGGCACGGCTTTCGCCGGTGGTGAAGGCATAGCTGTCGGGCAGGATGCTGCCCTCGGCGGGCACGGGGATGTCGCCCTTCAGGCGTTTTTCGGCCATCAGCCGTTCCCACACCATGATCGACGGCATGCCCTCGGGGATCATCACGAGGCGCTGGATCGTCTTGCCCGACTGGAACAGCGCGAGGATGTCGCCCGCGTCCATCCCCTTCTCGATCTTGTACTCGCCGGGCTTGATCGGATCGTCCGATCCGAAGAAGCGCGCCTCGTTGCGAAAGCTCGACGCCGAGACGAGCCCGGCATCCTCGAGAATCTGCCCCGCCTTCGCGATGCTCGCGCCTTGCGGGATGACGACCTCGGCATCCTTCGGCGCGCCGCCCGAGCAGGCGGCGAGGGCCAGCGCCAGCAGGGCCGCGAGCAGCCAGCGCATGACGGTCAGTCGACCGCCTTGACGATCAGGCTGGCGTTGGTGCCGCCGAAGCCGAAGCTGTTGTTGAGCGCGGCGCGCACCTTGCGCTTTTTCGCGACCTTGGGGACCAGATCGGCGCCTTCGGTGCCCTCGTCGGGATTGTCGAGGTTGAGCGTCGGCGGGACGATCTGGTCGCGGATCGCGAGGATGCAGAAGATCGTCTCGACCGCGCCGGCGCCGCCGAGCAGATGCCCGATCGCCGATTTGGTCGAGCTCATCGACACGTTCGGCATCGCGTCGCCGAACAGGCGCTTGACCGCGCCGAGCTCGATCGTGTCGGCCATCGTCGAGGTGCCGTGCGCGTTGATATAGTCGATGTCGGCAGGGGTCATGCCCGCCTTCTTCAGCGCGGCGCTCATCGAGCGGAAGGCGCCGTCCATTTCGGGATCGGGCGCGGTGACGTGATAGGCGTCGCCCGAGAGGCCGTAGCCGACGACCTCGGCATAAATCTTGGCGCCGCGCGCCTTGGCATGCTCATATTCCTCAAGCACGACGACGCCCGCGCCCTCGCCCATTACGAAGCCGTCGCGATCCTTGTCGTAGGGGCGGCTCGCCTGTTCGGGGCGGTCGTTATAGGTCATGTTGAGCGCGCGCGCCTGCGCGAAGCCCGCGATGCCGATCGGGCAAATCGTCGCCTCGGCGCCGCCCGCGAGCATGATGTCGGCGTCGTCGTCCTTGATCATCCGCGCCGCGTCGCCGATCGAATGCGCCCCCGTCGAGCAGGCGGTGACGACCGCGTGGTTCGGACCCTTGAGGCCATATTTGATGCTGACCTGGCCCGAGATGAGATTGATCAGGCGGCCGTGGACGAAGTGCGGAGACACGCGGCCCGGGCCCTTTTCGGCGAGCAGCAGGCTTTCGCTCTCGATGCCCGGCAGGCCGCCGATGCCCGATCCGATCGAGCAGCCGGCGCGCACTTTCTGTTCCTCGGTGAGTTCGGTGAGGCCGGCGTCCTCGAGCGCCTGGCCCGCGGCGTCGATGCCAAAGATGATGAAGGGGTCGACCTGGCGCTGCACCTTGTGGTCGACGCGCTTGCCGGGGTCGAAGCCATATTCATGGTCGGGTCCCTTGACCTCGCACGCGATCGTGCATTTCTGGTCCGACGCGTCGAAATGGGTGATCGTCCCTGCGCCGGATTTGCCGGCGATCAGATTCTTCCAGGTGGTTTCGACATCGGCGCCCAGCGGCGTCACCAAACCCAAACCCGTCACCACAACCCGGCGCATAGTCATTCCTTTCGTCGGCGCCTGCCCCCGCAGGCGCCCGCATCAAATCTGTCGGTGCGCTTCTAGTGAACGCTGGCCCATAAAAAAAGCTTCCCGGCCACTGCGCACGAACGCTCGGGACCGGGAAGCCGGAAACGCGTGGGCGGCTCCGGCGGGGCCGGACCGCAGGACGTTAGCCCTTGTTCGCTTCGATATAGTCGATCGCATCCTTGACGGTGGCGATCTTTTCCGCCGCGTCGTCAGGGATTTCGACGCCGAATTCTTCTTCGAACGCCATCACCAGTTCGACGATGTCGAGGCTGTCGGCGCCCAGATCGTCGATGAAGCTCGCTTCTTCGGTGACCTTGTCGGCTTCGACGCCCAGATGTTCGACGACGATCTTTTTAACCTTTTCGGCCGAATCGCTCATGCACAGTTCCTTTTTTCTGACTATGTCGTGAATGTTGAAAATTGCCCTAGTGCCCGTGGGCGGGGCTGGCAAGAGGGCTGGCATCGGCCGCGCGGCGAAGCGCCGCATCGACCAAGACTTCCTCCGCAGCGCTGTATGCCGACCATGTCCCTTTCTGCCCCTCCGGCACCTGCGTGACGAAATAGGCAATGCCCTCGCCGCCTTCAAGGTCGAACCACAGCCCCGATCGCAATCCATAGGCGTCGCCCGAATGGCCGAGGCGCAAACGCCCGTCGCCGAACAGATTGTCGCGGCACCCCCGATCGGACAGCGCCGGACCGCCGGTGCTGTGCATGGCTATGCCATATTCGCAGAAAAAGCCGCCGGTCCCCTCGCCGCTGGTCGGGTTGACGGGCGCCATCGCCTCGAGCCGCGCAAGGCTACTGGCCTTCAGAAAGCCATCGCCGCGGCGCAGCAGCATGATCCCGATACGCGCGAGCCCGTTCGCGGAGATCCGCAGGCCGCCCTGCGGGCTGAACCCCGCGCCGTGGCGCGCGAGACGATAGCGCGAAAGGTCGCAGCTGCCGTCGGTGGCGGAGACGACGGGGCAGGGCGGGCGGGCGCCCTGCAGGTCGTCGCGCACAACCATGCCGTCGGCGCCGCGGAGCGTGACCGCCCGCGCGACTGCCGTGTCGCTGCACGTCGGCCAGTTGAAACAGGCATCGAGGCCGAGCGAGCGCATGACGAGCCGCACCATCGCCTTGTCGAAACGTTCGCCGGTCGCGCCCTCGATCGCCGCCGCGACGACGGGATAGTTGAGATTGGCATATGCGAAATCGCCCGCCGGCGCGCGCGCGGCGTCCCACGCCGCCGGATTGCGGAGCGCCGCCTCGAGATCGGCGTCGAGCGGCAGCGCATAATCGACATTGTCGGCCAGCCCCGAACGATGGCCGAGCAGATGTGCGAGCGTGACCGGGCGATCGGGATAGCCCGGATGGCGCAACCGCCAGCCAAGATAGGTCGACACATCGCGATCGAGATCAAGCGTCCCCGCCTCGACCAGCCGCAACACTCCGAGCGCGACGACGAGTTTGGAGATCGATGCGATGCGGACCGGATCGTCCGGGGTCAGCGGCCGGGCGTTCGCGGGGTCGGCGAACCCCTGGGCCACGCGCGTTTCGATCCGGCCTTCGCGGTCGAACCGCACCGCGACCGCCGCGGGCGGCGGCGGCGCGGCGGCGAGCGTCAGCACGGCAAGGGCGGTGAACATCGCACCATCCTGCGCAGGGGCCCCCGCGCCGTCAAGGGGCGGCTTTTGTCGGAACGACCCCCGATTCGCGGAGCGCCGCCGACGCGCGCTGGATGACCCCCGGCGTGATCATGAACCGGCCCAGCACCCGTTCGGGCGTCGCGCCGGCCGGTTGACGCGTATAGGCGAGCAGACGCTGCCATTGTGCGCGCGCCGCTGCCACATCGCCCTGCCGCGCCAGCACAATCGCGCGCACCATCATATATTGCGGTTCCATATTGCTGGGCGACGGCATCTGATCGAGAATCTTTTGCGCCTCCGCCTGCTCGCCGCGCTGCGACAGGAAGAAGGCCAGCGTGACGGCGGGAACGCCGGGGTAGGAGGAATCGAGCTGCAATGACCGCCGGAGCAGGGCTTCGCCCTCGGTCGCCTGTCCGCAGGTCAGCTTGAACAGCCCGAGGAAGCCCGTCATGTCGGCGTCATAGGGGTTCAGCGCGATCGCCGCGTCGCCCATCGCGTTGCCGCCGGCGCAATTGCCCGAATAGAAATTGGCCCGCGTCATGGCGAATAGCCCGGCGGCCGAGTTCGGGCTGCTTTCGTAGGAGCGCTGCGCCAGCGCCCGCGCTTCGACCAGCGCCTCGCGCCCCGTCGGCGTCATCCGCTGGGGCTGCCAGTCGCCATAGCGGACGAGCGACAGCGCGGTGAGCGCGACGGGGTCGCGCGGATTGGCATTGAGCGTCGCGCGGAGGCAGGTATCGACCTGTTTCGACGCCACCACATTCCGCATCTGGCGCATCCGGTTGAACTGCGCGAAGCACGGGAAGCCCGGCGAGTAATTGTCGGGCTGACGCTGGACCTGGTCGCGCACGATCACACCATAGTCGCCGGCGAGTTGCGCGATCAGCGGCTCGATCGCGAAGAATTCGGGCGTTTCCTGCTGGGTCAGGCGCAATTGCTGCGACCAGATCGCACGCTGGTCGGAAACCCTGTTGAGCACGAGCGTGACATCGGCCATCCCGTCGAACGTGCGTACCAGCGACGTATCGAGCCGATAATCGCTGTTTCCGGGCGCGGTGCTGCCGGGCGCCTTCGAACTCAGCAAGTCGACGAGGTCGAAGCGCCGGAGCCCGTCGCGCAGCTTGCCGTCGAGCGCCCGCGCCAGCGCCCGCGATTCGGGCGAGTTTCCGGCCACCGGTGCGCTGACTTCGAGCAGCGGGACCGGCACCGGGTCGCTCACGAACAGCCGGCCGGAACCGCCCCGCAGCATCCAGAGCGTCAGGAGCGCGAGCCCGAGAAGGATCAGGACGACGATCCAGCGGCCGAAGCGCGGGCCGGCGTCATGCCGCCGGTGCGCGGCGCCCGATGCACGCGGATGTCCCGACGAGGCAGCAAGGGGTGCCGCTTTGACGTCACCCGCGGCTGGCAGCTCTTCGGCGGATCGCGCCGACGGCGGTGCCGCGCGATGCTGGACGACCACCTCGTAACTGCCCTGCGGTACGCGTAGCCGGTGGACCCACGGCGTGTCGGCATAATAGCGATCGAGCAGGCTGCGAAGCCGCCCCACCATGACCCGCGGATAGCTGTCGACGGCGGGATCGAAATCCTCGCTGCGGCCCAGGGCCTCGGTCGCGATCGCGTAGGCCTTTGGCGAGCTGCGACCGCCGCGAAGCCGGTGTTCGACAAGGAATTGCAGCAGACGCGACAGCACCGGCGAGCGCGTGAACATCGGGGAATCGAGCAGGCGCTCGAGTTCATCCGCGATGATCCGGTCGATCTCGCCGGGATCCTGTGTTTCATTCGCTTTCGCGTGGTCCATGCTACCCTCAAATGCCCCCGACGGGCGGTGCGGTAGATACGCCAATCAGCAAGCGCGGCCACCCATTGTTACTTCGACGTAACGGTAACAAGGTGGCGGCACGCCATATCAGAAGAAGAGCGCCTCGCCAATCTGCAAGGAAATGCGCGAAAACGGGTTAACAATTGGTTATCAAACGGCAACATGGCGCCGTGTGACCCCTTGTAACTGCCCAATTTTCGAAATTGTGTCATTCTTGGACCGTCGCGGCATTCCTACGATGGCGCGGCGTGAAGCCGAAAGGCGAAAGGTGCGAGCTGGTCCCTGGCGCCTTTCGATCCCCCTCAGGCTTCATTTTGAGACTTCGCCGGGCGGCCCAACAGCCCCACCTGTTCGCCGCCCGGCAAGTCGACTTTCTCTCCCCCGCGACGATCACGCCGCAAAGGTTGCGGCCACAGGCGCAGCACGAACGCGGCAACCATGATCGATCCGAACAGGATACCCACGATCCGCTTGTCCGGATCGTCGCCAAAGGCGCGACCGGCATAGCTCGCAGTAAAGATGAACCACAGATAGTAGATGCCGAACCCGTGGAGGCGCCGCCACCATTTGCCCAGCCGCCGCTGCCATCCGTCGGTCGAGGTCAGCGCCATCAGGTATAGGATCGCATAGGCAAGGCCGCCGCCGATCAGCGACTGCCATGTTCGCCCCGGCGCGTAGACGAGGACATTGATCCCCAGCGCCGCGAGGTGGATCGTGTGCGCGAGCGCGAAGCCCAGCCCCCATTGCCGCCGCCGGCGAAGCAAAGCGCGCGTTGTCGCGCCCGGCCAACGGCGCACCAGCGCCGATGCCAGAAATGCGACGAGGAAGAGCGGCAGGCCGGCGCGCGCGGTCCATCGCGCCGCCAGCCCCGCGCGCTCGGCGGCATCGCCACCCGCCAGCAATCCCGCCGCCACCGCGAGCAGCCCGGCGAACAGACCGAGAAGCAGCGGGGTCGATCGGCGGTCGAGCCAGCGGGCCAAGCCAGCGTCCTCAGGCGCCGCCGATGCGAAAGGCGCAGAGCTTGTTGCCGTCGAGATCACGGAAATAGGCGCCGTAAAAAGCCTGCTCGCCCAACTCGCCGCGCACGCCCGGGGCGCCTTCGCAGCTACCGCCAAGTTCGAGCGCCTTCGCGTGCAACGCGTCGACCTTGGCGCGGTCGTCGACGACGATCGCCGCCATATGGCCGTTGCCGCGGTGCATCGGCTGGCCGTCATGGGGCCGCGTCACCACGATGCCCGGCTGGCCCCAGCCCGTCGCATAAAGCGTAAAGCCGTTCGCTTCCGCATCGGGCATGCGCATCAATTCGCGCGCGCCGATCGTGCCGAGCAGCGCCGCGTAAAAGGCGCGGGCGCGTGTCAGGTCGTCGGTTCCCATCGTGATATAGCCGAGCATCGTCTCTCCCCTTGGTGGCGCTGCGCACCGGAAAGGGCGCCGGCTTCCACCGACGCCCCCGTCATCCGCCGAAAAAGAAGGCTCAGGTGGTCGCCGGCGCCTTGCACGGACCCGTGTGGGTCTGGGTCATCTGCATGACCATTTCCATGTCGCCGCCCGTCGGGACCTTGCCCTTGGTGGTGATGGTGACGTCGGTCTTCTTGGCTTCCATCGTGCCCGCCATCGTCATGTCGACGGTCTGGCCGTTCTGCGTGCAGGTGCCCGCGACGTCGATCTTGCCGCCGGCGACGTCCTTCTTCGACCATTTGCACTCGCCGCCGCTCTTCGCAAGTTCGGCCGCGATATCTTCCTTGTCGACCTGCGCCTGCGTGAAGCACTGGTCCATGCCGCTGGCGCCTTCCATCATCTTCGCCATGCCGTCCTTCATTTCGGCGGGCATGCCGGGGACTTCGAACTTCACCAGCTTGACGTCGGTTTTCCAGTTACCGGCTTCGCGCTTCACCGGACCGCTGACCGCGTTCTCGGTCTTGCCGCAACCCGACACTGCGATGAGGGCGCCGATGGCTGCCACCGTCAGAAATTTCTTCATACCCTGTCTCCTGTGACTATCCATTGGGGGCGTTGTTTTGATTCATTGCGATTGTGGACCCGCCCCATCGATACCATATTGGCAGCAATGGCAATTCAGATTCGTACATCGCTCGATGAAATCGATACGGCCGAGGGCTATGTCCCGCATCGTCCGGCGCGCCCCGACAAGGTCGAAGGCGGCAAACGATTTGAACTGGTTAGCGACTATGAGCCCGCGGGCGACCAGCCGACCGCGATCAGGGAACTCGTCGCCACCGCACTCGACGGCGAGCGCGACCAGGTGCTGCTCGGGGTGACCGGATCGGGCAAGACCTTCACGATGGCGAAGGTCATCGACGAACTGCAACGCCCTGCCCTCATCCTCGCGCCGAACAAGATCCTCGCGGCGCAGCTTTACGGTGAGTTCAAGAGCTTCTTCCCGAACAATGCGGTCGAATATTTCGTCAGCTATTACGACTATTACCAGCCCGAGGCCTATGTGCCGCGCAGCGACACCTATATCGAGAAAGAGTCGAGCGTAAACGAGGCGATCGACCGCATGCGCCATTCGGCGACGCGCGCGCTGCTCGAACGCGACGACGTGATCATCGTCGCGTCGGTGTCGTGCCTCTACGGCATCGGCTCGGTCGAGACCTATTCGGCGATGATCTTCGATTTGAAGAAAGGCCAGGTCGCCGACAATCGCGAGATCATCCGCAAGCTCGTCGCGCTCCAGTACAAGCGCAACGACCAGGCCTTCGCGCGCGGCAATTTCCGCGTCCGCGGCGACAGCCTCGAAATCTTCCCGTCGCACTATGAGGATATGGCGTGGCGCGTCAGCTTCTTCGGCGACGAGATCGAGGAGATCACCGAGTTCGACCCGCTGACGGGCAAGAAGATCGCAACGCTCAACTATGTCCGCATCTTCGCGAACTCGCACTATGTGACCCCCGGCCCGACGCTCAAGCAGGCGAGCGAGGCGATCCGGCACGAACTCACCGAGCGGCTGAAGGAGCTCGAGACCGAAGGGCGTCTGCTCGAGGCGCAGCGGCTCGAACAGCGCACCAGTTTCGACCTCGAGATGATCGCCGCGACGGGCAGCTGCGCAGGCATCGAGAATTACAGCCGCTTCCTCACCGGCCGCCTCCCCGGCGAACCGCCGCCGACCCTGTTCGAATATCTGCCCGACAACGCCTTGCTCTTCGTCGACGAGAGCCACCAGACGATCCCGCAGATCGGCGCGATGTCGAAGGGCGACCACCGCCGCAAGATCACCCTCGCCGAATATGGCTTCCGCCTGCCGAGCTGCATCGACAACCGCCCGCTGCGCTTCGCCGAATGGGATATGATGCGACCGCAGACGGTCAGCGTCTCGGCAACCCCGGGCACGTGGGAGATGGACCGCACGCAGGGCGTGTTCGCCGAACAGGTGATCCGCCCCACCGGCCTCATCGACCCCCCAGTCGAGATCAAGCCGGTCGAGGAGCAGGTCGACGATCTGATCGCCGAGGCGAAGAAGACCGCCGCCGCCGGTTACCGCACCCTCGTCACCACGCTCACCAAGCGGATGGCCGAGGATCTGACCGAATTCCTCCACGAGGCGGGGCTCAAGGTCCGCTACATGCACTCCGATGTCGAGACATTGGAGCGCATCGAGATCATCCGTGATCTGCGGCTCGGGGTGTTCGACGTGCTCGTCGGGATCAACCTGCTGCGCGAAGGGCTCGACATTCCCGAATGCGGGCTCGTCGCGATCCTCGACGCCGACAAGGAAGGCTTTTTGCGCAGCGAGACCTCGCTGGTGCAGACGATCGGCCGCGCCGCGCGCAACGTCGACGGCCGCGTCATCCTCTACGCCGACCGCATCACCGGCAGCATGGAGCGCGCGATGCGCGAAACCGATCGCCGCCGCGAAAAGCAGGAAGCCTATAACGCCGAGCACGGCATCACCCCGACGACGATCAAGCGCAACATCGGCGACATCATCGCGCATGTCGCATCGAAGGATCAGGTGACGATCGCCATCGGCGACGACAAGCCCGCACACATGGTCGGGCACAATTTGCGCGCGTATATCCAGGAGCTCGAAAAGAAGATGCGCGACGCCGCGGCCGACCTCGAGTTCGAGGAAGCCGGCCGCCTGCGCGACGAGATCCGCAAGCTCGAGGCCGACGAGCTCGGCCTGCCCATCGACGAACAGGTCGCGCCGCGCGTCGGCCGCTCGAACGAGGGCAAACCGGGGACACGCAAGGGACGTTTCGGCAAGCAGAGCAAGACGAAATGGGGGCGGTAACCGCCCGATGAGCATTGTCCGATGGGGCATGATCGGCTGCGGCAACGTGACCGAACGCAAGAGCGCCCCCGCCTATCAACAGGTCGAGGGGTTTGTCCTTCAGGGCCTTTTCGGCCGGACCCGCGCGAAGGCCGAGGATTATGCGGCGCGGCACGGCGTCCCGCAGATATTCGGCAGTGCCGCGGCATTGATCCACGCGCCGGACATCGACGCCGTCTATATCGCGACGCCTCCCGACAGCCACGAAGCCTATGCAATCGAAGTCGCCCGCGCCGGCAAGCCCTGCTGCATCGAAAAGCCGATGGCGCCCGATCACGCCGCCTGCGTCCGTATCCGCGACGCCTTCGCCGATCGGGGACTGCCGCTCTTCATCGCCTATTATCGCCGTTCGCTTCCCCGGTTCCAGCAGGTCAAATCCTGGCTCGACGAAGGCGCGATCGGAACCGTCCGCCACGTCCATTGGACATTGACCAAGCCGGCGAGTCCGGCCGATCTGCCGGACAGCAACTGGCGCGTCGACGCCGCGGTTGCGCCCGGCGGCTATTTCGACGACCTCGCGAGCCACGGCCTCGACCTCTTTTGCTGGTTGTTCGGCGAGGTGGAGGATGTCGCGGGCTTTGCCGTCAACCAGCAGGGCCGTTACAGCGCAGCCGACGCCGTAACCGGATGCTGGCTGCACAAGGGTGGCATCACCGGATCGGGAAGCTGGAACTTCGGCGCCGCCGAACGGCAGGACCGGGTCGAAATCACCGGTAGTGAAGGCCGCATCGTCTTTTCGATCTTCGACGAAGAACCGTTCCGCCTTGCGCACGGCGACAAGAGCATCGGGACCATCATCGTCAATCCGTCGGCCATCCAGCATTTTCACGTCGAAGCGATGCGCGATCATCTCGCCGGCCGCGGCGTTCATCCGTCAACGGGCGAAAGCGGCGCACACACCGCGTGGGTGATGGACCGGATTCTCTCGCGCCGGTGAGGCAGAGCACCCCCGGGACAGCCCACACACGCTCCGCTTCGACGAAACCCCGCCTGTAACCGACAAGTAACCTTGCCGCCCCCGCGCCCGCTGCATAGGGTCGCCCCGCAACCGGGGAGATACATATATGAAATCGGGTCTGTCGCTCATCGCCTTGGCGCTCGCCTTCACCGCGCCCGCCGCGCTCCACGCGCAGGACAAGGCCGAAGACAAGGCGAAGGCCGAAAAGCCCGCCGACTACGAGCCGCAGATTCGCACCACCAAGCTGTCGGGCACATTCGGCGGTCAGCGGATCAACTATGCCGCGACGATCGGCGAGACGATCATCAAGAACAAGGATGGCGTGGCCGAAGTCGCGGTTGTCACGACATCCTATGTCAGGGAGCCGCGCGACCCGAACCGGCCGATTACCTTTCTGTTCAACGGCGGCCCGGGGTCGGGCACCGTCTGGCTGATGATGGGGGCGTTCGGGCCGAAGCGCGTCGCGATCCCCGGCACCGGCGTCGACGACGGCGCCCCGCCCTACCCGCTCGTCGACAATCCCGACGCGCTGCTCGATGTTACCGACTTGGTTTTCATCGATCCGCCGGGCACGGGCTTTTCGCACCTGATCGGCAAGGCCGACCCAAAGGACTATTACGGCGTCACGCAGGACGCAAAGCTGGTCGCCGAGGTGATCCGCCGCTGGCTGGGCGACAATGGCCGGTGGAACAGCCCCAAATATCTCGGCGGCGAAAGCTATGGCACGACGCGCTCGGCCGCGGTCGCGAACCAGCTGATGAACGAGACGTACAACGACGTTGCGCTCAATGGCATCATCCTGATCTCGACCGTGCTCGATTTCGCCGCGGGCGCCGATACGCCGGGCAACGAGCTGTCGCCGATCACCAACCTGCCCTCGATGGCGGTGACCGCGCTCTATCACGGCAAAGCGACCGCGGCGTCGCCCGAAGCCTTTGCCGAGGAAGCGCGGCAGTGGGCGATCGGTCCGTACGCGACCGCGCTGCTCAAGGGGCAGAAGCTGCAGGGCGAGGAGCGCGCCGCGATCCGCCGCGAGCTTTCGCGCTTCACCGGTCTCTCCGAAACCTATCTCGAAAGCGCCGACCTCCGCGTCACGCCGAACCGCTTCTACAAGGAACTGCTCCGCGACCGCGGGCTCACCGTCGGCCGTCTCGACAGCCGCTACACCGGCAAGGATTATGACAGCGCGGGCGAAGGCCCCGACAACGATCCCAGCTTCTATGGCATCGACGCGAGCTACACCGCGGCGATCAACAGCTGGAGCCGCGACGGGCTGGGCTTCAAGACCGACCGCGAATATCAGTCGATCGGCCGGATCGGCGGGCAATGGGACTGGCGGATCGGCGGGCGCGACAGCAACGCCTACCTCAACGTCGCCCCTTATATCGGGCAGGCGCTACGCGAGAATTCGGGGATGCGCGTGTTCGTCGGCCAGGGCTATTATGATTTCGCGACGCCCTTCTTCGCCGCCGAATATGCGCTGTCGCGCACGGGCATCCCGCAGGACCGCATCGAATATCGTTATTATGGCGCGGGGCACATGATGTATATCCGCGACGAGGACCGGCAGAAATTGTCGGCGGACATTCGCGCCTTCATTCGCGCGCGGTAAGAAACTGCCGCTCGTCATCCCGGCGAAGGCCGGGATCTCACCGTTGGATTATACGGCGCGGTCGAGATCCCGGCCTTCGCCGGGATGACGGGAGCTTACTATCCCAAAGTCAGCGCAACACCCCCGCCGCAGCCTGTCGCCGCGCATAGAGGAACAGCGCGATCAGGATTACCCAGATCACGATCGTGAAATACATCGGCCCCGGGCCGAACAGGCCCATGAACTCGTCCTTCCTGAGCACGAACTGGTAGATGGTCATCGTCAGGAGACCCGCCGCCGAAACGATGAAGGCGGTCACCGCGTGCCGGCTGCGCATCAGCAGGAGTATCGCGCCGAGGAACGATCCCCAGACGCCGAGCGCCCAGCCGACATTGGCCCACAGCGGGAAGTTGCCGAACCACGCGATCTGTTCGGCCGTGAACTGGCCGACCTCCTTCATATACCAGTCGCTCTTCATTTTCGCGAAGGTGTAGTCGGTCACCGCAATGAGGTTCCATAGCAGGCCGAGGATCCCGACCACCCACAGGTGCCAGGGCGTTTTACGCACTTCGGTCATCATAAGTCTCCCCCTCCAGAAAGTCAGGCGCAACTACCAGATTTCGCGGTGCTCATCAACGTGGTGATATAGTCTCGCAATACAGCAATGTTGCGGTCGAAATAGCCGATGTCGCGATAGGTGCGCGCCTGCATCACCGCGCCCTCCATCACGGTCAGCACGAATTCGCCGAGCGCCTTGCGGTCGGCGCCTTGCGGTAGCCGATGGGCCGCGGCTTCGAAGCAGCCCGCGATCGCCGTGGACCAGCCCGTAAAATTCGCCGCCATCAGATCGCGCACCACCGGATCGGGCTCGTGAATTTCGAGCGCGAGGCTGCCGATCGGGCAACCATAGGTACAGTCGGTGACGATCAGGTGGGTGCGATATCCCGCGAGCAGCGCGAATATCCTGTCGATCGGATCGTCGACCCCCTCCCAGTTCGGCGCGAGCAGCATCTCGTCGATCCCGTCGCGATAGAGTTCGAGCACGCCGACGAGGACATCCTGCTTTCCCGGGAAGAAATGATAGAGGCTGCCCGAATGCACCTGGCTGCGCGAAAGGATGTCGGACACCGAGGTCGAGAGGTAGCCCTTTTCCCAGAACAGCTCCATCGCGGTCGTCAGGATGCGCTGGCGTGTGTCGGCGGCGTTCATGGCCTTCCCCTATCCGGCGCGATCATAGGCGGCGCGGAGCCACCCCGCGACATCGTCGTCCGCCTCTTCATCGGCGGCGATGCGCACGCGGTGCGAGACCATTGCGTTCCAGCTGCCAGCGGTTTCGAGCTTGCCCCTTGGCTCCTCGCCTTTCAGCGCGAGGCCGATGTCGAAACGGTCCTTGGTCGAGGGCTGGAGCAGCGCGAACTGCTTTTTACGGCGCAGGCTGACATAGCCCTTTTTCGGTGCCAGTTCGACATCGTCGCCGAAGCCCTGCGCCATCGCGACCAGCCGATCGTATAGCGATCGCCAATGCGCCCTTGGGCCGTCGAACGCCGCCGCGACCAGCGCGTCGTCGTCCTGCGACAGCGAGGACGACCCGTTGGCGGCATGGACGATCATATTGGCATAGCCGTGGCCGAGCCCATGTTCGGATTTCAGGTAGTTCACCAGCGCCATATGGCCGGCAATTCCGGTCGCGCGCGCCGCCGCAACCCATTCGTTCAGCCCCTTGCCGGTCCTGGCGCGGAGGCTTTCGCCCATCTTCTCGAATTCGTCGGCCATCGCCGTCCTCCCTCGTCAAGATGAGTTGATTGAACATTCAACCAAGCAATTTGTCAAGAGACTTGGCAAGCGGGTGGCGAGCCCCGATATGCACTGGCATGTGCGTCGTCGCCCTTGCCCATCGCGTCCATCCCGACTGGCCCCTCATCCTCATCGGCAATCGTGACGAGTTCCACGCGCGGCCCGCCGCGCCGCTCGCCGAATGGGACGATGGCAGCGGGATCGTCGCGGGCCGCGATCTTCAGGCCGGCGGGACATGGCTCGGCGTTCATCGCCCCAGCGGCCGCGCGGTGGTCGTGACCAATGTCCGCGGCGCGATGCCCGACCCCGCCAAGGAGTCGCGCGGTGCGCTGGTGTCGGACATGCTGCGCGGCAAAGGATGCTTTGCCGACCCCGCGGCCGAAGAGCTGCCGCGCTTCAACGCGTTCAACCTCTTCGCGGCCGGCGACGGCAAGGTGCGGCTGCTCACCAACCGTCCGGTGCCGCTGACCATGCCGCTTGAGCCCGGGGTCCATGCGCTCGCCAACGAACCCGTCGACGCGCCCTGCCCGCGCGCCGAGCGGTTGCGCGCGGCGCTGGAGGCCACGGTCGCAGCCGGCGGCGATCCCGAGGGCCTGCTCGACACGTTGATGGCAGAGGACGGCCCCGCGCTGTTCCTGCGCGGCGACATCTATGGCACGCGCGCCTCGACGCTCGTCGCGATCTCGTCGGGGGGCGACGTCAGAATGATCGAGCGCCGATACGAAAAGGGCGGCCGTCCCATCGGAACGACCGCCCTCGAATTTCGTATCGGTTCCTGAATTCGTCATTCCGGCGAAGGCCGGAATCTCAACCTCGCATTTCGAAGCACCGTCGAGATCCCGGCCTTCGCCGGGATGACGATAAAGGGGTCACTTCGGCGCGATCACCATCAGCATCTGACGGCCTTCGGTGCGCGGATGCGCCTCGACCTTCGCGATTTCCGACGTCAGTTCGGCGACGCGCTGGAGCACGTTCAGGCCAAGCTGGGTGTGGCTCATTTCGCGGCCGCGGAAACGCATGGTCATCTTGACCTTGTCGCCTTCGCCGAGGAAGTCGAAGACCTTCTTCATCTTCACGTCGAAATCATGATCGTCGATGTTCGGACGCATCTTGATCTCTTTGATTTCCTGCGTCTTCTGGCTCTTGCGTGCGAGGTTTGCCTTCTTCTGCGCCTCGTACTTGAACTTGCCGACGTCGAGGAACTTGCACACCGGCGGATCGGCGTTCGGAGATACTTCGACCAGGTCCAGCCCGACCTCGGCCGCCTGCTCGATCGCTTCGGCCGTCAGCATCACGCCCAGATTCTCGCCTTCCTCGTCGATCACGCGGACTTTGGGCGAGGCGATGAATTCATTATAACGCGGACCGTTTTTAGGCGGCAGCGGTGCCATCGAGCGACGGGTCATGGGCGGTGGTATAGCTGTATCTCCTGAATCATTTAAAATAGGCGTGCAGCATCGACGCAAGAACACGCGTGATGGTCATATAGTGATCACGCGGCCGTCGTAAAGGCCGCCGCGATCATCCGACGATGCTTTTCGGACCGACTGTGACAGGTCTGCCACTGTCAGCCGGCGGCTACCATTTCGTCGGTGCCGGGTCGACGACGCGGAAACCGCCGGCACCGATCTCGCTGACCTCGAGCGCACGCTCGGCGATACCGCGATTGCTGAAGCGGAAGATGCCGTCGATGCCGCCGAAACCGTCGGCGGCGAGCAGGCGTGCCGAGGGGAAGTTGGTGCCGGGCTTCCAGTCGCGCGCGATGCGCACCGTCAGCAGCACCGAATCATAGCCCAGGCTAGCGAGCCGGTACGGCGTCTTGCCGAAACGCGTGCGGTATTTGGTCGCGAGCTGGCCATAGAGGCCGTCCGAAACGCTGGCGAACCACGCCCCGCGCATCACCGCGCTGCTGCCGAGCCCCGCATCGGTGTTCCAGAGTTCGGTGCCGAGAATCTGCTTGTTCCCCGTGGTCTTGATCACCGGGACGGCGCGAATGGCGTTGCCGCCGCTGTCGGCGATCAGCACAGCATCCATCGCGCCGGCGTTCGCGATCCGCCGCGCCGCGCCGGTCAGCGCGGTCGCGCTGCGGTCATAGCTTTCGACCGCGACGAGCGTGCCGCCCGCTTCGGCTACCGCGGCGCGGAACGCCGTCGCCGAGCGGTCGCCATAGACATTCTTGGGCACGAGCGCGCCGAAACGCTGATGCCCCTTGGCGCGCGAAAAGGCGACGACGCGCTCGACCGACTGACCGGGGACGAAGCCCATGATGAAGACACCGTTGCCCGCGACGCTGCTATCGTTCGAGAAGCTCAGGACCGGCACCTTTGCCGCGCGCGCCACGGGCGCGACCGCGGTGACGTCCTCGCTGAGCAAAGGCCCGAGGATCAGCTTGTTGCCGTCGGCAACCGCCTGCCGCGCCGCCGCGGCGGCGCCGAGCGCGGTGTCATAGGTGGTGATGCGCACGCGCTCGGTGCGCGAATCGAGCAGCGCGAGCGTCGTCGCATTGGCAATCGCGGTGCCGACGTCGGCGTTGGGGCCGGTCTGCGGCACGAGCAGCGCGACGCGGTGGCGGTCGGTGTCGGTGGGGAGGCCCGGGCCGACATTGTCGTCGGGGTTGGTGGGCGGCGGCGGGGTCGCCGGGCCGCTGGATTTCGGGACGACCTGACACGCCGCTAGCAGCCCTGCCATCGCCATGACGCCGAGCCCGCGCAACATCTGACGACGCGGCGATGCTTTAATTTGGCGCGCGCTTAACTGGCGGTGGGGGGCAGTTTCTGCCATTTTCGGCGTCATGCCAGATTCGAACATCTCAGATTCTCCCTTGCCCGGTCTCTATATCGTCGCGACGCCCATCGGCAACCTTGGCGACATCGGCGCACGCGCGGCCAAAACGCTCGCCTCCGCCGACGTGATCGCCGCAGAGGATACGCGCGTGACCGCTAAATTGCTGTCGCATCTGGGATTGCGTGTGCCGATGACCCCCTATCATGATCATAGCGACGAACGCACCCGCGCTGCGCTGGTTGCGCGCATGGAACAGGAAATTGTCGTTTTGGTGTCGGACGCCGGCACGCCGCTGATTTCGGACCCCGGCTACAAGCTCGTCCGCGACGCGCGCGCGGCGGGGCGGCATGTCACCACCCTCCCCGGCCCCTGCGCCGCGATCGCCGCGATCACCCTGTCGGGGCTGCCGAGCGACCGCTTCCTGTTCGCTGGCTTCCTGCCGAACAAGGCGAAGGCGCGCGCCGACGCGCTCGCCGAATTCGCGGGATTGCGCGCGACACTGGTCTTCTACGAAAGCGGGCCGCGACTGTCGGCGTCGCTGGCCGCCATGGCCGAAGAGCTCGGCAATCGCGAGGCCGCGGTCGCGCGCGAGATCAGCAAGATGTTCGAGGAATGCGTCACCGGCACGCTGACCGGGCTTTCCACGCGCTACACCGACGCGCCACCCAAGGGCGAAATCGTCGTCATCGTCGGCCCGCCCGGCGAAGCGGTGGCCGAGGAAGCCGACGACGCCACGCTCGACGCGGCGCTCCGCGAAGCGATGGCCGACAAGCCCGTCGCACAGGCGGCGAAGGCGGTCGCCAAACGTTTCGGCCTCGACCGTCATGAAACCTATGCGCGCGCACTCTCGCTGAAGGAGCAGGCTTGAACCGCGCCGCCGCCGAAGCCCGCGGACGCAAGGCCGAGCGCCGCGCCGCCTGGTGGCTGCGCCTGCACGGCTGGCGCATCCTCGGCGAACGGCTGCGCGTGTCCGTCGGCGAGGTCGACCTTGTCGCGCGGCGCGGGCGCACCATTGCCTTCATCGAGGTCAAATGGCGCGACCGCGCCGCCGACCTCGACCTTGCGATCGACCAGTACCGCCTGCGCCGCGTCGCGGCCGCCGCCGAAATGCTGAGCCCGCGCTTCGCGGGTCCGCGCGACGACATCCGCATCGACGTGATGCTCCTTGCGCCGGGGCGCCTGCCACGCCATCTGGTCCACGTCTGGCAGCCTTAGCGGTGCCTGAATATTTCAGCCCCTCCCCTTCAGGGGAGGGGCAGCGAGACTTGGCCCGGCGCCAGCCGGGACTTTAGTCGAGCGGGGTGGGGGCCGCCGGCCTTGCGCTTCGCCGACAGCCCCCACCCCAACCCCTCCCCTGAAGGGGAGGGGCTTGAGAAGGATAGACGAATGACCCTGCGCGCCGCGGTACAAATGGACCCGATGGACAATATCAACATCGGGGGCGACAGCAGCTTTGCGTTGATCCTGAAGGCGCTCGAACGTGGCTACGAGCTCTATCATTACGACGTGCGCGGGCTGACGTGGGAGGCCGGACGACTGACGACAAAGGCGCACCGCATCCTTGCGGCGCAGCGCGAGGCCGGTGCGCACTATGAATTCGGCGACGAAGTGCTGCTCGATCTCGGCCGCGACGTCGATGTCGTGCTGATGCGGCAGGATCCACCCTTCGACCTCGGCTATCTCACCGGCACCTGGCTGCTCGAACGGATCGCGGGCGAGACGCTCGTCGTGAACGACCCCGTCTCGGTCCGCAACGCCCCCGAAAAGGTGTTCGTGCTCGACTTCCCCGAATTCATGCCGCCGACGATGGTCACCCGCAGCCTCGACGCGGTGAAGGATTTCCAGGCGCGACACGGCGCGGTCGTGATCAAGCCGCTCCACGGCAACGGCGGCAAGGCGGTGTTCCGCGTCGACGCCGACGGCAGCAACCTCGGCGCGCTCGTCGAACTGTTCGGGCAGGTGTGGCCCGAACCCTTCATGGTCCAGCAATTCCTGCCGAGCGTGTCGCAAGGCGACAAGCGCATCGTGCTCGTCGACGGCGAGGTTGCAGGCGCGATCAACCGCAAGCCCGGCGAAGGCGAGTTCCGCTCGAACCTCGCGGTCGGTGGTTTTGCCGAGGCGACCGAACTCACCCCGCGCGAGCAGGAGATTTGCGACGTGCTCGGCCCGCAGCTGCGCGAACGCGGCCTCGTCTTCGTCGGCATCGACGTGATCGGCGGCGAATGGCTCACCGAGATCAACGTCACCTCGCCGACCGGGATCGTCGCGATCGACCGTTTCAACAACAGCGATACCGCGGGAATGATCTGGGACGCGATCGTACGGCGGATCGGCTGACGCCCCCGCGCGTTCCCTTCCCATGACCGATTTCGTCCTGAACCTGATCCAGAGCTGGGGATACGCGGGGATATTCGTCCTCATGTTCCTCGAAAACGTCTTTCCGCCGATCCCCTCCGAAGTGATCATGGGGCTCGGCGGCATCGCCGTTTCCAAGGGCCATTTCGATTTCTGGACGCTCGTCGCGGTCGCGGTCGCGGGAACGACCGCAGGGAACTGGATCTGGTACGGCGTCGGCCGCTGGATCGGCTATGAGCGGCTCAAACCCTTCATCGACCGCCACGGCCGCTGGCTGACGCTCGACTGGGCCGAAGTCGAGCGGCTGCACAATTTCTTCCTGAAATATGGCCCCGCGATCGTCTTCGTCGCGCGTTTCATGCCCGTCGCGCGCACGATGGTGTCGCTGCCCGCGGGCATGGTGAAGATGAACCAGGCGAAATTCCTGATCTGGACCGCCGCCGGGTCGACGATCTGGATCTCGGCGCTCGCGGGCGCGGGCAACTGGTTCGGTGGACAGTTCGCCAACCTCGACGCCTTTGTCGGCCCCGTCGCGCTGGTCGCGATCGGCTCGCTCGTCATCGTCTATATCTACCGCATCATCACGTGGAAGCCGAAGGCACGCGGCGAATAGGCTTCATCAGGTTTCGGCGCCCACCACGTGTCATCCGGGCCCATCGAGCCCGGCAAGATCGAGCCTTTCCGACCACGGGTCGCTTCCGGACCGCGCCGCGCCGTCGGGGGCGAAATCCATCACCTCGCCGCTGCGAAAGCGGGGCCAGGCGGTGAGGCCCGGTCCATTCGGGTCTCCGGTTTTGACGAAGTTGACGACATAGGCGCCGATGGTTCGCGCGATCGCCCTGTCGCCATCACTCGTCGCCGCACCATATTTGGTGGCGACGGTATCGAGAAAATACGGAACTTCGCTCGCATGCGCCGCGCCCTTCGACCCCGCGCGCGCCGACTCGGCGACATAGGAAAAGCGGTAGTGATAGGCAGGCGGTCCAGCCTCGGCGACGCGCCCGGCGACATAGCGAGCCGGCTCGATCATGAACCGGTCGCCACCGACCTTGAGCGCCACGTCGAAAAATGCGCCATCGCCCGCGGGGTCGTATATCGCCCGCGCCTTTGCGGCATTCGCGCCGAAGCCCGCGAATATCTCCTCTTTCGACCTCGCCGCCACGAAGCCGATATCGGCGCTCGTCGCGCCGACCATCACCGGCACACGGGCCTGAAGACCGCGGTCGAACATCGCCTCGACGCTTGTCGCCTGCGTCCGTCCGTCGTTGAACGGCCCCGACCAGGTCGGGGCGCCGGACGGGGGTGCGAAAAGGCTCGCGATATTGAGGCCCGACACGATCCGGTCCGCCGGCAGGGCGCGGAGTCGCGCGAGCGCCGCCGCGTCGGTGCCGTCGACACCGACGCTTTTTGCGAAATTCAGGCCGATTGCCTCGGCCGACGGGGCGCCGGGCCGGTCGCGCGTCGCATCGCGCTGCAGGCTGGCGGTCCGCCCGCCGCCCGACATGATGATGGCACCGTGAAACAGGTCGCGAACCGACGGCGCGCCCAGCAGGTTCAGGACCGACATGCCGCCCGCCGATTCGCCCATGATCGTGACGCGGTGGGGATCGCCCCCGAACGCCGCGATATTGTCGCGGGTCCAGCGAAGCGCGGCCTGCTGGTCCATCAGCCCCCAGTTGCCGGCCGGCCCCTCGCCGGCGGCCGGCAGCGCCGGGTGCGCAAAGAAGCCGAAACGCCCGACCCGGTAATTGAAGCTGACGAAGACGACCCCGGCGCGCGCGAGGGCCGACCCGTCATAAACGGCTGGCGAAGACCCGCCGTTCACGAACCCGCCGCCATAGATCCAGACAAGGACCGGCAGCTTCTTGCCCTTCGCGTCGGCTGGCGCCCAGACATTGACGGTCAGGCAGTCTTCCGAGGGGGGCGTGCCGAGGGGCGCGGCATCGCTCGGGAACGGCAGCTGCATGCAATCATGCCCATATTGCGTTGCGTCGCGCACCCCGTCCCACGCGGCGACGGGCTGCGGCGCGCGCCAGCGCAGCGGCCCGACCGGCGGCGCTGCGAAGGGAATGCCCTTGAATGCCGCAACCCCGTCCGCGGCGACGCCGCGAACCTCTCCCCCGGTGACGGTCGCGACGGGCTCCGCAGCGGCCGGGGACGCTGCCATCAGGGCCAGTCCGAGCATCGACATCACGCGCATGATCTTCTCCTTCGATCAGAGCGCACGGCGCGCCGGATTCGCCCGGCGCACCGCGACCCTTCATGGTTCAGAATTTGACCCCGGCACGGACGCCGTAGGTCCGCGGGTCGGCAAAGGTCGCGCTGGTGCCATTCTGGGCCGACAGGTTCGACAGCGTGATGTCATTCTCGAGATTCTTGACATAGGCCTGGACATAATATCGGTCTTCGGGCGCGCTATAGGTCAGCGAAAGATCGGTCTTGTGGAAGCTCGGCTGGCGGAACTGCACCGGAACCGCATAGTCGGTGAGCACATAGGAGTCGCTGAGCCGGACGCGCGCATTCGCCTCGATGCGACCGCCGCTTACGAACTCGAGCGTGAAATTATAGCCCGCCGAGGCGGTGAGCGACGGCGAGCGGTCGAGATCGCGGCCGGCGAAATCGATCCCCGGGGTGGGCGTGAAGCGATCGTAGCGCGCGTCGAGATAGTTGACGCCGAAATCGAAACGATGGCCGGGGTGCGGGTTCAGGCTCGCCTCGACCTCGATCCCGTCGACCTTCGCCGCGCCGGCGTTGGTCGTGATCTGGCACGGGCCGCCGCAACTGTTCGACTGGAAGCTCAGCTGCAGCCCCTTATAGTCATAGTGGAACACCGAGGCGTTGAGGCGCACCGCGCCGTCGGCGAAGCGCGTCTTGACCCCGGCTTCATAGGCGGTGAGCGTTTCGGGATTGTAATAAAGGATGTCGGCGGGCAGCGCGCAGGCCGCGCCCGTGCCGACCTCGCAGCCATCGTTGAACCCGCCGGCCTTGTACCCCGTCGACACGGTCGCATAGAGCAGCGTATCGCCGAAATCATAGTCGACGCCCGCGCGCCAGGTCACCTTGCTGAAGGTACGGCGCGCATCGTTCTGCTGCGTCGGAATCTGCCCCACGGGCGCCGGGAAGATGATCACGGTCTGCCCGACGCGCGACTTGAGGTCGTGCGAATAGCGCACGCCGCCGGTCAGCTTGAGGCCCGGAACCAGCTCGTAGCTGAGCTGCCCGAACGCCGCCTTCGATTCGGCGATGGTCGGATCCTGCGGGAAACCAAAGGCGAGCGCCCCGGGAACGAAGGGCGGATTGAGGATGAAGGCCCCGATCCCCGACTTTTCCTTGAAATAATAGCCGCCGACCTGACCGGTGAGCGGGCCGTCGTTGTCGAAGGCGAAGCGCAGTTCCTGCGAATTCTGCCAATATTCGCCGTCGAACACGCCGACAAAGGCGGTGGGCAATCCGAAATCCTGCGGCCCGCCCTCGTGACGCTCCAGCTCGCGATAGCTGCCGAGATAGGTCATGGTCACCGGGCCGAACGCCCAGTTGAGTTCGGCCGAAACGCCCCACGTATCATTGTCGGTAAACGACGGCGTGCCGTCGTTGTGCAAACGCATCCGCTGACGCTTCGAGCCGAGGTCGATATATTGCGGCTGGCCGCCGGGGGTGAAGGGCCGCGCGAAGAAATTGGTCAGGCGGACGCTGTGCGCCGGCCTTCCCTTGATCCGGCTATAGTCGCCCTTGACGAGAAGGCTGACATCGGGGCCGAACTCGATCAGCGCCGACAGGCGGCCCGACAGGTTGTTCTTGGCCGGGTCGAGCTTGAAGGGCGACGTCGGCGACTGGATCACAAAGCTGTCGCGGCGATCGTAATTGACCGCGCCGCGCAGCGCGAAACCGCTGGTGACCGGCACATTGACCATCGCCGTCGCCTGGATGGCGTCGAAATTGCCATAGGCGGCGTCGAACGACGCCGCGAAATGATCGAGGGGGCGCGCCGAAATCACCTGCACCGCCCCTGCGGTCGTGTTGCGTCCGAACAGCGTTCCCTGCGGGCCGCGCAGAACCTCGACCCGCTCGATATCGAAGAAGCTGACCTCCTGCGCCTGCGGCCGCGCGATATAGACGCCGTCGAGCAGGAAGGCGGCCGAGGGATCGCCCTTCTCCGTACCGTCGGTGCTCGTCACACCGCGGATCGTGATCTGCAGCCCGTTGGCGCGGTCGATCGACAGGTTGGGAACCACATCGGCAAGCTGCGTCGGGTTGGAAATGCCCGCGTCGCGCAGCCCCTCTGCGCCGATCGCGGTCAGCGCGATCGGCGTTTTCGACGCCAGTGTTTCGGTGCGCGTCGCGGTCACGACGATGTCGCCGTCCTGCGGCGCTTCCTGCCCTTGCGCGAGCGCGGGCGACGCGATGAGTGCGGCGGTGACGCAAAGATGAATTCGCAGACGATGTGCCATTGGCTCTCTCCCTCCTTTGTTATCTGTGAACTCGATTACAGTTCACGTTTTCCAAGGGTAAAACCGATGTCTCTGGCGGAGTCAAGTAATCGATTACAAATTTTCCATCAATGCTTTCATTTTTCTTCTTGATAACGTTATCATTTAGATCGCAGGTTGCGGAGCATCGCCGAGGGACTCAGCCCCTGTCGGCACCTCCGGCAAAGTCGTCGAAGGCCCGATCGGTCACGCGGATGATGCGGTCCGCGATGAACCCGGCGCCCTCGCGCGCACCGTCTTCGGGATGCTTCAGACAGCATTCCCATTCGAGCACCGCCCAGCCGGGGAAATCATATTGCGCGAGTTTGGAGAAGATCGAGCGAAAGTCGATCTGCCCATCGCCGAGCGAACGGAAACGCCCGGGGCGGTCGATCCAGTCCTGATACCCGCCATAGACCCCCGACCGGCCGCTCGGCCGGAACTCGGCGTCCTTCACATGGAACGCCTTGATGCGCTCGTGATAGAGATCGATGAACGCCAGATAGTCGAGCTGCTGCAGCAGGAAGTGGCTGGGGTCGTAGAGGATGTTGGCGCGCGGATGATCGCCGACCGCCGCGAGGAAGCGTTCAAAGGTCGCGCCGTCGTGCAAATCCTCGCCCGGATGGATCTCATAGGCGACATCGACCCCCGCCTCGTCGAAGGCGTCGAGGATCGGCCGCCAGCGACGCGCCAGCTCGGCGAACGCCTCGTCGACCATCCTCGCCGGGCGCTGCGGCCACGGATAGAAATTCGCCCACGCGAGCGCACCCGAAAAGGTGACATGCGTATCGAGCCCGAGATTGCGGCTCGCCTTCGCCGCGAGCAACAGCTGTCCGGTCGCCCATTGCCGGCGCGCCTCGGGCTTGCCGTGCAGATGCGCGGGCGCAAAGGCGTCGAAAAGCCGGTCCTGCGCCGGATCGACCGCGATCAGCTGCCCCTGAAGGTGCGTCGACAGTTCGGTGATCGCGAGGCCATGTTCGGCGAGCGTGCCGGCGAGTTCGTCACAATAGTCGCGGCTCTCCGACGCACGCTCGAGGTTCACCAGCCGTCCGCCGGTGGGAAGCTGTAGCCCTTTGTAGCCGAGCCCTGCCGCCCAGCTCGCCATACCGGCGAGGCTGTCAAAGGGTGCCTCGTCGCTCTCGAACTGTGCCAGAAAGATCGCGGGGCCTTTTATCGTTCGCATGGAAATCCTTTCGGAGGGGAGGGTCAGTTATGCGGCCCGGTTTCTTCGACCGGTTGCCATGTGCCGCCTTGTGCCGAAGACCGCAGCGCGGCGTCGACGAAACGCAGCCCGCGCACGCCGTCCCCGATCCCGCAAAGCGGCGTCTGCGCAATTGGCGTCGCAGAGCGGATCGCGCCGGCGAAATCGCAGTATATATTCGCGAACGCCTCGATGAAGCCTTCGGGATGACCCGTCGGCAACCGCGTTGCCGCTGTGGCGAGCGGACCCAGCCAGGGCCCGCCGGCGCTGACAATCTCGTCGGGGCGGTCGGGCCAGCGCAGATAGAGATGCTGACAGTCGGCGTGCGACCATTGCAGCCCCCCGCGTTCGCCCCAGATGGAAAGGCGCAGGTCGTTGCGCGCGCCCGCCGCGACCTGCGTCGCCGCGGCGAACCCGCGCGCACCGCCGGCGAAGCGGAGCAGCAGCGCCGCATCGTCGTCGAGACGGCGTCCGGGCACGACCGCGACGAGATCGGCAAGCAGATGATCGATCCGCTCGCCCGACACATATTCGGCGAGGTTGAGGGCATGGACACCGATGTCCGAAATACAGCCGCCGACGCCGGTCCGCGCGGGGTCAGTGCGCCACCCGGCCTGCCTGTTGTCGCCCTGCTCGACCGGCTCGGCCAGCCAGCCTTGCGGATATTCGACATGGACCCGGCGGATACGCCCGAGGTCGCCGCGTGCGACGCGCTCGCGAGCCTCGCGGATCAGCGGATAGCCGGTGTAGGTGTAAGTCACGGCATAGAGCGCGTCCGACGCCGCAACATGATCCTGCAAGGCCAGCGCCTCGCCGAGTGTCGCGGTCGCGGGCTTGTCGCTGATCACATGCACGCCCGCCGCGAGCGCCGCCGCCGCGATCGGCAGATGCGTGTCATTGGGGGTCGCGATGGCGACGAAGGCGATGCCGTCGGGGCGCTCCCGTTCGGCCGCGAGCATGGTCGCGACGTCGGGATAGGCGCGGTCGGGGTCGATGCCATATCCCGCCGCCGCCGCGCGCGAGCGCGCATGGTCGCGGCTGAATACGCCCGCGCGCAGGCGTACCGCGCCGTCGAGTTCGGCCGCCATGCGGTGCACCGGCCCGATGAACGAGCCGGGGCCGCCGCCGACCATCGCCATGGCGAGGGGCGCCATGGCGAGAGGCTCCGCAGGCATCGTCATGCCTCGCCCCGCGCCGCCGCCAGAGCGACAGGGGCATAGCCCCCGCGCGACCGGAAGAAGAGGATCAGCGCCAGATAGATCGCGAGCATCATCATAGGCAGCAACGCGACCTCGCGCAGCGCCCCCTTCTTGCCCTCGACGACCACCGTCTCGATCGCCTGCCGTTCGGCTTCAGGCGCACGCGCGACCGACGCGGCGTCGAGCGCGCGGTACGATCCGAACACGCCCTGCTTTGGCGCGGACAGATGGGTGTCGGCGAGCCGCGTTTCGTGCGCGCGGTCATAGGCCGCGAGCCCCGCCGCGGTCGAGCGGTCCTGGATCGTGCCGAGCAGGCTCGCGCCGACGATTCCGGCCGCGAGCATCCCCGCGCCCGCCATGACGTTCACCGTCACCGCGCCGCCCTTCGGGAAACGCTCCGACGCGACGGCAAGGCTGGTGCCCCAGAAGAAGCTCTTGCCGATGCCGTAAAGCGTGGCCGCCGCCAGCAGCGCCGCGCCGCTCGATCCCGCCATCCAGAACAGGCCGACCGCGGCGAGCGCCGACGCGATCGCCAGCGTTCCGAGCGGGGTGGCGACGCGCACGATCGACCCCGCGAACAGCCGGATCACAAAGACGATCGCAGCGGTGTAGACGAGCACCCAGCCCGCCTCGATCCCCCAGCGCGCCAGTTCGGGCTCCATCAGCGACACGATCCAGCTGTCGGTGCTGAGTTCGGTGATCGCGAGCGGGATCATCACGAGGACGAGGACGATGTAGAGCGGATGCCCCCCCGAGCGGGCGTAGAAGGCATAGAGCGCGGTCAGCGCCGCGATCGCGAAAACCACAAGCGTCCCGGACAGGTCGGCGACGCGCCCGATCTCGACGCACATTAGCGACAGGATCACGAAGGCGCTGACGAAGCCCGCTTCCTTCAGCATCTCGCGATAGGAAACGCCCGCCGCGACGCGCTCGCTGACGGGGAAACGCTGTCCCCAGAGCGCGATCGCATAGATGAGAACGGGGACCGCCATGATCGCGGTCTTCGCGCGCCAGTCGACATGCGCCCCGAAGGCGATGGCGATCACCCCGCCCAACATCAGCCCCAGCGGCCAGGCGGCGTGCAGCCGGTTCAGCCAGCGCGGCTTGTCCTCGCTGTAGAGCGTCGCGACGAGCGGGTTGGCCGCGGCTTCGACCGCGCCGTTCCCCAGCGCCATGATGAAGGTGCCGGCATAGAGCGACCAGTATCCACCCGCGGTCACCAATATGCCGAGCCCGACGATGTGGCACGCCGCCGCGAAGCCGAGGGCGCGGCGGAATCCGATCCGGTCGATCACGAGGCTGAGCAGCACGATGGTGATGGCAAAGGGCCACAGGCCGACCCCCAGCAATTCGCCCTTCTGGGTTTCCGACAGGCCGAAGGCGACGCCCCATTCGTCGACAACCATCGCGCGCAGCACGAAGCAGAAGGATGTCGCGGTGATGGCGGCGAAAGATATGCCGAAAAGCCGCCGCCGCGAATCAATGACCCTGTCCACTGACCTCTCCCCGTTCTATGTAATGGATTACATTATGCACAGCGGCGTTGAATCGCAAGGCCAATAATACTAAGCTTCCCAACGCTTTTCACGATGAGAGAACGTTTCCAAATGACGACAATTGCAGATGTGGCACGCGCGGCAGGTGTTTCGACCGCGACGGTATCGCGCGCATTGAGCAACCCCGATGCGGTCAGCGAACCGCGGCGCAGCCAGGTGCTGCAGGCGGCGAAGGCGCTTGGCTATGCGCCGAACTATGCCGCGCAGAGCCTGCGCACCACCCGGTCGCAGCGGATCATCCTGACCGTTCCCGACATTTCCAACCCCTTTTTCTCCGCGGTGATCCGCGGCGCCGAAGAGGCCGCGCTCGCCGCGCGCTACTCGCTGCTGATCGGCGACACGCATCACGACAGCGAGCGCGAGGAATATTATGCCGCGATGCTGACGCGCCGCGAGGCCGACGGCATGATCTTCCTCGGCCACCGGCTTGCGCCGACCATGGTCGCGCTGGTGGCGAAGCAGGGCGAGGAGGCGCCGATCGTCAACGGCTGCGAGTTCGAGCCTGGACTCAACGTCTCGAGCGTCCATATCGCCAACGCCGTCGCGGCGGCCGAGGCGATGCAGCATCTCTATGACCTCGGGCACCAGCGGGTCGGCGTCATCACCGGCCCGCTGCTGAGCCCGATCAGCCGCGACCGGCTGAGCGGCGTTCAGGGCGCCGCGGCGGGGCAGCGCCTGTGGGATGAAGTGCTGGTGCAGACGGGCGATTTCTCGGTCGATTCGGGCGAAGCGCTGACCCACGAGCTGATGGCCGAAGCGCATCCTCCGACCGCCATCTTCTGCTTCAGCGACGAAATGGCGATCGGCGCGATCGCGGCGCTTCGCGAACGCGGCCTCGATTGCCCGCGCGACGTGTCGGTCGTCGGCTTCGACGACATCCGCTACGCCCGCGCTTTCCATCCCGCGCTGACCACGATCAGCCAGCCCAAGGAAGCGATCGGGCGCAAGGCGGTCGAGATGCTGCTCGCCATCCTCGCCAAAAAGGCGGAGGGACTTGCCTCGATCACCCTGCCCCACGAACTGGTGGTGCGCGAAAGCACCGCTCCGCCACCCGCGCGCTGAGGGCGCGGCCGCCCTTTTCAGAGCTGGCCAGCCTTCATCCGCTCGACCGCATGATTGGCCGCGCGCGCCGTCAGCGCCATATAGGTCAGCGACGGATTCTGCGCCGCGGTCGACGTCATGCACGCGCCGTCGGTGACGAACAGGTTGGAAACCTCATGCGACTGGTTGAAGCCGTTGAGGTAGGAGGTTTTTGGATCGCGCCCCATGCGCGCCGTGCCCATTTCGTGGATGGCGAGGCCACCGGGCGGTAGCGCCGTCCGGATCGCGCTCACACCCACCGCACCCGCCGCGGTCAGCATCGCCACCGCCTCTTTCGATATATCCTCGGCCATCAGCTTCTCGTTCGCGCCCCATTCGAACCGCGTGTTGAGGATGGGAATGCCCCATTTGTCCTTTTTCTGCGCATCGAGGCTCAGCCGGTTGTCGTAATTGGGCAGGCACTCGCCGAAACCGGCGATATAGATGAACCACGGCCCCGGCTCGCGCAGCGACTGTTTCAGCGGCGCGCCAAAGCCCGGCGTCATCGCGCCGCGCGTCCAGTTGGCCCGCGCCGCCGACCCCTGAAACCCATAGCCGCGTACAAAGGGCGCATCCCTCTTTTCGACATTGCGGAACCGCGGCATGTAGAGGCCCGCCGGGCGGTTGCCGATCGGATGGCTGTCGAGCATCCCCGGCACGAGACCATAGGCGCCGCCGGTCATCAGATGGTCCATCAGATAATGGCCGAGCACCCCGCTCCTGTTGCCGATGCCGTCCGGATATTGCTCGCTCGTCGAATTGAGCAAAATCTGCGTGGAGCCGAGCGTCGACGCATTCAGAAAGACGATGCGCCCGCGATAGGTCGTGCGCGTTCCCTTGGCCGCATCGATGACCCGCACCCCCGACACCTTGCCCGCCTTGGGATCATGATCGAGCCCCTCGACGATCGCGTTGGTGACGATCGTCAGATTGCCCGTCGCCTCGGCGGCGGGAAGCGTCGAGCTGATCGAGCTGAAATAGGATCCGGTCGAACAGCCGCGCTGGCACGGCCCGCAATAATGGCACGCTGCGCGGTCGCCCAGATCCTGTGTCAGGATCGCCGACGGCGCGATCATCAGCCGGCGGTCGGGATATTTTTTCGCGATCCCCTCGGCGACATGCGCCTCGCAGCGATTGAGCGGCATCCCCGGCTGGAAATGGCCGACCGGCGCGGTCGGCGAATCATAGTCCGACTGCCCCGATACGCCGATGAAACGCTCGACATGGTCGTACCAGGGGCGGATGTCCTCGTAACGGATCGGCCAGTCGACACCGTGGCCGTCCTCGGCATTTTCGGTGAAGTTGATCGGCCCCAGCCGCGGCGTGACGCGCCCCCAGGTGAGCGAGCGGCCGCCGAGATGATAGCCGCGGATCCAGCTGAACGGATGCTCGGCATCCTGGCCATAGGGATGCGCGCTGTCGTTCACGAAGAAATGGTCGGTCGCCTCGCCAAAAGCGTAGCAGGTGCGCTGGATCGGATAGTCGCGCTCATAGCGGTGCCGGTCGCCGAGGTCGCGGAAGGGAAACTCCCAAGCCGCCTTGTGCTCGCCGACATAATCTTCGGGCGTGATCGACCGCCCGCGCTCGATGAGCAGGACCTTCAGTCCCTTTTCGGTCAACTCCTTCGCGGCCCAGCCGCCCGAGACGCCCGAGCCGACGACGATCGCATCGAAATCCTGATTCGACATGGTGATGCTCCCGGTCAGTAAGCGCTGAAAGGCGACAGCGAGTAGAGGATGAAGGAATCGGCGCGGTCGCCCGGCTTGAACGGCGCGTCGGGAAGATATTCGTTCGGGACCATGTCGAGCTTCAGCTCGACCGATGCGCCGAGCTCGCTCGTATAATAGCCATAGACGGTCAGCCGCTTCATCAGCGCCGCAAAGGGCGTGCGCGGCCGCGCTCCCGCACCGGGCGCCGCCATCGCCGCGCTCGCGGCGGCAAGCTGCTTGCCATAATAGTCGTCCTTCGCGGCCTGCGCGAGTTCGGCGAACGGCTTCCCGTGCATGGCGCGCGCGCCGTCACCGAAGGCCGCCAGCCCGTCCATGAAATGTGTCCGCTCGGCAGGGTTGAACCAGTCGGCCACCATCATTTCGATGAAAGCCGGCACACCCGCCGCCTTCGCTCCGCCGGTGTCGGTTGCGGGGATGATCGTTTCGGCAATCTCGCCAATCAGCGCACGCCGGTCCGAAGACCATGGCTCCGGCGCCGCCATGGCGGCGCGCGCGGCGGGGCTTATCAGCCCGACGCCAAGGAATGCGGCGAGCTTGAGCAAATCGCGGCGACCGGTGAAGGCGCCGCCGGCAGTCCCGTCGGATGGCATTGACCTCTCCCTTGCTTATGTTATGATGATTACGTAATCGATTGCAAATGCCCTTGCAAGAGGATAAATCGGTGCAAATATAGGAATGAAAGCCCCTACGGCGACGCTAGATGTAATCATTTACATTTAGCGCAACCCCCGGGAAAAAGAGGGATCGAGGATGAACAAGAAGGCCATGCCCGTGCGGCGGTTCGCCATCGCATCGGCGATTGCGATCGGCGCTCTGCTGTTTGCGGCACCCGGCGTAACCGGCGCCGACGCCCCCAACCCGAAAGCGCGCGTCGCGTTTCAGGCCTGCGCCGCCTGTCATTCGGACAAGGCCGGTGTCACCCGGCTCGGGCCCAGCCTCGCCGGCATCTTCGGCAAGCCCGCCGCGCAGGCGAAAGGCTTTCGTTATTCCCCCGCGCTCGCCAAGGCGAAGCTGCGCTGGGACCGCAAGACGCTCGACGCCTTCATCGCGAATCCCAAGGCGGTCGTTCCGGGCAATCGCATGAGCTACCCCGGCGTTTCGGACCCCGCCAAGCGCGCCGCGATCATCGACTATATGCAAGGCCTGCGCTGACGCCGGGCGAACCGATAACGGGAATGAAAGGGACAGGATTATGAAGGGTCGCCACATCGCACCGCTCCTGATGATATCGTCGGCACTCGCGGCCGGGGGCGCCTCCGCCCACGACCATAGCGCGCACAAGAAGGCGCCCGCCGCCGCACGGTGTCTTGGCCTGCCGGTCGAGAAGGTCGCGATCCAGACCTATGTCTTCGCCAGCACGCTCGCCGATATCCCCGTCCCCGCCGAATGGGACACGATGCCGGTCGGCGAGAAATTCGAGCGCCTCAAGCCCTCCTTCGCCAAGCTCGCCGGCGCGAAGCCCGACCCCGCGCGGCTCGAGTCGGTGCTCGGGCAGATTTCGGCGATCGGCTATCGCAATATCGAGGGGATGGACCTGATCGGCGGCAGCGACCCGGCCGCCTATGCCCGGCTTCTCAAGGACAATGGCCTGCAGGCGGTGGCGAGCCACACGTCGCTCGACAAGGCCAAATGGCCCGCGACGCTCGCCGCCGCAAAGGCGCGCGGGCAACGCTTCATCGGTTCGGGCGGCTTCGGCCCGCCGGGGCTCGACACGCTCGACCATGTCCTCGAAACCGCGCGCAACCTCAACGCGCTCGGCGAAGCCGCGGCGGCCGAGGGGATCACGCTTTACGTCCACAATCACACCGGCGAGTTCGACAGCCGCTTTCCCTATGACCATGGCGACGGCAAGCCGGTGATGACGAGCGCGTGGGAGATCGTCGCGGCGAACACCGACCCGCGCTTCGTCCGGTTCGAAGTCGACATTTTCTGGGCGCGGCTGGCGTTCAAGCCCGACCGCCTCGACGACCTCCTCGCCTTCCTGACGAAATATCGCAGCCGCATTGCGCTCCTGCACATGAAGGATCTCGCGCCCAACGGCGCCGTCACCGACCTCGGGGCCGGCACGACCGACTGGCGCCGCGTTATCGATGCCGCGGGACCGCAGATCGCCTATTATATCTACGAATTCGACTTTCCCGCCGATCCGGCGAAATCGGCAAAGATCGGCTTCGACTATCTGACCTGCGGCGGAAAAAAGCCGGCCGGCTGACAACACGCGGCTAGGCGCGCGGATGCGCGCTACGATAGATGTCGAGCAGGTGCGCGGCGTCGACCGCGGTGTAGACCTGCGTCGAGGCGAGGCTCGCGTGACCGAGCAGTTCCTGCAAACTGCGAAGATCCGCCCCGCCAGCGAGCAGATGCGTCGCGAAGCTGTGGCGCAGCGCATGCGGGGTCGTCCGCTCGGGAAGCCCCAGCGCGCGCCGCGCCGCGCGCACGCTCGCGCGCACCACGCCGGGCTGGAGCGGCCCGCCGCGCGCGCCGAGGAACAGCGGCGCATCCCTCGCGATCGGATACGGGCAAGCCGCGACATAACGCGATACGGCGCTCGCAACCGCGGGCAGGATCGGAACGATCCGCGTCTTGTTCCGCTTGCCCGCTACCCGCAGCGTCTCGCCAAGCGGCAGCACCGCGCCGGTGAGCGCGAGCGCCTCGCCGATGCGCAGCCCCGCGCCATAAAGCAGCAGCAGCAGCGCAAAATCGCGCGCGCCGACCCAGCCCTCGCGGGCATTATCCTCGACATCCCGCGCCAGCGCGAGCGCATCGGCGGGAGCGACGGGGCGCGGCAGGCCCTTCTTGACGCGCGGCCCGCGCATCTGCGGCACGCTCGCCCCCGATCCGCCGACGAAACGCAGGAAGGTTCGCAGTGCCGAAAGCTCGCGCGCCGCCGATGCATTGCCCAGCCCCCCGGCGCGGCGCTCGGCGAGGTAGGCGCGCAGGTCGTTCGGTGTCAGCGTCCTCAGCATGTGCGCATCGACGGCGCCGCCGCGATGCCGCGCCAGGAAGGTGCCGAAGCGCTCCGCCGTCGCGATATAGGCGCGGCGCGTGTGCTCCGACCGGCGCTTTTCGTGCGCCAGATGGGCATCCCAGTCGCGGATCAATTCTTGCGCCAAACCCGTCTTCCTATATCCGTTCGCATCGAGCGCAGTCGAGATGCCCGTCGGTGTGGCGTAAGGTCGAGGGGTGTCTCGACTTCGCTCGACACGAACGGGCGAGAGCAAGTTAGTGGGTTTTGACCACCTCGGAAAGGATGCTGTCCAGAAGCAGTATCCCATCGTCGGTGACCGCCAGCCGGTCCCCTTCGTGCTCCATCAGCCCCTGCCCGGCCAATCGCGCCACCGCGCCGCCATCGACGACAGCCGCGCGCGCCAACCCGCTGCGTGCCTCGATCCGCGCCAGGTCGATTCCTTCGGTCAACCGCAACCCCATCAGCATCGCCTCGGTCGCGCGTTCGTGCGCCGGCAGGTCGCTCTCGACTTTCAGCCCATGACCGTTGCGCTCCACCGCCGCGATGAAATTCTCGGGCTTCTTGTGCCGCTCGGTCGCCTGCCCCAGCCGCCGCCCATGCGCCCCGGGGCCGACGCCCGCATAATCGGCGTAGCGCCAGTAAGCGAGATTATGCCGGCTTTCCTGCCCGACGCGCGCGTGGTTCGATACCTCGTAGCGCGGCAGGCCGGCAGCGCGCGTCATCGCCTGCGTCGCGTCGAACAGGTCGGCAGCCGCATCGCCGTCGGGAATTGTCAGGTTGCCCTTCGCCGCGAGCGTTGCAAAGCGCGTGCCGGGCTCGATCGTGAGCTGATAGAGCGACAGATGGTCGGTGCCGAACGCAAGCGCCTGCGCCAGCTCGCCTTCCCACGCCTTGAGCGACTGCCCGGGCCGCGCATAAATCAGGTCGAAACTGACCCGCGCGAAATGCTCCTGCGCCGTCGCGATCGCGCGGCGCGCCTCATCCTCGCTGTGCGCCCGGCCAAGAAATTCAAGCACTTCGGAATCGAAGCTCTGAACGCCTATCGAAACGCGGTTGACCCCCGCGGCAGCGAGGTCGGCGAAATTGGCGACCTCGACCGAATTGGGGTTCGCCTCCAACGTGATCTCGACATCGCTCGTTAAACCCCAGACGTCCTCAGCGGCCGCGATCACTGCTGCAACGGTCGCGGGCGGCATCAGGCTGGGCGTGCCACCGCCAAAGAAAATCGATCCGACCGTGCGCCCCGGCAGCAAACCCGCCTCATGCCGCAAGTCGGCGAGCAACGCGCCCTGCCACACCGCCTGATCGACGCTCTCGCGCACATGGCTATTGAAGTCGCAATAGGGGCATTTCGACACGCAAAACGGCCAATGGACATAAAGGGCGAGCGGTTCGGCCATGCGCGGCGATATAGTCACTTTTCAGCGATTGTCTGCATGAGTAGGTTTGCTTCCGGAACGCGAAGCCGGAGGACCCCATGAATATTGCCAATCGGGATTTCGTTCAGCTCGTCAAACCCGCGAGAAATTTGGCGTGAGCATAGATGACGCCCATGACCTGATTTTTTGCCGATGAAGAAATGCGCAGGCTCGTCGCCCGTCGAATCAACCACGATCCCGAATGCCGTAAACAAGCACGGTGGGACATGCGGGCAAAAGGCGACAGATCGCGCTTCATCGAGGTCGATGGGAAGATCAGGTTTCGCGCTTGACCGCGCGGCAGCGTCAAAACGCGCCCGCCACCAGCTTGGCAAAGGCGTCGGCGCGGTGACTGATCGCATGCTTTTCCGCCGGATCGATTTCGGCATAAGTCAGCGTGTTACCGGCCGGGACGAACACCGGATCATAACCGAAACCAAGCTTGCCGCGCGGCGGCCAGGTCAAGCTGCCGTCGGCGCGTCCCTCGAACACTTCGGCATGGCCGTCGGGCCACGCGAGCGCGAGGGTGCAGATGAAGCGCGCGCTGCGGTCGACGTCGGGCCCCTGTTCGGCGAGCAGGCCTTCGACCTTGCCCATCGCCATATACCAGTCGCGGCCCGGATTGCCCTCGAACGATTGCCGTTCGGCCCAGTCGGCGGTGTAGACGCCCGGCCGGCCGCCCAGCGCCGCGACCTCGAGCCCGCTGTCGTCGGCGAGCGCGGGAAGCCCCGACGCCGACGCGCTCGCATGCGCCTTGAGCAGCGCATTCTCGCGAAAATTCGTCCCCGTCTCCTCGGGCTCGGGCAGGCCAAGATCGCCCGCCGACACCGGCTCGATCCCGAAGGGTTCGAGCAGCGCGCGAATCTCGCGCACCTTGCCGGCGTTATGGCTGGCGATCACCAGCTTGCCGGGGGCGAGCTTTCGCGTCATGTCAGCGGCCCGTCGCCTTGTCCTGCGCCGCGAAAATCTCGCCGCAACCGATGCGCGCGAGGCGGAGCAGGCGCAGCAGGCCTTCCTCGTCATAGGTCGCACCCTCGGCGCTCGCCTGCACTTCGACGATCTGACCCTTCGCGGTCAGCACGAAATTGCCGTCGGCCTCGGCCACCGAATCCTCGTCATAGTCGAGGTCGAGCACCGGCGTGCCCTGGTAAATGCCGCACGAGATCGCGGCGACCTTGTCCCCGATCGGATCCTCGGCAATCGTCTTCGCCGCGAGCAGCTTGTCGACCGCGAGGCGAAGCGCGACCCACGCGCCCGAGATCGACGCGGTGCGCGTCCCGCCGTCGGCCTGGATCACGTCGCAATCGATGATGATCTGGCGCTCGCCGAGCTTCTTCATATCGACGACGGCGCGCAAGGACCGGCCGATAAGTCGCTGGATTTCCTGTGTTCGTCCCGACTGCTTGCCTTTCGCCGCCTCGCGGCTGCCGCGCGTGTGGGTCGCGCGGGGCAGCATGCCATATTCGGCGGTGACCCAGCCCTGCCCTTTGCCGCGCAGGAAAGGCGGCACCTTCTCGTCAACGCTGGCGGTCACCAGCACCTTGGTGTTGCCGAAGCTGACGAGCACGCTGCCCTCGGCGTGGATGGTAAATTCGGTCTCGATGCCGATGGGACGCATCTGGTCGGGCGCGCGGCCGGAAGGGCGCATGGGATTCTCCTGTTATGTGTGCCGCGCGCTTAGCGGCGCGCAGCGCCGTTGGCCAGAAAAAGGAAATGGCAATCTTGCGCCGGTACCTTAAGCTTGCTCCATGCGAAGCAGTGCAAAGATAGCCGCCATCACGGCAACGCTGACAGCGATCGGCGTCGCATTGGGCAGTGCGATTTCCGGCGGCGGGTCGAACCGGATCGATGATTTTGAACAGATCATCTATATGCGGAACGTCGACCATGGCCAGCTGGCGTTTCTCGGCGATTGTCCGCTCGAGCGCGAGATCATCATCGAACGCAGCGGCAAAACGCGGATCAGCTGGTACGCCCAACGTCCGGATCATCATGGATGCGCGCGTGCGGGCGACTTCGACGAGCGGAAGCAGTGGGACGAACCCACCGTCGCGCGAACCGATTTGACACTCAGTCCATCGGACTTGCGCCGCCTGATTGATCATCTGGAGCGATTGTCGTGGAAGATCGAATGGCGGACACCGGAATATCTGGGCGGCACATATTCGCCCGGATGCGGGCGCACGACTTTTTCGTTTCCCGGCAGGCGCCTTGCGATTGTCAAATCGGGTACGAAAGTGGCGTCTCTGTCGGTCTATGCCGAAGGAGCAGAGCAGCTTGGGGGTGCCGACTGCATCGCAAATGACCATGCGAACGCCAAAACGCTGGACGCAGGCGCGCTTTCGTTCGCCCCATTGCTGCCTGACACATATCAACTGCGGCCCGCAGTGGCGAAACGCCTCTACCGCGAGCACTGAAATATCAATGCAGCTGCATCTTGAAGAAATCGAGGATTTCGTCGCGCGCCTGCACCGTCGGCTGGCCCGCCTCGTCGATCAGGTGGATCGTCACGACGCTATGCGGGTTCTTCATCGGGCTGTCGGGGTTCGCCGCGGCGTCGGGCAGCACCCTGCCGATGAAGCGGTCGCCCAACGCATCCTGGTAGGCCGCGAAGCGCGCCGCCTTGCAATATTTGTCGCCCTCGAAACGATAGGCGAGGACGGTCAAGTCCTCGGCCTCCATCCGCGCCTTGACCGCCGCCAGTTCGTCGGGCGCAATATGCGTCCCCGCGGGATCGTTGAGCGGCAGCGACGGCTGCGCGAGGACCGGGGCAAGCACCGCGGGCTCGAGCATCATCGACAGCGCGAAATTGCCCGTGAAGCACATGCCGATCGCGCCGACGCCCTTGCCGCCGCATTCTCTGTGCGCCTGCGTCGCGAGCGCGCGCAGCCACTGCGTCGCGGGCGAGCTTTCATTCGCCTGGAACGCCCGGAACTGGCGGCTGATGCACCCGCCGATCATCGTGAACAGCGCACCGGGCATCCGCACCACCGCGCCGTCCTTGCCGAAGATATGCGGCATATAGACGGTAAAGCCCGCGCCCACGACCCAGCGCGCAAAGCGCGCGACATGCGGGCTGATCCCCGGCATCTCGGTCATTGCGATGACGGCAGGGCCATTACCCGCGACATAGACGCGGTGCTTGCGGCCGAGCAGCACGATGTCGCGATGGTCGAAATCGTCGAGCGGGTCATCGCGATCGAGCGGACGTGTTGGCATGGCTTCTTCCCCCGGGGGTGGAGGCTAGCGATGCAGGCCGGCGAGTCAAACCCTCTCCCCTTGCGGGAGAGCGATGCGCAGCCTTGGCAGCTTGCTGCCTAGGTGTTTGGTCCCAGCATGTGATGGTGTAAATTTGTCATCATCGCAGTGGAGGGAGCTATGGGACAGATTCTACACGGCAGCGCCAAGACCACGCACGCCATTCGAGGCGAGCTACAGCGATC